>Ga0181413_1000016_pt1 | contig 41130 bp, 57 predicted proteins | sample 36SPOviralmetaG_FD_130111 | JGI IMG/M metagenome (GOLD analysis project Ga0181413, IMG submission 130111) | Marine viral communities from the oligotrophic San Pedro Time Series (SPOT) site, San Pedro Channel, CA, USA - 36 SPOT_SRF_2012-09-28 | ecosystem: Environmental > Aquatic > Marine > Strait... | reverse complement strand
TGTCCGAAGCATAAGCAAGGAAGCAATGGAGTTCTTTGGTGTCAAGACCTACTTAGATTCAGAAGGTAAAGAGATAAAACAAGAGTACATCTATCCATCAGGCGGTATAAAGACAAGGTTCTTCCCTAAATCCTTCAGAGCTTCGAACTTAAAGACAGATGAGTTGTTCGGAATGAACCTTTGGAATGCTGGCTCAGGTAAGATTATAACTATAACCGAAGGTGAACTCGATGCTATGTCAGCATACCAGATGTGTAAGAGTCAAAAGTATGTCAATGCTTTCGTATCTCTTCCATCTTCTACCCCTTCCAATAAAATATGGTCTAATGTATCTGAGTATCTTAACTCATTCGATAAGATTGTTTTGTCAATAGAACATGACGAACAAGGCAATGCGGTAGCTCAGAAGATAGCTAACCTATTTCCTAATAAAGTTTACAGGGTGCAGCATGACAAGTACAAGGATGCCAATGAGTTCCTTGAGGCTGGTGCAAAGAATGATTTCTATCATGCTTGGTACAACGCAAAGAAGTATACACCTGAGAACATACTGAATACCCCTGACCAGTTCCTTAACCTATTCAATAAGTCTGAGGATCATGTGTATGTTGAGACAGGTATTCAGGATTTTGACAACCTATGTATGGGCTTGATGCAAGGACACTTTACATTGTTCAAAGCACAGACAGGCATAGGTAAGACTGAGTTCATGAGATACCTAGAGTATCATATCCTTAAGAACTACCCTGATATTTCAATTGCAGCGTTGCATATGGAAGAAACAAAACTGAGAAGTTTGCTTGGGTTAGTCTCATATGAACTTAATAATAATTTGACAAGAAAAGATTTAATTGAAAGAGCAGATGCAGAGAAGGATGTACAAGATTCTATTGTTAGACTGACAAAAGACGAAAGGTTCTATCAGTTTTTTCTTAATGACGAGGACGATCCTATTGACATTCTGGGTCACATACGTTATCTTTCGCAAGCTTGTGGCGTTCAATATATTTTCTTTGAACCCATCCAAGACATAGCTGCGAACATGAATGGAGATGAGAGCAAAGAGCAGTTCTTAGCTGACCTATCTGTCAGACTATCTAAACTCGCAGCTGAACTTGGGGTAGGCATTATTACTATTGGTCATACAAATGATGATGGGGCTGTCAAGTACTGCCGTATGATAGAGCAACGAGCATCAGTTGTTGTTGAGTTACAACGTGATAAGATGTCAGAAGATTCTGATGAAAGAAACACCACTCGATTACTTGTCACAAAGAATAGACCTGTTGGTCCTACAGGCTACGCAGGTCAACTTAAGTTCAACACACATTCCTTTACCTTGGAGGAAAAGTATGCAAGTTATTAAGATCAGGAGTTATTTGTATGAAAAATAAAAAAGTAGTAGCAATGGATATTGAAACGGATGCACTTGAGGCAACCAAGATTTGGTGCATATGTACACAAGACATATCAACAGGTGAGACAGATCAATTTTTAAATGTTGATAGGATACCTGAAGAAAGGGATAGGTTCATTGAATATTGCAGCACAGTATCTAACTTTGTTTTTCACAATGGCATTGGGTTTGATGTGGGTATTATCAACAGACTGGTCAAAGAGAATTGCGTTCCTCTTGATTTGGTTCTCGACACTCTTGTTCTCTCTCGCCTTATCGAATACAACTTAGAAGGTGGTCACAGTCTCAAGGTGTGGGGTAAAAGGTTAGGTGACTTTAAGATTGGGTTTGATGACTTCTCTTGTTTGACACAGGAGATGATAGACTATTGTCATCAAGACGTGGTTGTCACGGTAAAATTATATAAGAAATTTTTAGGTGTTGTTGAGGATAAATCCTGGCAAGATGCTATTAGATGTGAGCATGATATACAAATTCTCTGTGAGGAGATGACAAAGAATGGGTTTTACTTTGAGAAAGATAAGGCTGATCATTTACTTGACGAGATAGAACTAAGACTTTGTGAGTTAGACGAAGGTTTCCAACATGACTTCCCACCTAAGTTAGAAGAAGTAAACAGAATTATTTATAGAAAGAAACAAGATGGATCACTGATGTCAAGTGTTGTCAAGGCACAAGAGAAATACCCTAAGACAGAACTTGATAAATCAAGATATCCACCTCAGCTAATATGTTATGATTGGATTGACTTTAATCCTGCATCACCTAAGCTGCGAATAGAAAGACTATGGGAGGCTGGCTGGAAACCAGTGGATAAAACTAAAGGACATATTGAATATGACAGAGAACAAAAACGCAGATAGAGGAAAGAAGTTTGCTAAGTATGGGTGGACTTTATCTGAAGCAAACCTCAGCACACTGCCTGAGAAGGCTCCTAAAGGGGGTAAACGATTAACTGAGTGGTTGACACTTGAGGGAAGAAGAAGCAGCCTTGTCGAGTGGCTAGGGCACTGTGGTGACGATTTACGTATTCACGGTAGGTTTCAAGGGATAGGTGCATGGACAGGCAGAATGGCACATCGGGCACCGAATCAAGCTAACATTCCATCTGAGTTTCACGGTAAACCTAAGTCAGCAGTTGATGAAGTAAAGGATAAATACGATGGTCAGTTCAGGGCTTTGTGGTCAGTACCTGAAGGTAGTTATTTAGTAGGTACGGACGCAGAAGGCATTCAATTGCGAGTATTATCCCACATAATGGGGTCAGAAGAATACGTTCATGCGATTGTTTCAGGTAAAAAAGAAGATGAGACAGATATACACAACCTAAATCGTAAAGCACTAGGTATGTCACATGTAACGAGAGACATGGCTAAGACATTTATCTATGCATTTTTACTAGGGGCTGGCACAGGTAAGATAGGACAAATTTTAAAGGTAAACATGAGAGAAGCAGGTCAAGCTGTTGAAAACTTTTTGGAATCTATACAAGGTCTTTCTAATTTAAAGAAGAATGTTATACCTCACATTGCTGCACGAGGGTGGTTCAAGGGACTGGATGGACGTAAGGTTAAGGTTCCATCTGAGCATAAGACATTGGCAGGTATGCTACAGAATGGTGAGTCTGTCATCATGAAACATGCAGCTTTGCAGTGGGTCAAAGAAGCCAAGAAAAAAGGAATAGACTTCAAGCTTGTCACCTGGCCTCACGATGAGTGGCAGACAGAAGTGTGTGGTAATTATGCAACAGCAGAGGAATTAGGTACGATGCAAAGACAAAGTATTGTTGACACAGGTGTAAAATTTAATATGGACTGTCCTCTTGCTGGCTCCACAGACATAGGTAGAAACTGGAGGGATACACACTAATGTATTGGTTAATTGCTTTATCTCCTATATTTTTTGTATTGACAACAACTCTTATAACGTGTATATGGAAGTATCTAATAGCTAAAGGAAAAAACAATGGCATCAAAGACTAAATATGGAGTGTTCGAAGGTAAACTCTATTACTCTAAATTATTTACGGATAACATGGATGACCACGAGTACCATGAAAAGACTCAAGGCCAGTTCAATACCGTCTTTATACCTAAAAATGAAAAAGAATTAAACAAAATGGTAGACTTAGGTTTCCCTGAAGTATCTATGGGTAACAAGATGATTAAAGAATGGACAGTAGCTGATGGTCAGAAGGGAATGAAACTTAAACGCCCTAATGTACATCCATCAGGTATTGAAGACTTTGGGGGTGCACCCTCAGTCACTAAAGGTAAAACAAATACACCTTGGGATTACATTGAGGATGGTGCACTAGGTGGTGGAACCACAGCCTTAGTTAAGATATCTATATACGGAGAAGGGTCAGTAGCCTCTGTCCGTTTAGAGAAAGTAGGTATTCTTAATCATGTACCATATGATGAAACAACAGCACCTGATGATCAATGGTAAACTCAGCTAAACATATTCTCCCTGAACTTATGGGGGCTTCGGCCCCCTACTTTTTCATATAAAAGGAATAGGTATTGAGCATTAAGTACAAACAAGTTCTTGTTGATGGCGATACTTTTGCCTATCGAGCAGCCTTCTCTTGTGAGGACACAACCCTTGGAGATGCAATAAATAAAATAGATGAGTTACTTGAGGACACACTTAATGAAGTTCTCTGGGAAATTGATGACAAAGTATATCAAATCTTTTTGACAGGTAAAGGTAACTTCAGACATGACATAGCTATTACACATGAGTACAAAGGTAATAGAAAGTCAGTTGAAAAACCTAAATACCTACATAAAATAAGACAGCACATGATTAAAAACTGGAAAGCTATTGTTTCCAAGGATGAGGAAGCAGATGACCTTATTGGAATTTGGTCAACAGGCTATGGTTCAGAAGCTTTAGTTGTGTCAGTAGATAAAGATATGTTACAACTTCCTTGCAATCATTATAATCCAAGCAAAAGAAAATATAAAACAGTCTCTGAACTTGAAGGAAATAAATTCTTTTACTCTCAAATTTTAACAGGAGATAAAGCTGACAATATCATAGGACTCTACGGTATAGGTCCAGTCAAATCTAAAAAAATACTAGAGGATTACTCATCGGATGAAGACTTATATGAGGCTTGTCTAAGGTCTTACGGAGGGGAGGAGGATCGTGTCATCGAGAACGGTAAGCTTCTCTGGCTCAGAAGACACGAAGGTCAAGTATGGGAGCCACCTAAATGCGTTTCAGGTCAGGACTAGAAAAACGTACAGCTAAGTACTTAAGAAAATTAAAAGTAAAATTTACATACGAGAAATTAAAAATCAAGTGGCAAGACTTAAGGTATAAGACATATACACCTGACTTTGTTCTTGAGAATGGCATCATAATAGAAACTAAAGGGCGGTTTATTTCATCTGATAGAACCAAACACCTTATGGTTAAACAGCAGCACCCAGAATTAGATATTCGTTTTGTCTTTAGCAACCCTAAAGCTAAACTTTATAAAGGTTCTAAGACAACCTATGGAAAATGGTGTGAGAAGAATGGTTTTCTATATGCAAAAGAAACAATACCTATTGAATGGATAAAAGAGAAAAGATGGTTTGACAATGTTTGATGAAGAGAGTAAAATACAGGCTCTGGTAGATAATTACGGATTAAATTATTTACTAGAAGACAATCAAATATCAGAGAATTTTGTTGTTAAATACCTCATAGAAGAAGGTATGATTGAGCTAGACAACTACTTTAACTTTGATGCAGAAATGAAAGAGTGGATGGAGTGGGAAGAGTGAGTGACTACGGTAAAGATTTAGAGACATATTCAGATTGGGTTGAAAGTAAAATTTTAACTGAAGGAGAGCTAAGGCTTTATGAAAATGCTCTTGGATTAGCTGGAGAAACAGGGGAAGTATCTGAAAAGATTAAGAAGATGATAAGAGACAAGACAAGGTTTAGCAGCGAGGACATTCTTAAAGAATTAGGGGATGTACTTTTTTATACTGTAGCTATAGCTAACATCTATGATGGTACACTTAAGTCACTTATAGAATTAAATGTAGACAAATTAAATAGTCGTACACAAAGAGGAACTTTAAAAGGATCAGGAGATAACAGATGAACAACTACTTACCTACAGACTACCAATCTTTCATTCACACATCTCGTTATGCTCGATGGTTAGAGAATGAAGGCAGAAGAGAAACTTGGCCTGAGACTGTCAAAAGATATATGGACAATGTTGTTCGTCGTTGCCTTGATATAGATACGATAGGTATAGCTTCTGAGTTAGAGGAAGCTATCCTTAGTTTAGATGTTATGCCCTCAATGAGAGCTATGATGACAGCAGGTCCAGCCTTAGACAGAGACAACACATCAGGATATAACTGCAGCTATTTACCCGTAGATGATCTTAAAAGCTTCGATGAGGCTATGTTTATTCTTCTTTGTGGTACTGGTGTTGGTTTCTCCGTCGAGAGGCAATTCATCTCTAAGCTCCCCGAAGTCCCTGAGTTGTTTGAAAGTGATACTGTCATCGTTGTCAAGGACAGTAAGGAGGGGTGGGCTAAGGCTCTTCGTCAATTGATTGCACTCCTTTATAGTGGTGAGATAGCTAAGTGGGATGTAAGCAGAGTACGTCCTGCTGGTTCTAAACTTAAAGTATTTGGAGGTAGGGCTAGTGGACCAGCCCCTTTGGTTGACTTGTTTAATTTTGTTATTCAAGTATTCAAGACAGCCCAGGGTAGGAAGCTATCTAGTATTGAGTGCCATGATGTTATGTGTAAGATAGGGGAAGTTGTTGTTGTAGGTGGTGTACGTAGGTCAGCTATGATTAGTCTTTCTAATCTTTCAGATGATCGTATGAGACATGCTAAGTCAGGGGCTTGGTGGGACAATGATCCTCAACGTGCTTTATCTAATAACTCTGTTTCGTACACTGAAAAACCTGACAGTTTATCTTTTATGAGAGAATGGATGGCTCTTGTTGAGTCAGGTTCAGGTGAAAGAGGTATCTTTAATAGACAAGCAAGTAAGAACCAAGCAGCTAAATATGGTAGAAGAGATTCTAATTACGAGTTTGGTACTAATCCTTGTAGTGAAATTATACTACGTCCGTACCAGTTTTGCAACCTAACTGAGGTAGTAGTAAGGGCAACAGATAACCTTGAAGATCTTGAAAGAAAAGTTAGACTAGCTACAATACTAGGGACAATTCAATCTTCTTTTACGAGCTTCCCTTACCTAAGAAAGATATGGAAAAAGAACACAGAAGAAGAACGTTTGTTAGGTGTCTCTCTTACAGGTATCATGGATAATCCTTTGATGACAAAATCTAATAAAGGTTTAGATAGTACACTTGATCACCTACGAGAAGTTTCTGTTACAATTAATTCTTACTGGGCTAACATACTTGATATACCTGAATCTAAAGCTATAACATGTGTTAAACCTAGTGGTACTGTGTCACAGCTTGTAGACTCAGCATCAGGTATTCATGCCAGACACTCAGACTTCTACATAAGAACTGTAAGAGGAGACAATAAAGATCCTTTGACAAAGTTTATGATGGATCAAGGTATTCCTAATGAACCTGATGCAATGAAACCTGAAAGTACAACTGTGTTTAGTTTTCCTGTACAGTCCCCTCAAGGTTCAGTAGTTACCTCAGATATGACAGCTATTGAACAACTAGAGATGTGGTTAGTATATCAAAGACACTGGTGTGAACATAAGCCAAGTGTAACAATTAATGTAAAGTCTGATGAATGGTTTGAAGTAGGAGCTTTTGTTTATCAAAACTTTGATGAAATGAGTGGAGTATCTTTTCTTCCTTACAATGAACACACTTATGTACAAGCACCTTATCAAGAAATAGATGGACAAAAATATGAAGATCTGTTATTAGACATGCCTAAAGCTATAGATTGGTCTAAACTTTCTGACTACGAACAAGAGGATAACACAGTATCAATGCAAACAATGGCTTGTACTGGTGATGTGTGTGAAATGGTGGATATAACATGAGTGTACGTAAACCTTTTAACAGAGCATTATATGAAGCATATGATCATAAAGCTAAAGAAACTCTTATGTCTCTTCTTGAAAGCCAAGGTCACACTATTGTTAATACAGTAGAAAACTATAAAGTAGATGTAGTCAGTCAGAAAGATGAGTATACTTACTTCAATGAAGCAGAAGTTAAGACAGCTTGGAAAGAAGATTGGCCTGTCACATGGGCTGAGATCAGAATACCTGAACGTAAAAGCAGACTGGTCAGAATGTATGAAGAGCAGAAGGGGGTTCTTAATTTTTATATTTTTCGTAATGACATGAAACAAGTGTGGAGAATTAAGGATATTCTGTTAAAACCTGAGACACTTAAGGAAGCCAGGGGTAGGTACATTATGAAAGGTGAAAAGTTTTTTCATATACCTTACACTGAAGCTCAGTTAATTAATATTGAATAAGGAAAACTTATGGAAGACTTAGTAAACCATCCACCTCACTATAATTCTTCAGGTATCGAATGTATTGATGCAATGAAAGCAATGGCAGAAGGAGCTGAGGTTCAACCTCACGCCTCTTACTGTTGGCAAAATGCATTTAAATATCTGTGGAGATGGCCTTACAAGAATGGTGTTGAAGATCTTAAGAAGTGTCGTTGGTACTTAGATAAACTTATAAATGAAATAGAAGGTAACTAAAATGTTCTCAGCTTTAATGTTAGCTTGTCTTGTAGAGTCTGGTGTTTGTAAATCAGCCGTTAGTCCTATTCTTTATGACACAGAAATTAGTTGTCAAAATTCTTTAGTTATAGGTATCAGGGTAGCTCAACAACAAGGTTGGACTGTAATTGACTATCACTGTTATGATTGGGGTAGTTCGGTATAAAAAAAAAGAGGAGCTTATGTGCTCCCCTTCTTTCTCTTCTTCCCTGAAGCGGTTGTTGACCAATTAACTCTTTTAGAGCTTGTCTTTTTTCTGGCCTCTTTCTTTGAAATACTACCAGCTACAGACTTAGGTCTACATGCAGGATAAGGACGTTTACTATTCTTAGCACTCTTACGTCCACAAGATTTACCTGTCTTTACATCGACCCATTCTTCACTGAACCATTTTCCTAATCCACCTTTAGACATTAGGATTTCTTTACTCTGTTGTCTTTACCTGTCCAGCCACCGCCTTTAGACTTATACCACTTGGAAGCCCAAGCATTAGCATAAGCTGACGGATAAACTTTAAATTTTTTCTTAGCTTCAGATTTAGCTCTTGACCACAAGGCAGGTTTGGTTGGCTTAGGACTTGCCATCATTAACTCCTTAATTAAATTTTTATTATTACTTACGTTTCTTACAAACACACTTGTCTACACAAGCACATGTGTCTTTACATATACATTTACCATTACATTTACAAGTCATGTCAATTTCCTACCAGTGGGTTGTCTAATGCTTCCTGTAATCTTTCACTTAATCTATCTTCTAATTGCTTTAAGTTAGAGTCGATACGTTCCTCTGTGTCTCTCATTGTATCACGCACATCCTTTTCTGTTTCTCTATTCAAAGATTCTATTTCCCTAAGGGAAGAGTTAACATCTTTGTTTAGTTGGTTCATCTCAGCTAGTGTATTCTCTACCATTAAATCTATAGATGCTTGTGTGTTTTTAATTCTATCAGAAGATTTTTCTACCTTATTGTCTATCTTATCTATATAACCTTCTAACTTTAGTATATCATCACGTAAGTTATTCTTGATATCTTTGCTGTACTCCAACGCACTATCTAGTTTTGTTTGAACCAATGTGTTCTGAGATTTAATAGCACTTATATTTATATTTTGTATGATACCTTTCATGTCCATATAATCTTTATAGACTTCGAAGCCTCCCCATAGTCCACCTCCAAGTGCAGATAAAACTGGAATAATCATCATAAGTTTGCCACCTTTGATCTTTGCTCCTGCTATCTCTACTTCAGCCATAACATACTCCTAGTTTTCAAATGATAAACTTCTTAATTGGTTAATTTCTTTTTGTAACTTTAATACTTCTAGTTCTTTCTTCTGTAACTCAAGCTCATATAATCTATTGCAATCAATTCTTGACTTAGATCTAGCACCCAAGGGTATAGTTATTCTACTATAGACGCCTATGTCACCTGTTCTAGTTGTGTCAGACTGTATTAATCCAGTTACACCGAACTCTAAATTAGTAGCTGACCCTATAGCATTAGAACAATCTAGTTCTCCAGCTCTGAACTTATCTGCTTGAAAGTTTTGACTTGCGTTAGGCAACGAAAGATTTAAAGAGTTAGATACTGAGTCAGCCCAAGCAATGTTATAAGTTAGTATAAATATTATAAAAAATATTCTCATTTATTTTGTTTTATCTTAGAGCATATTCTTGAAGACACTAGTGTTACTTGCTCTTTACCCTTAAATACCTTTGATTCTGTGCATATATAGACCGCCTTGTCTATGTCTTTAGACCTTATATATACATCAAATAATTTTCTCTTGTTATATCCTACCTCTATTATATTAGAAGTAGAAGCAAAAGGTACTGGTTTCCAGTCAGATGTGAAGACACCTATCTCATACCAGGACACATCGCTTCTGCGATTAAACAACTTTAACTTAGCTACTGACACACCAGCTACATATGAAGACTCAAGCTTCGGGTAGGCAGGTGTCATCTCATGTGCATGTAGGGATGTACACAAACATAAAGCTATTATTACTTGGCGATACATTCCGCTACTATTAATGCTGTATAGTTACCTGCTGGTAGAGACTTAGTGCTACCATACTGTGCAGTTGATTCTACAGTAAACCATGTGCTACCTGCAAGTGTTAAGTTAAACTCAGTTACGTTGTTATATGTAACCTTAGCCGCTTCATATGCTGACATAGCTGCTACAGATACTTGTCCTACTTTAGTGCTACCTGTCCATGAAACTGAGTCATTCAGTGTTGGGCTTGATGAGAAGCTGTTAGGATGTGTAAACTTAGCTTTGTAGTAGTCTGCCTGTGCTACATCTATTCTAATAGAAGCCTTTACGCCACCATCTGCTGGTGTTGTAGTTAGCTTGTATGGTAGTGGATGTCCGTAGACACCACTTGTTTCTGTCCATACAGAACACTTGGGTTGAACTTGACCTGTAATGGGAGAATCAACTGCCATTGCAGAAGTTGTTGATAATAAAAATATCAAAGGTACTAATTTCTTCATGTCATTTCCTAATTATTATATTGTGATCTAACTATTTTCTTGTGAAGTTTATCTTGTTTTAAATTTCTTAACGCCTGACTGTTATCTTCTATGGTGCTGTCAACTAATGTAATTGTTTCTTCATACTTACCGCCTTCTATAGTTGCACTATAATAAAAGTCTAGTTTACCATCAGCAGTCATTTGTTCCATCATAGCAAGCTGTTGTGTTGGGTTGGCTATTTGTTCTGCTGCCCCTGCAACTGACAAAGCTCTTTCCATTCTTAGTTCTTCTTTCTCTTCTTCTTCTTTCTTTTCTTTTGCTGCTTGTTCTTCTTCTTGTTCTTCTGTCTTTTGATCTAGTTGATACTGAACCCACTCGTCATAATAGGGGTCATCTATTGCAGGTTCATTATTAAGTAAGCCATTATCTAAAAGATATTGATACAAAGCATCTTTAAAATTAGGGCAGCTAGGATCTGAGAGTGGGATATAACATGGGTCAAACTTATAATTATATGCTACTATTACGTCACTTAAAGTTGCATCACCACTAGCTGTTATACTTCCCTTACCCCATTTAGTGCCAAGAGAAGGATTGACAACATCAAATCCTATCTTAGTATTGCTTGGCAACTGATCCCAGTTATCGTGTCTTTCATATATATTACCAGATCCATTTACATTTTTATTAACTATAGAAACTGTAGAGTCTGAACTACTGCTTTTATTAATAGTGTACTTATGAAACACACCCTGAACTTGTAATCCTGCTTCAGGTGGTAACACATCTGTCATATTCCAAGTGTGTTTATTCTTAGCTACATTGTTTGTTCTTCCGTATATGTAATCAGAGTACAAACAAGAGGGCCAAGAAAAGACCAATAACAGAACCAACGCCTGTTGCGGTGTTCTTGGTATCCTCATCCCATTCCTCCTTTGCTCCTGTCTTAGCATCGGGAACTAAGTGTGGGTTATTTTTCCATGCGTCTTTAGCTGGTTGACCTACAAGTCCATCAAAAGGACATGGTGTACCTGCATTCATCATGCTCTCAAAAACACGTTTGTCCATACAAAGAACACTTACAGCTGCAACTTTCATTCCCATGCCATAGAGAACCTTAGCATTCTTTAATCTTTCACAGTTCATATCTCTAGTTGTAGCACCTATTGATATACCTAATATCTGTGTTTGTACTGCACCTGACATACCTACTGTACATAAGTCTGAATTAGAGTTATTGATAGTAGGTGACATAGCTGAGGGTGGTGGTGATTTAACTGTGGTAGTAGAGGTAAGATTAGAATCTACGGTAGATGATGTATTACTGTTAGTTTCTATGCAGTTAGCATTAGTTGTACTGTCACATCCTTCTGCATAAACCAAAGGAACTAGTACCATTAAAAGTATAAATGCTAAGAATGCCCAGCTAATATATAAAAAAGTTTTTTTCATCTTATTACCTTTTTAAAATTCTTTTTACATCTAACAAAAGTTTATCTATTCTTTTTGACCCTAGTGCGGATAACATATATCTCTCCTCTACCATTTAACCTTGTCAGCCCAATAAGCTGCACTCATTTTACCTCTAGCTATATTTTTTGCATGTCTAGCTTTAAAAGATTTCTTTCTAGCTTTATCTTTAGCTGTACGAGGGTTCTTACCTGCACCACTTACGCCTTGTTGACCAAACCTAATAATCTTTTCCTTGCCATCAACACAAGCTTTAACCACATGTGATTTCTTAGGATGGTTAGATGTTCTCTTAGGTTTATTACACTTTAGTTTTGATTTATCTATAGCCATTATTTTGCAAACCCTGCACCAAAGTACAACCCAACGATAGCACTAACGATGTGTGTATCCAAAGGTGTAATGACAAAACCTGCAGCTTCTTTCCAGATGACTTTCTCACTATCAGAACCTACTAAGAAAGAAAATATATTGCCTTGTATCTCTGAGTAACCAACTACAACACCCACATCTGGGTAAAATATAGCTGCTACTTTAGGTAGTACGATGATAGAAAACACAGCACCAAGGGCAATGAGCCTACGTGTCCAGGCAAAATGTTTGTCCTTACTGCCATACTCCCTAGCTGCACTGGCTGCTCCAGCATTAAATGCTCCACGTTGCAGTAGCATTTTATTATTTTCCATCCTTGCTTTTAGTGCTTGACCCCACAAGGACATAACACCACCTAGGACTGTCGAGCCTAGCATAGTGATTAATTCTAATGGAAATCCCATAGTGTTATCCTTTTAATTTGTTTTAATATTGACTTTTAGTAAATTTATTTTGTCAGTTCTTCAAATCTATTTGACCAACCTTTACCAAAGTTTTTCCAAGAATCAGATGGTTTACTAAAGCCTTCTGTTCCGAACTCTAATTCTTTTAAAAATGTATCTTTAAATTCTTTCTTAGTAAAACTACTTTCTTTCATTTTACTTTCTGTTGCTGAACCTAAGACACCATCTGGTTCTAAGTTTAAAAGATTTTGTAAAGACCTTACTGCCCTACTCTCACCTAAAAATGCAGCATGAAAAAATATTTCTTGTAAACTAGCTGGAAGACTACCTACGTTAAACCTATCATAGTACTTTTTAGAAGCAATTTCACGAGCTGTTTCTTCACTTAAGTTTTTCATCTCATCTACTGTAGGCTCTCTTCCTAAGTGTTCAGCTAAGGTAGCGGCTGTTATACCAAAGTTAGTCCCTATTAATTTGTCATTATAATAATTTCCTGTGTCTTCTACATTGTCAGAGTAACCCTTCTCTGCTTCAAAGATTGAGTCAATAAGACTTTCTCTTGTGACACGGGCTTCAGGTACAATAGAAGCTCTGACAACAAGCTTAGATCTGTCTCCAAACTGTCCCATTCTATTTTTCTTTTCTTTCAATGTCTCCGTCACGGTTGATGAAGTAGTCACCAACACTAATAGCAGCAAATAATTTTTCATCGGTATCCGTATTATCTGACCAAACAATAGACCAAGGTTTTTGCAAAGTACCAAAGTCTTGTGATTCTTCTGATTGTTGAACAGGTCTTATTATTGTTTGTTCAATTGCCTCTGTATTCATTCCTAATTTTTTCATATTGTTTATATAAATTTTAGTTCCACTAGCAATTCTTTGTATTTCTTTATACTTTTTATAAGATTTATTAAAACTAAAATCTGTTGGTTCTATTTTATTACGTTCAAAACTGCTTAATCTTTGACCTTTATCGGCAACCAAAGCTGTTACATTTCCGTTATAATACTTAGATGCAAGAGATTTAATAAAGTCTCTTGTTTTTGAGTTCATACGTAAGCCACCTTGCATAACACTTTTATCTAAATCATATTCTAATTCACCTAACCCAGTTATATTAAAAAGACTTCCTGTTAATGAACCAGCCGCAGCACTATTGTACACATTGAATTGAGATTGAAGAACATCTTTAAGTCTTTCAACAGCTAATCCATGTTCTTCAGGTTTTAAGTTTTTAACAAACTTTAACTTCTCATATAGTTCGTCATTAAATAATTCATTTATTTGTTCAGTTGAGAAAAGCTCTTGTGTTGTAGTCATAAGACTAGTGGCTTTACCTATGCCAGCAAAAAAGTTATCTTGGTGTTCAGCTTGACCTAAAGAAACTTTATTTACCATATTAACTTTAAGACCTAGTACAGTTCTAATAGCATTTTTTCTCTCTGAAGAACTCATATCTGATGTGCTGTCTAGTTCTTCTTCACTGTGCAACTCACCAGAACTTAATAGTTGCCCTTCTTCTTTTTTTAATAACTCAGGAAATACGGCAAGATCTGTATACTTGATATCTTTAGTTTCTATACTTTTTAAAGATGTTATTAGATCTGGGTATTTTCCTGAGACATAGACTGACCAATCTATATCGTCAGATAACAGAGCTTTCGCAAGAATTGGGTCAGACTCAGTTTGATCTTTAGCTATTTTAAGTAACGCAACAGATGTAACTTCTAAAAGCTCAGCCTTTGTTCTTTCTATTTGTCTTTGATCATATGACTCAAGACTTGTAAGTAAAGCATCAAGTGAATCTATTTGAGATTGAACAGCACTCCAGTCTTCACTATCTATCATAGGGGGTTTTGTTAAATTTGATTTTACCATATCAAGTTTAGTGCGAAGTTGTACTAATGACTCTGGACTAATATCGCCTCCTTGTAATTCAACTGAAAGCCCTTGTACAGCTAAAGCTCTTACGTCTTCTAAAGCTTTATTTGCATTAGGAATATATGTTTCAAAAAACTCTTCTCTATTTACATTTTTAGCTGTTGCTAAATAAACACTAGATGCTTCTGTTCTTAACAAATTTGACAAAGCTAACTCTGTTACGTCTTGCTCAGTGTAAGGCTTTTCTTGTTGCTCTAGTGTGTTTTTAGCTAACTGTAAATATCCAGGGTTTTCTGCAAGTTTTTTCATAGATGTATTCATAGCTTCTTGTTCAACATCAAAAGCAAGATAATCTATATCTATTCCTGTACGTCTTTTAACTGCTGCTGCCTCAGCTGCTCCTACTTCAAAACCTAGCCTTTCGTATTCAGCTAAAGCTGAGTTAACTATAACTGTAGCTTGTGGTCCTTCAACCCCTTTAGCTAAATCTATATCTTCAATAAAAGAAGAATAAGCTTGTCTTTTAATTTCTGACTCCGTAGGTTGTCCTCTTTGTCTAGCTTTAGCTACATCATCTAAGGCACCAAATATATTTGAACTTAAATTACTTAAGCCTTGAGCTATTGCTTTACCTTCTGTAGCACTTGGCATTGCTACACCCTGTTCATAGGATGAACCTGCGTCACCAATGTCTATTGAAAAACTCGCCATATCTTTTCCTTATTGCATTTGTTGTTGTAAGACTTGTGCTTCATAGTCTAAGCCTAATCTTAAAGCATTTCTCATTATTTCTACCATAGATTCACCACGAGCAACACTTTTCTGTAAACTAGCTTTTAGAGCATTAGAAAAATTAGAAGCCCAAATCTCATCTGTTATCTCTTCGTAAAGTTTAGTTCCTTTTTCAACATCACTTTGATCTCCAGTTGTCAGTAACCTAACTGCATAGTTAGCTTTATCTTGAAGTCTATTTCTAAACTTTTTAAATTGGTTATTTTCTTTAAACACCATTTCTCGATAGTCATAGTAATTTTGAACAGCAGCAGGAGTAGCTCCTAAAAATTGAGCAGCTGCATCTCTAGGACCTAAGCCTCCTACAGCTAGCTTACGTGTTCTGCTTCTATAGTTTCCTGTTTCTATAAGTTCTTTTATTTTTAAACCTTTATCAACAGCAGAAATGTTACGAAGAACTTGTGTTAAATCTTCTCTTACAGTTTCTGTACGTCCACCAAACATAGCTTTAACACCATTCATACTAGACGTAAGTATATCTTTTGATATCTCACCTGAAGGACCAAACATAGTTGTAAAGAAACTTTCTTCAAACAGCTTTTTATATGTTTCTTTTATTTGATCTACAGGAGCTACACGTTGAGCATAGGCTGTTTCAGTCCCTATCATATATGACAAAAGCTGATCCATAAAACCATACTTAATATCATTAAAAACTTTAACTGTATCAGGATCACTTGGGTCATAACCTAAGCTTTCAGTAACATAACCAGATAATTGACCAACACCTAAACCTGTAAGACCGTACATTGGCCCCATAATAGCAAACATACGTGCTCTTTCACCTGCTGTAAAGTTTCTACCAATAGCTATATTTTCTAATGCTCTAAAAGAAAAGGTTAACCACTGAGTAGGAACTCTCATTGGACCTGACTGGACAAAACTACGTGATCCTGTTGTCATACGAAAAGTTAAATCTTGTTCACGATTAGCTATCCATAGTTTACCTTCAGGAGATAAAGCATCTATGTTTGGACGTTTGGCTCTGTGTTCAAGAAAAGCTGTAATAAGTCCTGTCATTCTACTGACACGTTCACCTTCTTTAAAGAAAATTGTTGACTTATCTAATAAAGAGTTTACATTTTCTAAGGCTTTCCCTGAAAGATTACTTGCAACTCCAAACTTTTGAGGAGCCTGAAGTTCTATAATTTGTGTGTCAATTATATTACGCCCACTTTCATCTATATATTTGACAAGATTTAGTAAGTCTTCCTCTGGTATAGGAGATATTTTTGCTATTCTTTTTATAGCTAGTAGACGAGAAGCTGAGTCTGGAAGATTAGCTATTATCATCATAGGTGAAACTAAACCTAAAGCTTTAATTCCTTGTTTAGGAGAAATAGCTGCTACAGTAAGACTGTGCAGACCTTGAAGTAAAAATTGGTCAGGATTTAAAAACCCAAACTTAGAATAAAAACCAACTTTTAAAAGTTTAGAACTTGGGTCAGCCTTAGTAAAGTCTATCTTCTTACCTGTGACACCAAAGACAGCCTCAGTTGCTGATGATGTAAAGCTGTCCCATTTGTCACTCATCCAAGTACTTTGGTTTAATCTTCTTTTAATTACATCTTGTGTCTCTCTTAGCTGTGCTGCTACATCATTAAACTTTCCTGTCCGTGTAACTTGAGCATTCATAAACATTTTCATAAAATTATTAGATGGAGTACCAGCAGGGAATGTAACGATGCCTGGGTTTTGTTCAGCTAACTTAACCCAACCTACGATGGCATTTTGTGTTGCCCCTCTGTTAGCATAGCCAAAAGCTTCAGAGCCAAACTGATCAGATATAGCTGAGAGAGGATTAGCATTGACAGCTTTCTTACCTCCGAACTCAAATAAAGGACTATCTCCTCTTTTCATATTGATACGAGTACCAACTACATCACCAAAACTAGAGCCAACTAATGTAGCATCTTCACCTGCTTCAAGAATTGATACCTTTTCGTCACGAGCTTTACCTACAAATTTTTCTCTAAACCTAAAACCATAAGTACTGGCTATTTTTGTAAATCTTCTAGGTCTGTCACATGTTTATTCCATGTGTTATTTTGACGTATTACATCTCCTAGTTCGTCATACTCAACTTTACTTAAGGTAAGACTTTCAATATCATCAATTGCATTTTTAGCTAAAAGTTCTTCTACTTTATCTTTAATATTGTTTAATTGCTTGACAGCTATATCTGCTTGATTTTTACCAAAAGAACCTAGTAAGGTTTTAAATCCTGTGTTAACTGGAGTACCTGAAGCTAGTGTTTGTCCCCTTAGTGTTCCTACAAACCAACGAAACTCAGCATTAGTACGAGGACCACCTACATTATAGGGCATAACATCAACACGTTCTAAAACACGAGTTGACTTTGGGTTAATGACATAAAGGTGATCAAGGTATGTGTCTGGAATTTTAAACACTAACTCATCTTTTAAAGTATTACTAGGTACACTACGCATTGTAGCTAAATCTAACACAAGTTCATTATCAGGTGCTTTACTAACACGGTAAGCTACATTACCAAATAAATCATCTAGTTCAGCATATATACCACCTTCAGCTACAACTTTTTTTAATCTTTCTGAAGATTTAATTTGCCAAGTTGTGTCATTAATGTCTTGAATAGCTTCATATGCTTCTACGGTATTTTTGCTAGGTTTAGTTCCATACATAGTTTTATAAAGACTTTGAAAAGATTCCTTGTCAGGAGCTTGTCTCATATAGGACAACTCACCATCTCGAAGTTGTGTCATAAAGTCAGATAAATTTTCTAACTCTTTACCTTTAACTTTACGAATTATTTTTTCGTATGGTTTTATTAAGTCACCTATAAGAGCTTGACCAGCTTCAGCCTGTAAAAACTTTCCACCTATTTTATCACCTAGGCGTACAGAGGAAGCACCAAACATTTTATTAATTGCATCAGATACATAATTTCCTTTGTCGTGTATATCGTCAGCTCCAGGTAAACCTAAGACATCAACACGTTCTTCTGTCTCTATAAACCAACCCTGTTTTCCATCTTCTCTTTTAACAACTTTAAGGCTTGGGTCTTTCTTAGCTATTTCTTCGGCATCCATCTTACGACGAAAAGGAGCACCTGAGCCATCCTTACCCATACGAACTACAACTTTGTAATCTTCTGATCCTTCTTCTATGACACGACGAGTATTAACAACTACATTATTTGTACGTTTAGCTATTATTTCAGACTGTTCTTTAGCCATAGCTTGAATAACAGGACGAGGAACATACTCTCCAAAAGAACCTCTGCGATTCATTTCTTCTAGTTTTTCTGTAAGTACTGTTTTTCTTGTGCCATCTCTAAAGGTTACATTTGATGGACGAGAAGAAGGACTAGGTGTAAGGTCTAGTTCTTCAGGTAAAGCACGACCAACTGTTACTTGGTCTGTTATAATTTCTGTATCGTCTGCTATTTTAGCTAAGGCTTGACCACCTTCAGCTTCGCCTTTTATAATTGCAACATTATCTATAGGTCTTCTTGCTTTAGCTAAAGATTTAACTTTACTTACACCAAGTGTCCCTAGTGTTGCAATATCTACAACACCAAATAAAGCATTTAAACTAGCTAAGGGATCGTCACCTAAATAAGTTGCATCATTAGCTGATTTATAAAGATTCCAAATACTATCTTCAGAAAATATTCCTTCAGCTTTACGTTCTTCTATGTATTCTTTAGCCCACTCTTCAAACTCACCAGGTGTCAAACCATTAAAGGCTTCTCTTATATCTTTGCCTTCACGATTAGATCTAAATGTCACGTTTTCTAAAGCACCTATTGTAATCTCTCTTAGAATATTAACATCTAAAAAAGTCATTACTTTAGAAAAACCTGACTGATCATTTTCTTCCAGAGCCTTTTGCATAAGACGATTCCATGTCTCCATGTTTGTCATAGTTCTAGCTGCGTAAGGATTAACATCAGTATCAGATAACATTAAATTTTGTAGTAACATGTACTCACGAAGGGTCATATCTTCACCCTTAGCTCTACGTTCTTCTATAATTTCAACTAGTTTATCAGCCGATAAACCTTCGTCGTAGCCTTGGTCTAAAGTTTTTTGATAATCAAAGTTATCTTCATTTGTTTTAGCTACAGCCTCAAAGTTTTTTCCACCTATTGCTCGATCTGATCGGACATCATTTAAAGGAGCACCAGTAGCTATAGATAACTCTTCAACTTTAGTTTTTTCTACTTCAGAGTTTGGGTTGTACTGTTCTTCATAAACAGCTTCTTCTAACTCTTGGTATAAAACTTTAGAGTTAAATAGTTTACTCTCTAGTGTTGGGAACTGATCCATAAATTATTATCCAGTAATTTTTAATAAGGCATTTGACGAATAGCTTGGAATCTTCTCATGTTTTGTTGTGTTGCAAAATCTGATCCTCCACCTAATCCTCCGCCCCTCATGTAGGGTAAAGCTTGAAATGCAAGACCAGAAGCAAGTTGACCAAACTGTGCTTGAGTCTGTAACTGCGAAGCTTGGGCTGTTAACCCTGTGTACTGTTGACCTAGACCTGACATTACAGAACCAAAACCTAAGTTAGCTCCTAACTGAGAAGATAAAGCTGTGCCAGCTGCAGCTACACCTGAGCCTCCTAAAGCACCCATACCTTGAGCTTGTACTTGCATCTCAGCTCTAGATCTCATAGCTTGCCTAATTGCACTACGTCTTTGACGAGTAGCTTGTATCCTTTGCATATTCTGTTGTGTTCGTGCTGCTTCTCTTTGAACACCTGCAGCTCTGCTTTGCTGAGATATTGAGTATGCTGTACCTGCAACAGAAGTTACTGCGGCTATAACTGGCAATTGTGGCATTGTTTTTACTCCTTAAATATATAAACTAAGTATTTATTGTCATTACCTACATATTTAAAGTTTAACATATGTAAGAGTTTATTCATTTTATTTTCTGGTTCTACAGCAGCAAAGACAGCCTTATAACCCATTGTTTTAAAAAATTGCCACCACTCTTTTAACATAGTTTTCATTTCGGTAAGAACTTGTTTTGTCATTTTTTCTATAGAGGGTAGATGAATAATTATAAAGTTTTCGTTATACTCAAGTCTAATACTAAAACAAGAACCTTTTATTCCCTCTAAACTTTTAGAAACGTGGATTGATTGCATTAAGTAAACCCCAACCTAGTAAGATAAAGTCTTTACCTTGGGTACTCTCATATTTAATTCTCATAGAACGTCCGTGTCCTCTAGCCTTTAGTCTACTTGTAATAACATCCTCTGGATAGTCAAACTTAGTTAAGTCATCTGAGTCAGGAACTACAGTATACTTTAGTCTGTAAGCTTCTTCAGGTGTACTAAAGGTTTCTTTAAAGTCCCAAGACAAAGAAACTTTTAAAGAAGATGGACGTATTGATTCGTACCCATCTGTAGCATTACCTGTAAAACCTTCTTCTGTTAGTCTTGCATATGTGACAATGTAGGGTGCGTTTTTCTTACGTGTTAAGTCACCCATAAAGTCATAACCTGTGACAGCAAAGGAAGAGTAGTTAGTGTCTCCCCAATCAAGAAAAGTCTTAGATGAAAAAGAACCCATAGTCAGTTTGTTTGTAGAGCCATCTCTTATAAGAAGAACAATTGCTGGATCACCACTGGTAAATGTAGACACTTGTGTTGATATAACATCGTTAGCTGTAGTAGCTACACCAGTGCCTGAACCAGCCCCTGTTGCTGTAAACACAACACCTACAGTATTTGCAGATGCACCTATAGCTGTAAAGTCTGTATTACCTACAGTTTTAATTATATAGACAGTGCTCGTTATAAAACTTCCTGCGTTTACATCTGTACCTTCTCCAGCAGTAAGAACATCATTTGCACCACTTGCAGAAAGAACATCTAACTCAAGCTCAGACGCACCAAAGCCAGAATAGAAAGCCATACCTACAACACAAGAGGTACTAGAGGCTTGGTTAGATACTTTCCAAGTGAAGAAAGCTTGTAAAGGTATGTCAAGTATTAAAAAATTATTTAATTTAGACTCGACAGTTTCATCTTTATCTGGGTAAGCCCAGTAGATACGTTTATTTATATTGTCATAGACAGCTTTTACTTTAAGTTTAACGTTAGCATCTATGTTATCCCAAAGCGTTTGAACAGTAGGTATCGTTAAGTTTTGTCCTTGTCCTTGTCCTGAGACAGGATCTGTAGATAAAGTATGTATACCAACCTTTGACCACCAAAAGGGAGTTCCTTCTGCTGCAACAAAAGTTTGAGCACTTAAGATACCTGTTCGTGTTACACGATTGATAGCAAAAGCATCAGCTTTAAAAACTCCGTCTACACCTGTGATTTGCCAAACACCGTTCTCCGCAAAGATAAATAAAGAATTTTGATATGCGTATAACTTTTGAATTTTAAAGGCATCTGGTATTTGTATCTCTCCTCCGTCTGTAGCTAAAAGAGTAGCAAGGTACTCAGAGGTAGGGTCGTTAACTTGATGACACTTACCTAGGTCATCTGTAGTTTCTACTAGTTTAGAAAATAAAATAGTACCTGAGTGTTTAGCACTGTCTAATCCTGCATAAAATACTCTACCAGCAAAAGACTCAACACATCTAAAACGAGAAGTTTCTACTTCTGTGTTTATAGTGGTGACTGAAAAGCCAGAGCCTGAAATAGCTGTTGATCTGTCTTTACTAAAAAAGTCAAGCTGATATCTACCTAAGCCTGAAAGAGAAGTACCAGCTCCTATCTTTTTCCACTCAGCTACATCAAACAATTCAGTAGAATTTTTACCTGAGAACCAAGGGTGTGTTAAAGCTGGATAAGCATTAGAGGCTTGTGTTCTATAGTAGGTCAGAGAAGACCCTGTTCGTCCATTGTTAAGGTCAGCCCATCCAGAGTTTAAACTATCGTATACACGTTTATCAAGAGCAGAACCAGATAAACCACTAGCACCTTCTACTAAGTAGTCTTCTGTGTCACCTAAGTATTCAAAGTCTCTCGTTTTAAAAGATATAGCTGTTGAAGTAAAAGTACCACTAGAATATTCAATAACAATTGTATTAATAGCTGCTGACGAAACAACAAGATTACCTTTTATAGAAGTAAACTGACACTTAGCATTAGCTGCACCAACAGAACCTGCGTGTTGAAACGGTATTAAATCTATAGAGTTAGTTTCTATTTGACCTGAGTGAGGTAAGTCTGCTTTATTATAGAAGTAAAGAGTTGAAGCCTTCTGTACAACTAAGAACTCTTGGTCAATTACACCGTTAACATTTAACCACTCACCTGTTATAACAAAGTCTGGGTCGTTTACTTCAAAAGAAGACAGAACATTACTGCTTTCTACAGCAACACCTAATCTTCTCCTACGTGTTCCATCTCTTCGAAGGTCGCAGTTAGACTCGTCTACTGAAGCACCTTCAGGAAAGGTAAGTTCTGAAGCCTCAGTTATAAGGCCTTTGACAAAGTTGTTAACTGCTTTTTGGTTCAGGCTCTGAGGCATTTCTTACCTTTTTACGTCTTTCAAAATCTTCACCGAACTCATTACGAAGAACAGTTTTAGACTTGTTTTTATTTTTCAAATAGTTTTCAACAGAATCTTGAGCTTTTTTAATCGAGGAGTACTTCCCTGCTAATTCTTTAGGAACTGCCCCTTGCTCAAATCGTACAATAAAAAACGAATAATTTCCTGGTTGTTTGTCTATAATAATATCAGATACCATTTTATCTGTTTTACAAATACACTTCTGGTTAGGTGCATCTTCAATAAATTCAATCATTAATTTCTTCCGTAACTGTTTCTTATGTTATCTCTTTTACTTTTATACTGATCGTTCTGAACGTAAGACTTTAAACGTCTAGCTGCTTGTTCAACTTTAGGATCTGACCCACCTTTAAACAAAGAAAAGCAAGCTGACTTAGACTCAGCTAGTAAGAGGGGTAAAAGAGTGTTGTCAAGATCTGGCTCAAATGAGTCAGTTTGACTAAAGGTTGGATAAGTAGATCCTACAGCTCTTACTTTAGATGACTGTAAAGTAGTCTCTACAGCAGAATCATGACTATTCATTATTAAGTATTCATCATCAAAGGATGTATAGTAAGACGGTGGTAGATCTGTTGAAACAAATATACTAATGTTTCCATCAATAGTCGCAACTAATTTAGCTGACTCATCCATTTTATCTAAAAATGTTGTAGGGTCAACAAAGTCTATAATACGAAAATCTTTATCTGATACAGTTCCTATATTATATTCTATACGTTCTATATTTTTTGTATTTGTAGGATAACTAAAGTGAGTAGGTCTATCTGTACTACTTAAAGCTGTAAGTGTCATAAGCTTATTATGCTCAGGTATTTCACGAGCAGAAATCATATTGTAATAGGTGTCTTCTACTATAGATCCTATTTGCTGTGCTTCTACAGTATCACTTATAGAATTGACAGCTTCTGAGTCCATGTCATTAAGAATAGACTGAACAATTTTTAAAAGAGTAGTTCTCATTATGAACGATCCAATGTGACTACAAAATTAAGTTTTCTTGCAGTGTTTGATGCGCCATCAGTTGCAACAGTTATAAAGCTATTTGCTGATACTGTGTTATTAGATGATGGACTTAAAGTATCAACATCACCTGCAGCTGAACCTGATTGAGTAATTGTTAAAGTTCCCATCGAGGCAGCTGAAGAATTTTTAACTGTTACAGTTGCGTTAGCATGTGATATAGCCCCATCAAGCACAGAAACAACTTTACTTATTGTACCTGCAAAAGGAATAGGAACGTAAACAGTAGCTGCTGTTGAGACATCATCTATAGTTCCTGAAATTACTAAACCTAAAGCTGTCCAAGCTCCTGAATTAGATCCATCAGACACATAAACTTTATTTGCTGCCGCCGCATAAACCCCTTTAGGTTCATGTAAGTACGGATCTGTAAGTGTAGAGTGGTTTACGTTAGCCATTAAAAACTCCTAAAGCGTCTGCCAAGGTTAAAGTTATTATATATTAATTCGTGTATTTTGTCAAGGAAAAAGATGCCCCCGAAGGGGCACCCTTAAGTTTTACTTATGGTTCGATATATTCGATTACCAGTGTAGCTGCACCAGCAGTAAAGACTGCTGTACCGTAGTTAGCTTTAATATAAGCATCGGCTGCACCAACATTAATTGCACCAGCAACAAGAGCACCGTCACAAGCGACAGCTTTTGTTGTAGCATTAAGTGCTGACAAAGCAATAGTTGCATCAACACCATCGGCATCAATAGCTGCACCTGCTTGATTGTAAGCACCAATACCTAATGTAGCTGAACCGCCAGAAGTAAAGGCTGTTGTTACATTAAGTGTGGCTGCTTTAATGTATGACCCTGCTGGAATAAAAGCATCGTGGTCATCAGGTGTCGCAGCAGAACTACCTAAAGCAGTTGCATCACCTATTTTTACAGTCAATGTTTTGATAGCTGATATGGCGTTTGTTCCTTCATCTTTAGCAACACCTGCCGCACCGTTAGTCAAAACTTGAAGACCGTCTGAGTTAGTGTAAGACATCAGTTATCCCCCTTATACGTTTGGATTGGTTGCAACAACAACCATGTTTTCAGGACGGTACAACTTAACACCATAACGAGCAGTTGTTACAAACTCGTGTCTTTGGAAGTCTTTGTTGTAATCGTAGTCTACTTGAGGCATCTGTCTCCAAGCACCAACAAACGGATTAACCGTTGGAGCTGCTGAAAAGAACAAGTTAGCTTTACCGTTTGTAGAAGAGAAGTTGTTAGTTGTTGAACCATCTCTTTCAGGTAGAGCACTGTCTGTTACAGTAGCACAGTAGTTAGAACAGTATACATCGAAACCATACACGTTTGCTACGAAACGCATACCTGTTGCTATACCATCACGTACTAAACCTTCAAACATAGGGTTATTAGAAACACCTACAATGTTAGTTAGAGTATTAATAGTAAACTCAACAGATGGGTCAACGACTGCTACCATCATTTGATCAGGAACGTTAGCTTTTTTCAAAGCAAAACGAGCATAAGCAAAGTCAGCTAGTTCTATTTTTCCTGAGTTGCCTCCAGACATACGGTGATGTATGCTGTCTATATCTTCTTGTGAGTTAGCTGTAACACCAGACTCAGCTGCAGACATAGTTGTAGATTCGAAATGTTCCATAATTGAACGTTCTTGCTCAGGAACAAAACGAGACATAAGTTCATTAGCATAGAAAGTATCTTGTTCTGCTTTCTTAGTCATATAAGTTGCAGATGACAAATACTTGTCAACACTAAAGGTGAACTCACCTGTGTCAAGTGGTCGATAAGTTACAGCAGAATCTTCGCTGTAGTTATCTACCTGTGCTTGACCAATTGAAGGAATGTGAAATGTGTTTCCATCTGGAAAGCCATCTAACATTCTTACGTAACGTTGCGCTTGCATTTCGTCACGTAGAATCTCTTTTAACTCAGATCCCCATACGTCGGTACGAGTTAAAAGAGAACTATTGCCAGTTGTCATAGACATTGGTTTTCTCCTATTTAATTACCAAATTTTTCACCTAATCGCATTTTGTCTTGAATCATTTGTTGTTGCATTTTAGGTGTATAGTAAAGGTTACGATTTTCCCGACGAAGGTTCTGATAGTAATTCCAGTTACGTTCTGTCGAGGATTGCAAATTTACCCCTTCTGTATTGATAGAGTTGTTAAGTATGCTATTAAAACCACTGTCTTGCTTACTGTCTCCGAAGAGTGTTAAGAAAGCATTAGGTGATTCAGAAGCTAACTCCTCCATCTTATTTATAGACAAACCTATTTCACTAGATTTATCTTGTAGAACTTGACTAAGTTTTTCACCGAATCTATCTCGAAGTGTTTTTTCAACAGTCTTAATATTTTCTTCGGCTGATTTTTTAGTCTCCCTCTCAAGAAGGGTTTTCTCAACAAGGCTCTTCAGATTATCCTCGTTTAGAGAAGGTGGTGTGCCTTCCTCTTTAACGCCAGCAGTATTTTTTTCAGCCTCAAAGTCTTTCGCAGTGCTGGTGTCTGCGGCCTTGTCTTTGATTGCGTCGAGTACTTGAGAAGCATAATCGTTCTTACTTAAGTCTTCTCTAAGTTGTTTGTTCTGATCTTCTAGTTGGGATATGTAGGTATCAGCCTCAAGTTTACCCTTAGCTAGAGTTTCAGGATCACGCCAGTTCTCTCCTTTGGCTTGCACAAGTGTATCTACAAATGAGTTTTTGGTTTGTTCAGTTGTTTCTACTTGTTCTGTCTGAGGTTTTTCTTGGTTAGAATCTGTCTCAGTAAAAATGGACATGGGTTATTCCTTATCTAAGTTAATTAAGTCAAGCACTTGGTTAAGTGCTCGGTTGTATCCTATTCTGTCAGCTTGCTTATAGGCCCAAGAAGGGCTGTCATAGTCGGCTGAAGATGGAGTTTCCTTGAGCAAAGGCTCTAGGATTTCTTTGAGACGGTCAAGACTTGCTCGGTTAGCAATGACCGTTTGACGAATTTTATCTTTATCTTCTTTCGTCTTACATTCTTTAAACCAGGAAGTTTTCATTATTTCTTTTTAGGTTTCATCGGCTTCTTAGTTTTATTTTTGTATTCTTTAACTTTTCCTTTTTTATAAGGCATATTAAATTCCTTTCTCTATTGCAATTTGCTGTTCTTCCTCGAACTAAAAATTTTAAATTACTTATTTTGCAATTTTCCAATTTGTTCTTTTTAACTTGCTTTTAATTTGCCTCACTGTAACACCTGGAGGATCAAACATTTCAGGTTTATTTTTTGCTCGTTTTAGTTTTTTATTATATTCTTTTTTATATTTTTCAGTAACTAAACCTGCGGCTTTAGCTTTTTTAAAAGTGTAGAACTTTTGTTCAGATCTAAAAAAACCTACGTTCCAATCTGAATGAGTATATCTTGTTTCTGGCCCAAGTTGATTAATTTTATTACGAGTAGGTTCAGTTTCTTTATAAGTATTACGATTACGGTTTACTTTTTTATTCCGAGTTTCTTTAATAGGCACATTAAATTCCCTTTTCTATTGCAATTTGTTGTTCTTCTTCAAACTGTACTTGAGCTTCAGTTGCTACCTTTTGTGTTTGAACTTGTTCGACTACAGTTATATTTTCACCAAAGAGAGCTGGTTCACCTAACTCATCTGCCATTAAACGAGCAAACTCTTTACCTGACAAGTGTGCTGACATAGTTGGGTCAGCTAACTTTAACTGGTATAGTTGAGTAAGGTTTTGTACTCTTTGTGCTCTTTCAGAGAAATGACGAGCACCTATAGGTACAATTCTTCCGTTAGCTTTAATGTCTTCTTTAGTGATCTGTTCAAAGAAATATAGACCTGTGTCATCATTCAGTACACGAATAGTATCCGCATAGTCCATGTTTCTACGTGCAGCTTCAAGCATAGAATTTAAAATTGGTTCTAAGAATATTCTTTCAAAGTGTGCTGTTTTATGTTGAAAGATTCTACCTGCTGCTGTCATAAGTTGTTGTACTTCAAAAGCTGTTTTTTCTCCTGCGGTACGAATACCCATAGCTTCACGAGGAGCACCAGCTAACATCTCCATTTTATTTTCTAGGTTTTGAATTTGAAAGTCAGCGTTAAGTGCTGTAGCATCAGGTGCTAGATATCCTACGTCACCTTCTTCACCCATGTATATACGAGTAGCAGGAGCAAAATCAAAGTCTTCTACGTCACCTCTAATTTTAATAATTGGGTAAGCTATCTGATCGAACACATCAGCTTTAAGATTTTCTAGGTGATCAATGCGGTACTGCATACCTACAAGATTATCTAGTGGACCCATTGCATATAGATTATCAGGACGTTCTCTCCATCCTGCATGGAAGATAGGAGCCTTGCCTAACCAGTTAGGATTCTGTTCGTTTAACAAAACATAGGATCTGTCTACTACAGATATAGTACGGTTCTTATGGAAGGTTTCATTTTCACTATCATAGATGTCACCATAGAATGTAAGTATCTCTACATAGTTTGACTCATAGTATTCATTTAAAGTTGAAAACCCATCCGCAATAAAAGCCTGTGATTTACTTACATCTATATCAACCCCTGAAGTAGATGACCTATTGTGCATCATTTTATCCAGCAATTTTTTCATGTAACTATTGTCTACAGTTTCTTCTATCTTACGAGAGACTTCCCCTAGTGTCATAACTGTACGTACAATCTTAGGGCTGTCCTCAAAAGATGGTGCCATAGGATTAAAACAAATATCAAAAGGACTAATCCTGACTAACTTAGGTCCTACATAGTTTACAGAGAGTTCTCCGTCTTCATACCTAGTGTAGTCTTTTGAGAAGTCTACCGTTGCAAAACAATTTCCATACTGGATAAAGTCACTTATTAAACGACTGACAGTATTCTCAAAGTCTGACTGTCTAATTTTATTATTCATATAAGATTGAATAACATCTCGTTTAGCTTTAGTGTTTGAGTCTTTGTCGTATGCCTCAAAACGAAACCATTGTTTCTGAGGAAATAGAGTTGCAAAATAGTTAGCATGTAAGTTATCAGCAATTTGTGTTAACTTAGGTGTAGTGGTACTATTAGTCCAAGGTAATTTACTATTTGAAGTTGTTCGAGTATCTGTTGCATACAAATAATTTCGAAGTTCTTTCCATTCATCAATTTTACTTTGACGAGCATTATTCCAATTAGTCCATCTTTCTGTAATCTCAGAAGCTAAAGCATGGGGTTCAATAAGCTTGTCTATATCAATAGTTGTTCCAGCCATTAGAAGGAAACTCCTCCGAATTTTTTATTAAATTGTACTACGTTATTGCTATAACGTCTAATTCTACGAGCAGGTTTAACTGCCATGTCTACAACTGAAGCTAACGCATCAATTACGTCATCGTGAGCAGGATTACGAGATGACAGTTCTTCTTCTAGTATTTGAGTGTTGCCTCCACGGTAATGCCATATACTCATATTGTCATACCTTGGTTCAAGGATTGAGGATATACGTTCTTGTTTATTACCCTGGCTTTTATTTGGTCTGTATTCATTAATGCTAATAGATAGTCCATGTTGTTTAATCAACTCTTTTAATTGTTTAACGATAGCCATTTGAGCTACTGTTGTTTCAGCCCTTAGTTTTCTAAAGGACCACTTATTAGACAAGTGTAGGATATGTTCAAAATACTCAGATATACGATCAGTTCTAAATCTATCTATGTCTAATACATATATGTTATTATCTGAGTCTATTCCTACTATAACGATAGCTGTGTAGTCAGCTTTTTTATTTAAACTAAAGGCAAAGTCAACAGCACCAAAAACATTTAATTTCTTTTCTTTATAAAACCAGTGACCATTATCATCACGTATATGTTTTCTTTCAAAGTACTGAAACTTATCTGAACCTACAGGTACATTATCTGGATCGGTAGGATCACTATAGTACTGTGCTCTAAACTGTCCTTTATCTAAATACTGTCCTCTTTTCTTGGCTAGGATTTTTATATCGAATCCAAACCACTTGCCGTCTTTACGTTGTTGACGAGGCCATAAGAATTGACCTGTACCATCTCCTCTGTCTTCTACTGGTCTTTCAAAGATTTCATAGATATTCTCTTCACCGATCTTTTCTCCATCTTTTGTATAGATGTCCTCTGTCATTTGAAGAAGATCATTGTAAAGATCAGAAGGATGATACCTAGTTCCTACGACCCACTCTTTAGCTTCAGCCCCTTCAATAGACGAGAGAAGAGAGTACTGACTTTTGACTTTATTACGTCCTTCACCAGTGTAAGCATTCTCGTACACAACGACATCATCCAAGACAGCAATGTCACAATGAAGCCCAGTAAGCGACGTGGTAAGCCCACCAGTGAAGATAGAAGGGTCCCTAACATTTTCTTTTTTCCTTAATGGGTGATCTAACATAATCTCTGAGTTAGTCCAACGTGTTCTCTTGCCTTCATCATGGTTGACATGTTCAGGCCAGTATCGTCGGTAAATATCAGAAGTAATGATCCCCTTTATAAATCCTAATTGTTTTTCAGCTAGATTAGCTGTAGCTGATATATAAAGTATCCTAAGTGTAGGATCTTTGGTTAACTCCCAGGCTACACGAAAAGCTACTAATCGAGACTTACCGTGATCCCTAGGAAAAAGTAAAAGCTGGTGGCTTTTAGCCTCTGGGTTTATCCACCAATTACAGACATCTTCGTGACATTGACCTAGCATTTGCTCAGGAGCTATTAACTTAATAAAGGTAACTAGGTCACTTTCAGCAGCTGTCTTAATGTGTTCTAAAGTTGCCATTAATTAACTTATTAAAAATGCTTTTACTTCAATATTCCATTTGCTGGAAGTTAGTGTTGTACCAGCCCCATTACTTCTAAAAGTAGCTTCACCTGGGCCGTTTTCTCCAATAGTTACATACACGTTACTACTATCTGTTCGAATACCCATACCTTCGTTATCTCCGCTAGGGTCTGAACTCTGATTCATTTGGATTCTGTCACCATTACTCCAACCATCAGCGTTGCTTACTTTGGCTATACAGTCGATAATAACAAAAGATGGAGTTGCACCTAACCCATGAGAAAAAGTCAGTAATTGGTTATCAGTAATACTTGTTTGTGCACTTGTATATTTTGTAACACCGCTAGAGTCTACGTAAGCTTTAACTGATTGTTGAGAAGGTATAGCTGTAGCTGAGTTTGATGACATGTTGTCTTCGTCTTTAAAGTCTAAGACGGAGGCAGCTGTAGCTGACGAGAAGTATGGGATCTTATTGGTAGCTTGTGTTAAACCAGCAAGGTCTGTAAGGATATCATTGGATGTTTGCTTGCCATTTATTTGAGCCTGAATATTAGAAGTAACATCTGTTGTATAATTTATTTCTGCTGCTGTTGCAGATAAACCTAAGTTACCTAGAGCTGTTGCTGCACTTGCTAAATCAGACAAATTGTTAGAAGCTAACAGATCACCAGAACCAGCACCTGAAGCACCTTTTGATGCAAGTAAAGCCCACTTACCTGCTGATAAATCTGAAGAAAAAGTAGACCCTGAAGTATGAGCTATAAGAGAAATATAAGCATTGCCACTATCTGTAACTATATTATTTAAAGTGTAACTTGTGGATGCTCCCCAAGCTCCTATAAAAGTTAAAGTTGTGGCTAAATTAACAGCTCTACTTCCACCTAAGATTAATTCAGTTGTAGTTACAGATTTAGCATTTGTAATATCATTTGAATTTATATCTAAATCGGATGACAAAGAATTAGGAGAGCTACCATCTAACGACAAAGTATTATCAAAAGCATTTCTTAAAGCTTCGAAGTTATTATTCAAAAGTGTTGTAGATGAATAACCTGTTGTGATAGAAGATATAGTTGGTCTTTTAGCCACTACTTTATGTCCTTATTATTAATAATATGTTATTCGTCTTCTTTTAAATCTACTTCTTCTAAAAGTTTAGACATAACATTCTCTCTTCCTAGTTGCATTTGCTCTACTTGAAATACTAAATTATTAATTTTTCTGTCTAAGTCAGTTGCGTGTTGAAAGAGTCTTTGTCCCTTTTCACTCATGTCCTCTAAGAAGTATTCTTTATCGTCTATAGTAACTGAGGTTTTATTTTTTTTGTCAGCCATTTTAGTTCCTTTTGTTGTGGTTAAATTAATTCAAAGTGTTATCCTATGAATGTTGTAGCTGCGGTAATTGCATTTGTTACTGGAGTCATATCTTCACTACCCCAATCATCTAGTGCTTTCATTGTATCTAAGTAACCTTTGCTTCTAGCTACACGTTCTTTCTTTTCTGCTGTAGTCATATCGCTACAAAAGTCTTCACTTGTTGCATCTGCACCCTTGTCGTGTGTCTTTATAACTTCTGTAATGACACTTACACTTCCCAGCATTGCTGAGTAGTCCTGTGCAATCTGATCTGTTTCTCTTGCCATTTTAACTTTCCTTCTTTTCTATGTTAATATTGCCTGATATTGATATTCTTTCTCCGTCATTCTCATAGAACGGAAAAACTTGGTGGAGCATTTGTGAGGGAAACATAACCATGTACCCTTCAGCTTCCTTCTCCATATTATACGCAAAGGTTGATACTTTGCCAAGTGTATTTGTGTAACTAAACGCAAAGTTAGATATGTGATTATCTGCATTTGACTCAGCACACACAGGTAGTTTTCTTTGTTCTGCATAGGATGTAGGTATCTGCATCCATATTACAAAACTGTAGACTCCACCGTGATCATGTGGTGGGTTAAACTCGTGCTTCTTTTGAAAGTTTACCCAGAGACTTTCTAGGTTAAACCCATCACCTTCTTTCATAACAGCTCGCCAAGGTAGGCCATAAGACTCTATGTGGCTGTCCATAAACTTAGGGATTAACTCACCAACAAACTCTTCTAGTAAGGGTGAGCTACCATCAAGGCGTATAGAGGAGCTGATGTTACCTGCAAGTTCAGGCTTCATGTCTTCTGGCTTCTCTCTTGCCTCGTTAATCACAGTCCATAGATTAGCCACAACATCCTCTGGGAGTTGTCCTTCAACAACCCCTACGTTAGGAAAGTGGCGTGGCATTAGCTCCATGATTAACCTTCTAGTGTTGCCACTCTTGCAGTGAGTGCTTCAATTAATGCGTTCTGTTCTTGTATTGCTTTGACTAGGATTGGTACAAACTTGCTGTACTGTAGACCCATCTGTTTACCATCACCTGATGTAGATACAGTAAGGTTTTTCTTAGCAGCAGTTGTGTATCCAGCAGCTTCCTCAAGAGCTTGAACTTCTTGTGCCTTAAAGCCTATGTCTAACCAGTCTTCTTTGTGAGTACCATCTGGAGACTGTGCGTTAAGGTCATAGTCATCAGCAGTCTTATCACCATACTTAGAACGTTTATCCCACTTGTATGTTACAGGTGCTAGTGCTTTAACAAAATCTAATCCTAAGTCTAGTGCTGTAAAGTCTGTCTTGTCACGTTGGTCAGAAGCTACTGTCCAATCTACTTGTATATGAGCTTCACTAATATTTTCATCACCAAGTACAATTTCATTACTTTCTGTTGTTAAATTACCACCTGGACTTCCTGTACGTCCTGCATCATGGCCTAGAAAAAGGTTATTAGAGCCACTTGTAGTAGCAAGACCCGCTGCTGGGCCTATAGCCGTATTGTTCGTACCTGTGCAAACTTGTAGAGCAACATACCCAACACCTACATTATTATCTCCACAGTTTCCAGAAAGTGCTTCAAGTCCAACGCCCACATTATTATTTCCATCATCAGTACCATCACCTGCAAGGCTACCCACGAATGTGTTTGACTGGCCTGTGGTTATTGCTAGACCTGCTTGATAACCTACAGCAGTGTTGTAAGAATCAGTAGCAGTCGTAAAGTTTTGTGATTGTAAAGCACTTCGTCCTATAGCTGTAGACTTACTTCCTAATGTGTCTGTAGTTAAAGCAAAAGCTCCAATGGCTGTGTTCTCGTCTGCATCTGTAAAAGCATCCCCTGTTCCTGCACCGACAAGTGAGTTGAGTATGCCTGTTGTGACTGATGTTCCTGCATTATTTCCCACAGCAGTATTGTAGGTATCTGTAGCTGTTGTAAAGTTTTGAGTGGCTAACGCAGCTTTACCAACAGCTACTGAAGTACTACCTAAAGTATCTGAACTTAAAGCGTTATAACCTACTGCTACATTATAATCAGCATCAGTAAGAGCATCACCTGCCAAAGCACCCACAAGAGTATTTTCTGTACCTGTAGTAATTGCCGCTCCTGTTAAATAACCAATACCTGTATTGTTAAAAGAAGTAGTTACACCTCCTAAAGCAGACCTACCTACGGCTGTATTACCTCCACCTGTCGTTATAGCATCACCAGCTAAACCACCCATTATAGTATTATTAACACCTGTGGTTACTGCTTTACCAGAATCGTGACCTATTGCTGTATTATACGTATCAGTAGCAGTACTAGGGTTTGCTGTTTCTAATGAACCGTGTCCGATAGCTACGTTTCTACTTCCAACTGTATTGGTTTTAAATGCTGAAGACCCTATTGCTACGTTAAAGTCTGCATCAGTAATTGAATCACCAGCTAAACCACCTATAAGGGTGTTGTTAACACCTGTGGTTACTGCTGCACCTGCGTTGCGCCCAATGGCTGTGTTATACCCTGCAGCATCAGAAGTAAGATTATGTGCTGCTAAAGCGGAATTACCTATTGCAACATTATAAAAACTTTTTGTATTGGTAGTTAAAGCACTTTCTCCGACAGCTACGTTTGTACCACCTGTTGTGATTGCATCCCCTGCAAGACTACCTATAAGGGTGTTGTTTCCGCCTGTGGTTACTGCTGTTCCTGCGTCTTTGCCCACAGCGGTGTTATTATCTGATGTTGTATTAGATTCTAAAGCTCCTTGTCCTAGAGCTGTATTTGCAGTACCTGTAGTATTGGCAGTTAAAGCTTGGTAGCCTATTGCAGTATTGTTATGTGCAGTTGTATTAGCATCTAAAGATTGATGTCCAACGGCTGTATTACTTGTTCCTGTAGTATTAGCTTCTAATGCCTGATAACCAACTGCAACATTGTTAGAAGCTGTTGTATTTGAAGGTAAAGCACTTCTTCCTAATGCTACGTTCTGACTACCAGTTGTAATAGCATCACCAGATAAAGCACCTATAAGAGTATTGCTAACGCCTGTGGTTACTGCTGCACCAGCTTGGAACCCAACAGCAGTATTGTAAGTATCTGTTGCAGTTGTAAAGTTTTGAACATTTAGTGCTTCAGTTCCGATAGCTGTTGATTTACTTCCTAAAGTATCAACAGAAAGTGCAGCTCTACCAATAGCAACATTCTTGTCAGCATCTGTTAAAGCATCACCTGCTAAGCCACCAATTAGAGTATTATCTACACCTGTGCTTACTGCTTGACCAGCTCCATAACCAACGGCTGTATTGTAGGCAGTTGTGGCAGTAGTAAAGTTTTGAGTTTCTAATGCAGAAGCACCAACAGCCACAGATCTACTTCCTAATGTATCAGCAGATAAAGCGAAAGCTCCTAGTCCTGTATTAAGTTCACCTGTGCTTACTTTGTCTGCTGCTGCGTAACCTACAAATGTATTATAATCACCTGTTGTTATGTCATTACCAGCTTCGTCACCTACAGCTACGTTGTAGTTACCGCCAGATACTATTGAGTTACCTGCGTTGACACCTGCGATAAAGTTAGATGTGCCTGATGTATTGGTAGACATACCATCTGATACAGATATTCCTGTAACTGTAATACCGCCAGAAGCTGTGGCTAGTTTTTGAGAACCATTATGGTATATATTGACAGAACCACCATCATTCCCAACAAGTATATTAGCACTATTAGCAGCATTATTTAATACAAAAGAACCTGCATTAATTTGTAAATTACCAGCGCCAGCGTCTTTAATAATACTATTAGAACCATCATGGTAAATCTGTAAATCAGACCCAGCACCAAAGATAGCTTTTTCGTCATCACCAAGAGTTATTTGACTTGTGACTAAATTAGTCCAGATAGTATTTAACTTTGTGCGAACCGATAATCCACTTTCACCATTGCTAATTGAAGTTGGCATTTGTTAATTCTCCTGATGTCTTTCTATTATTATGTTTTTTTAAGTTAATGATAAAATAAATTATTTAAGCTGTATTCCAGTCCCCTGAGTCTCTCCAGAAGTCTACATCGTCCCATAAGCCAGTTGTAAAAAGCCAGGACTTATTTATAAAGGTATTAGCTACTGTGTACTCTTTCCATGATGAGTAACCAAAGACAGCTGTAAAGTATGAGGTTAGTCTGCCATCTAAAGAGGTATCTGTATAGCCTAAGCTGCCTAAGTATTTAAATTGACGATCACCTATGGTGCCATCTGTAAACCCTAACTCAGCTAGCATTTGAATTTCTTGATCTGGTGATTCTGCGAATATCTGCATTTAAACTACTCTTTAATCCTTTAATTAATTTTAATGCCTAGTCTATGGGCATCTTCATTTAAAAGTGACAAAGCTTCTTTATTTATTTCTTCTTCTTCTTTAGCTTGTAGTTTAGCTTTAGCTTTAGATGCACTATCTTTGTCTAGCCAACCCTTCTCTAATAAAAGTTTAGCTGCACTAAAAGAACTACGTCCACCTGACTTCATCTCCTCAGCTATTGACTGAATAGCCTGAGACTTAACCTTTACTTCAGCTTCTTTACGCCATTTACTTATATAAGGTTTTAAAGGAGGAGAGTTACATATAGCTGTCCAGCAGTCCCAAGAACCGAAGACTTGCATTGCGAACTCATACTCAGTTGGATCATTAGGAACTAAGGACATGTACAGCTTATGAAGAGACACAAGAGGTCTTTCGTGAGCTATTATGTTTTCTTCCTTTAAGGTGAAGATCGAGTCTGATGGATCATCATAAGATAATTCGTAGAATAAACTTTTAGTTCTAGGTTTGTTTCTGCTGTTCTTTATCTGACTAAAGGAAAACATCATGTGTTATATCTCTGCAATAAAATAAACAATAGTGTAAGTATAGCACACATATGTTTCTATGTCAACACATAAAATAAAAATAATAAGAATGTCACTTTATGATTGACAGGGTTGTCAAGACATGCTATAATAACTTAGGTGTTTCCGAGAGTGTATATACATATAGTATATATAAGATAATAAGTATATGTTTACTTATGACAGCTCAAGGTTATACTATAGACAGCTTAAGATTCTACTATAGACAACTCAAGATTATACACTGGCATCCTTTAGTTTTTACTGAGGGATGTTTTTTTTTGTTATATAGCTAAGTGGTAACTTTTGCAGCTTAGGAAAATATGTGAGAAAATGTTTTGTTGCATTGTACATATACAAGGATACCCCCAAGCCCCCCTTAGCTACCCCTAAATGTTGCACAAATGCAACACCTAGGCCTGTTTTGTGGTACTTTGGTGACACTTTGGTAAGCTTAGGTGACTTTTGTGATCACAAATATCATATGGGAAATGACACACCTTAGCCCCCTTTAATCTTAACCCTTTGTTATCCTTTCCCTTTCAATGTTTAACACCGGTTAAAACACCAGGAATTTTTTTAGTTCTTTTATATATATTCTTTTATATTTATTTTATTGCTTGACATTCTAGAAACAATGTAGAACTGTATAGTCATCAAGAACAAACACAAAGGGAATACAAGATGGAATATATTATTTGGGGTAAGTCACCTAAAGCACCACATGAACAAGTATTGCACACACTTTCAACAAGCAAAGAAGCAGCTGAAAAAGTGATGAAACGCTTAGAATACGTATATTATTGCACTGATCTAAGACTTCAAATCTTAGATCTTAACGAAAAGCCCGACTTTTCAAATCCAGAATTACTAAACATTTAACCAAGAGAGAGAGAAGACAATGGACTATATAACTAAAGTAAGAGAAGACCACAAAGAGATAATGAAAAGCTGTACCTTTGGATTAAGAGGTCAGGCTAGATACTACCACGGTCATCAAATGGCTATCTTTAAGAGGAACGCCGATAAGATCAAAAACACTGTTGGTCTTGCATCAGATAACATATCATTCAGTGAGTATTCTATAAACGCAGGGTATAACCAATATTGCGGTACGTTTAAGAGATTTAACAGCAAGCAAGAGATGCTAGGTTATGTAACTGGATATAACGAAGCTAATGGATGGTATTAATTACTTTTTAACTCAGCACTAAGACTGCTAACTTGGTGCTGAGATATGAATTAATTTAAACAAACAAAGGGAAAATAAAAATGACAATTATATCTTGGTGGAGTGCTGGTGTTACAAGTGCAGTAGCAACTAAGTTAGCTATCAATGAGTATGGTAAAGAAAATGTTACTCCTATTTATTTTGCTATTGATAGTGCACATAAAGATAATGATAGATTTAAATCCCAGTGTGAAGATTGGTACGATAAAGAAATAGAAATACATAGAGCACCTAATCATAAAGATCAGTTCGATGTAATACTAAAGGATAGGTATGTTAATGGACCAGGTGGTGTACGTTGTACTCTTATACTAAAGAAAAAAGTTAGACAAAGAATAGAAAAAACTTTAGATTATTCTGGTCAGGTGTTTGGGTTTGAGTATAGTAAGAAAGAAATTAACAGAGCTATTAGATTTAAAGAACAATATCCAGAAGCTAAACCTTTGTTTCCTTTAATACATAACAAGATGACTAAGCCTGAGACTTTATTTTTCTTAGAGAAACAGGGTATAAAAAGACCTGTGATGTATGACTTAGGTTACAACAATAATAATTGTATTGGTTGTGTTAAAGGTGGTATGGGGTATTGGAATAAGATACGAGAAGATTTTCCACAATCGTTTACTAGGATGGCAGAAGCAGAACGTGATGTAGGACACTCTTGTATAAGAGGAATATTCTTAGATGAACTTGACCCAAACGCAGGTCGTAAACAAAAAATAATAATGCCTGATTGTGGTAACTTTTGTGACTTAGAGTTTACAGAGATTAACCATCCTAAACTAGAAAGTGTCTATAGAAAACCTGAGCAACTTAAATTAATATGAAAGGAAAAACAAAATGTATAGACTAGAGTTTTTTGATGACGTGGGTCAACTTGTGTGTTATTACAAGTCATTAAATTTAAAAGAGTTGGAGGTTTATGCTTCAGGTCTTAAAGTAAAAAGTAAAATCACAAAGGAAAAACAAAATGAACACTAAATACTCTAAAACTTTAATTGAACAAGCTCGTTTCTTAGCTTTCTCAGGAGAGATACCCAATAAATCTATAGGAAATTTTCTAGGTTTAAGTAAAAACGAGTTAGAATATATTTTATATAAATTAAAACATGAAGAAAGGTTATCAATTGTTGAGACTTTTGATAACTTAATCAGCTATGGTTGTGTCAATGACGAAGCATGAGCTATTCATTAAATGGTTAAAGACTTGTCCAGTAGATTACTTACAACATGGTACTGTAAACACTAAAGTAAATTCAAAGGACATAATTGTAACCTTCGATTTAACAGATAGTTTGTCAGAAAAACTAAACAATTTAAATCAAGTAACATCAGAAGAACATAACGAATTAATTTTAGAAAGGAAAACGAATGGCTAAGTGGGCATTAAAAGAATGGCTGCAACCAAAGGAACAGGTGAGTAACATGAGTATGACAGGTGAGATAGACAAAGTCCAAGAAGAAATCAAAGTCTTAAAGGATTTAGATAATAAAAATCCAGGGGTTGAGATAATTGTGCAGTCTTTACTTGATGCTGAAAGAAGACTAAGGTTACTAAAAGGATAACTATATGATCTGGTCAGACAACTTAAAAGTATTTCTAATCCAGATGTTCGGACATGAGATAAAAACTAAGTCAAACTTTCAGAGGGTACGGCATGAAGCTTGGACACCTACTGTACACGATGAAGAACCACCATTTTAAAAGGAGATAACTAATGGAATTAAATGTTAATCACGAGCCTAGTTTAAATCATTGGGCTAGAAGATTGGCTGATGATGACATACGCACAGGCTACCACAAAAGTTGGGATCATGCATATGAGTGTGCTTGGAATGCTATAGAACAAAACCCAGATTTATTTAACTGCGATTTTTGTGGGGAGGAAGGATAACTAATGACAACAAATAAAAGAAGATTCGAGGTGTCCTCTACAATTGAGGATGCCGACTGGATGGATGATTTAGATGAGAACATAAGAGAACTAGAGAAGTTTCTTATTGTATATGATAATAAGGAGTTGTCCGATAGTAACTACTAATAAACCTTGTCCCGAAGGACAACCCTATTATATAAGTAAAGTTCAGATTGTCAAGAGGAAAAATAATGGAATATGATTACGAGTTATTTCACGAAGTAGCAGAGGAAGAATACTACTGCTGCGGTGAGTTAATGCACGAAGGAGACTATGAATTTGTCAGAGGTTTTGGTGAGATACCAGATGAATATAATATATTAAGAGATCCAGTTATAAGAATAGTTGACTTGTATAATAGTGATGATCAACGCATTGATCCTTGTCATTTGACAAAAGTTCAATACTTAGATATCCTTCAGACAATGACACAGATTTACTGGGATAATTTTTTAGAGGAAGAAACATAAGATGACATGGATATCTCATCAGCCTTGTCCCTTTGATGACTGTGATAGTTCAGATGCGTTCAGCTATAACACTGAGAGCATGGCAGGTAAGTGTCATTCATGTGACCGTAAGTATAGATTTAAGGATGAAGAAAAGGATGGGTGGGAAGTGACAGAACAAAAAGTAAAACCTGTACCAGTTGAGGTGTTAACACCTGTCTACAGGAGTGTCCGAAGCATAAGCAAGGAAGCAATGGAGTTCTTTGGTGTCAAGACCTACTTAGATTCAGAAGGTAAAGAGATAAAACAAGAGTACATCTATCCATCAGGCGGTATAAAAACAAGGTTCTTCCCTAAATCCTTTAGAGCTAATAACTTAAAGACAGATGAGTTGTTCGGAATGAACCTTTGGAATGCTGGCTCAGGTAAGATTATAACTATAACCGAAGGTGAACTCGATGCTATGTCAGCATACC
>Ga0181413_1000014_pt1 | contig 41516 bp, 53 predicted proteins | sample 36SPOviralmetaG_FD_130111 | JGI IMG/M metagenome (GOLD analysis project Ga0181413, IMG submission 130111) | Marine viral communities from the oligotrophic San Pedro Time Series (SPOT) site, San Pedro Channel, CA, USA - 36 SPOT_SRF_2012-09-28 | ecosystem: Environmental > Aquatic > Marine > Strait... | reverse complement strand
GGATTTCGAAAACAAGACGTTGTCGACATACAATGATCACCCTGAGTTATTTAATCACAACCCAAGCGATTGGTTAATGGTTAATGAAAACACTAACGGTTTTCAAGATGGTGTAAGATTCACTAATACTAACTCGGCAGCTGATTCACCAGGGTCCCAGTGGGTCGCGGGTAACCAAGTTAAAGCTGAAGTGATGCTTGATAGTTCTTATGTACCCACTAGCGACATGAATCTTCAGTTAGATTTCTATAATAAAAATGCCGTTAATTTAACCGCTCTACCTAGAAGTGTAACTATAGCTTTTATAGAGCCAGTAACACTTGCACAAGAGATACAATCAAATTTCTCCGGCCATCCCCGCACAGGCGTCTTTAATATAGTACCAGCAGAGGGGGTTACTCACTATAGCGCAAGATTACAAGACAATATACCCAGTGAATGGGGAAATCCACGATTCCATAGTCCCCAAAGTGTAGGCGCGAGTAACGTCTCTTCTATTGACTTGAACGGAGTAGAAACTGATTACACATACCTTTCAGGAAATAATGGTAACCCTTATATACATTATCTCACGACAGATGTAGTAGTTGATGAGACAACTCAATTAGGTGAACCAAAAGTTTTAGCTAATATAAGTATAGGGTTTGAGTTAGAGTATCCAAGCAGTTGGAATGGTCATCAAAGAGTTAAAGATTTCTACTCAAGTACTGTAGCTCCAAATTGGGGTGCTCAATTAGTTTTTGGTTTTGCCAAAGAAGGTGGTACTGACGATTTTGAAACCAACCCCGCAAAATGTGTTCAAATACTACCACACGATAACGTTCTTGAGTCCAATAACTACGTTGACGAAAATCACCCGAGTAAGTTTTCTCAACAAAACATTAAAATTACAAGTACGGTTAACGGCATGAGGTATGTTGGTGTTGGAAATTCAACTAATGAAACTGTGGTAACCGGAATTAGTTATGATTTAGTTTTTACGGAAAATTATAACAATTTAAAACCAGAGAATTGCGTGGGTTGTAATTATGATTCTAATTCCACCAGTCTTTTAAATAGTGAACACCCAATTGGTGGAGATGGTACGCCTGTTTTGCAATACGCTAGTATCAATGGTGGGGATTCATCGTATGATGGATATATGCTTGGTTTCGAAAGTGAGGGGACAAACGAACCTCAACCTGCCGGATACTGGAACGATAACCTAAAGGGTTATTTTTGGAACTTAAATTATACATGTGGTCAAGGATGGTACACAGATATGTTTTCAATGTATTTTGGTTCTCCGGCCACCAGGAATAATGATTATGCAGTTCAGGGAGAAAAACAATTTGCTATAAGAAATATTAGAACTAACTTCAATAAAATAAGTGGTAGTAAGTCTAGTAACATGATACCATCGGGAGGTGTTGTCAATGGTAGGGGTGAGATCACTGTACTAGGAGATCCCGGTGCCCAATTTAAAGTGTTACTTAAAGAGGTAGAATCTGGAATCAATGACTCAGACACAGCACAAACAGGTGTGAGCAAGTCGGGTGGGTATGCGACAGCCGATATAACTGCTAGTATACTTAATGGTGGTGAAGTTAAAGGTATGCCAACAGGTTTCATTAAAATACCTAGTTCTGGTGCTTATGTAATTAAATTACCTGAAATAGAGAGGTTAAAATCTCAAGATGTCTTTAAAGTTTTTGAACTACATTTAGTGGCTAGTTCGAATACAAAGATATTAAATTCAGCCTTAAACGGGGGTGGAGTACTTAAGAAACCAACTATACAAGGGTCAGATAGAACCTCTAATGCAAGTGCAGTGTTAATAAACAAATATTATCAATACCCTTTAGTTGGCGTTAAGTTCAATGCTTTAAATCATGGAGGTGCTGCTTTTAGCGTGGGTTATAGACCTATAGACATCAAACCTTTTGGTGGAAGGTCAATACTTGCAGATCAAAATAGTTATGGAGCCAAACCATTATCTAAATCTGGACAAACTAAAAGCTTTCAATTTAGACAGAGAAAAGGTGGTGCTACTTTTTCAATCAATACAACAGTACTGACACCTAATTATGCTGCTGATGGAACAACAGTTGCTTACTACTCTATACCTTCTAAGTTTTTTACTGAATCAATAAGAAACAATGGAGAAAAGTATGTTATACAAGCTAGAGCACATATTGGCGCTGGATTACAAGATACCTCTTCTGTTGCTGATTGTACTATAGATATTCAGGTTAGGTTGTTAAAATATGGTAAACTACCGCAGGAATTGACTATTGATTTCAAAGAAATATTTATTGAATCTTAATAATAAAAAAATATGCCTACTCTTACATTAGAATTCCTACATAATATAAACATCTCGGCTCAAGTTGGTGACACTGCTTATTTCGTAAACTCAACATCACCTTCACTTTATGATTTTGGGATGCAAGGCCAAGGTTCTGATATAGTAGAACTTGGTCCTATAACAGCTATAAATATCTCTACAGCTAACCATGTAACAAAACAAAGCATACAGGTTTTAGTTTTAGGCAGTGTACAACAACCTAATCCTAATCAAAGCTTGATATTGTTTAGTAAAGATAATGCTGTTAACATGTCTTCTCCGCTTGGATATTTTGCTAGAGCAAAAATAGTTAATGACTCGAAAGTAAAAAGTGAGATTTTTTCTATTGCTTGCGAAGTGTTTGAGAGTAGTAAATAAGATAGTATAACTGTGATTATATTAATTGTAAATAAATATATATATAATGATTGGAGCAATAGCAGGTCTAGCGGGTAGTGCCGTTAGTTATTTTGGTAATAGAAAAAAGCAAAAAGCAGCTGAGCGCGAGCAGGCTAAAGCTAAAGCCGCTATGGAAAAGCAGAGAGCTGCCTTTGAAGCTACTGATACTAGTAATCCTTTTGCTGGTATGACTAATCAATTTGCTGGCATGGAGAACACTATGGAAGACCTAACTGTTAACCAACAAGAAGCTCAAATGATGAATCAGCAGGGTCAACAACAAAGAGCTAATATAATGGATCAAATGAGTGCTAGTGCCGGTGGTAGTGGTATTGCTGCGTTAGCACAACAGATGGCTCAATCAGGTCAACTAGCTTCTCAAAAAGCATCAGCTAGCATTGGTCAACAAGAAGCTGCTAATCAAGCTAAGATGGCTGCAGAGGCTGGTAGATTACAAACTCAAGAAGCTAAAGGAGCTCAAGATGTTGCTACTCAAATAGCTGCAGGTGATCAAGTAGCACAACAACGAGAAATGGATAAACAGTCGACCTTACTAGGCATGGATCAATCAGCTTATGCGGGTGCTCAAGAGAGAACAGCAGCTGCTGAAGAAGCAAAAATGGGTGCGTTAAGTAGTGGGATTAGTGCTATTGGTGGTTTGTTTTCTGATAGAAGATTGAAGAAGAACATCACGTTGGTTGGTAGATCACCTGGAGATATTAACATATACACGTTCGAATATATTAATGATAGGTTTGGTAAAGGTGTTTATCAAGGTGTTATGTCTGATGAGGTACCAAGTGAAGCTATTATTGCGCATGAGTCAGGGTATGATATGGTTGATTACTCGAAGATAGATGTAGAATTTAAAAGTATTAAATAATGGCAGCAGATCAAACGTTAGTACAAGGGGCTAGAGAAGCTCATGGATATTACGGTGGAGGAATTGATAGGGCTAGAAAAGAGTTATTTAATAATTTAAATCAACAAATAGCAAACTCAGCTCAAAAAAAGCGAGCCGCTCAACAAGAGCAACAAGTTGAGCAAGGTAAACTAAAAAAGCAAGAAGATAAAGAAGCTAAAGCTTTACAAGCTCAATGGGATAAACAAACCATGGGTAACGCTAATTCTATATTAGCTTCTGATGGCGATTTAACTGGAGATAATTACAGCGCTTTATACGATGATATAAATGGTGATTTAAAAAATAGATTTATAAATGGTACTCCAAAGGAAAGAGCATTAGCATTAAATGATTTGCAGAAAAGAACTCAAGAGGTTAACGGTATGAAAGAGTACTCTGTGGAGAATGCTGCCCTTTTAGTTAACGCTAACAAAAGTGGTCAACCTTTTAACCCAGATGGTTATTGTTTAGCTTTAGATGATGATGCCTACTCTAAAGAAAAGAGTATACTAGCTGGTCATACTGAGAACAACTCCTTTAATGTTTCAGATGATTATAATGAAGCTGGGGAGCGTATAGGCTCTAAAGTTGGTTTTAGAGGTGGTTACGATGAAGAGACTGGTGAGTATGCTTTCATGGGCGGAGAAGAAGCTGTAACATTATCTGACAAGTTCAGAGTTGATCAACAGAGCCAAGCCGAGTTAATGTCTTTACAAAATACAATGTATGATTTAGCTGATGAAGGTGATCATACTAGCTCATTCAATGTTAATGCAGCTAAGAGTAGAGTTAAGTCTATAGTAAACGCATCTAATAAGAAGTTATCTTTAATGTACGATCCTATGATAGAAGGTAGATCTTTTAAAGATGATTTGTTTAAAGGTGATTTATTAGCGGAGGTAACATATGAACAATTAGGTATATCACCCGACCAGGCTTATGCTATGGAAAAAGCAGCTGGTGAGAAAAACCCTGATGGAGTTATAGGTTCAGACAACTTAACAGCAGAAGATCAGAGACTTATATTAAGTCAATTCATGACGTCTGGTGATATGGAGGAAGAAAGAGAGAACATGCTAGTAACATACTACACAGATATAATGAGACAGTCTTGGCAGAAGAGACATGGTGAAGTTGTTAGTGAATACTACAGAGCTAACCCAGGTGCTGTTGCTGCTCAATACACTGAAGAAGAATTAAAACAATTAGCTAGGCAAGCGCAGAAAGGTGAGGTAGAAAGAGGCGCTGAAAATATAGTAAATATAGGGTAACATTTTTTTTAATAACGGGTAACTAACGAGACAGTCAAAATGGTAAGAAAGAAATTTAAACTTCCCAATGATCCTACAGTATACAATGTTAATGTAGAATCAGAGAAGGGGAAAGAGTGGTTAAATAAAAACACTAATGCTCAAGTAGTAGAAGAAGAAGAGAAAGAAGAGGAAGAGGTTACTGAGCAGGGAAACCAGCAAGATCCTGCACCAAGTGCGACTGCGGGATCGGAAACTGCAGCACAAGATCAAGAGGCGGGTCAGTCTCAAAACAATCAACAACAAGATACGGAATCAGCATCGGAAGATACTTCTTCGGAATTACCAGAAGCATATAAAGGCTTAGAGGTATTACAGGCTAAACTAACTAAGTCTAATGAAGACTTAAAAGCTTTTGACTACGAAGCTCAATTAAAAGATATGAAAGCTTCTATAGACGAAGCTAGAATAATGGGTGATCAAGACTCTTACGAAAGATCAGTCAATAGCTACAATAATATACTATCTGATTATCAAGGTAAGATAGATTCTCATAACGACATGTATAAAAGTTATGAAAATCTTTATAAAGACTACGAGGAGTTTGCTAAGCAATCTCAAGCGAAGCCTAAGGAAGAAGATCTTGGGTGGATAGATGGTATAGTAGAAACTGTTAAGAGTTTAGGTAACGAAGAAGAAAGAAACAAGTTAGTTGGTAACGTAAAGAATGCTGTAGTATCTAACTTTAAAGAAAGAGCCTCTAGGCAGTTATTAAATACTATGGGCTGGGCTTTTGGTATGCAACAAAAGAAAGCTAAGTTCTTTGGTCAAGAAGAGGAAGCTAAGGAGATGGAAAAGTATATAGCAGAAGTGTATGCTAAGCTTGATAAATTAGAGTCTGAAGAAGGTTTAGAAATTAAAACTATAAAAGGAGCCAACCAGATAGCTAAAGGGATGGACGAAAGTCTTGCTGAAAAAGGAATATTAAAATTCGAAGACACGGGAAAAGGTTTTGTTAAGGGTATTAAAGGTGGTAGTGCTGCTGATGCGGTAGGTGGTATGGCTAATTTTATTATGGGTACAGCCGAATCTGTTATACCTGCCGTATTAACTAGAGGGGCTTCTATATATCCTCAAATGGCAGCTCCTATGGTTGTTTCTTACAATAAGGAAAAAGCCAAAGCTTTATACGGCGACGATCCAGAAGCTATCAGTAAATTACTCGCTGATGATGAAATGGAGATTAGCACGCCAATGGCGATGGGTATGGTTGCTGCTGGATTAGAGCATATAGGTTTCAAAGGTATAACTAAGTATGCTGCAGGTAAAGCTTTTGCAAACAAAATAGGTGGTAGTATAGTATTTAGTATGGGCCAAGAGGGTACTACAGAGTGGTTACAAGGTGGTGTAACAAAATTTAGTGATGCTGTTGGTGGGCAGAAAGAAACTACTGAAGCTTCTAAAGAAGCTTGGGACCATCTATTTAGCGACGAAGGTTTAGAAGATTTCTTTTCTGGAGTTATTGGTGGTGGTGCTTTGAGTGGCTCTGGTAGAATTCTCAATAGAGCATTGAGGAATGACGATGACAGTGTTAACAATGTTAATAGAGCTATAGATAAAATAGCTGAATTAAATATACAGAAGAACAAGACTAAAAACAAAGCGGTAAAAGAGGCTTTACAGGTAGAAATAAACGAGATCGAAGGTGATCTAAAAAAATACATAAAAGAAAGTAGAGGTCTTAAAAAGTATTTAACTAAGCAGCAGAGTTCTGAGATGATAACTTTATTAGCTAAGAAAGACGGCATAAACGATAAGGTTAAAAATCTTAAGTCTGAACTTGAAGCTGGTAAAATAACTAACAAAGATTATGGGTATGCTATAAGAAGTTTGAACGCTCAGTCAAAAAAGATTAGTAACTCTATGTCTGCTATAAAACAAGAAGCTTTAAAAGCTGAGTCTAACAGGCAAGCTGAGCAAGTTAAAGAACAGATAAAAGTTGCTGGGTTGGATGGTGAGGTTAAACAAATGACCTCTGAAGAGATAGCCGAAGCAGATCTTGGTAAGGAGGTTAATTCTAAGGATGCTTCTAATCAATATGGTTTTATTAGAGACTTTGGTGATGGAAGTTTTGAGATAATATTAAACAAAGATAAACCAGCTGTTGGTGTTGCTGCTCACGAATTCCTACATGCTGTATTAAACAAGACCATAAAAGGAGATCCTAAGGTTGGTAAGCAGTTAGCTGATGCCTTGAGTAAACACGTTGATACTTTAGAGGGTGATCAATCTGCTTTTAAGCAAAGAATGAAAAACTACGAAGGCAGCGAAGACATAGGAGAAGAAACTATTACTGTAATGTCTGAGAGTATACTTAATGGTGATTTAAAATTTGATGATGGTTTCTTTACTAAAGTAGGTGATGTTATTAGAAGATTCTTACAAGGTAATGGTTTGACTGACATACAGTTTAACACAGGTAAGGATGTTTACAACTTCATAAAAGATTATAACAAGAGTATAAAGTCTGGTAAAACAAACAAAGCTATAATTAAAGTAGCTAAAGAAGGTGCTAAAGGTAGGCTTGTAGAAGGAGCTGAAGCTAGTACAGGTCCATCTGTTAAAGCTTCTCGTGACGCTAAAATACCTATAGATAAACTAGGTCAAGTGGACGGTGATGGTATGAGTATGACTAAACCTGGTATGGGTAACTTCTTGTATCAAGCTGAAGCTGATGAGGTAGTTCGTAAAATAAAAGAAGAAGGTTACTTAGACAACCTCATAGCTTCTAAATATAAAGTCAGACCTGTACCTCAAGACTTTGTCCAAGATGTATTAGCAGAATTAACACCTCATATTAAAGCTTTTAAACCTGAAAGCAATGATAGTTTATTTGGTTGGATTCAAAGTCAGATAGCTAATAAAGCTAGTCGCGTGTATAATACTATATATAAAAATAAAGGTCCAGCTAGAACTGTGCAAGCTGACGCAACAACATCTGAAGGAGCTCCTGTCGTTCAATTAGAGGCTGATACAGACGTCGAAATGGAACGTATCGATGAAATGGGTCTTAATGACGAGCAAACTCAAGAGAGATCAAGATTTAGACGCGCATTAAAGCTTGATGACACTATGGTTGATAGAGTTATCAACGCAGTTAAAAAAGCTTTTGGTACTAAGTTACCTAACATAAATACTAAGCAGTTTAAACAATCATTAGCTAAAGCTTTTAAGACTGATCTTAAAAAACCTATGCAAGACTTGATGGGTAAAGGAAAAGACTACGACGCTTTCCTTAACAAGTTTATGCCAGCTATATATAGGAACTTACCAGTTGAAGTGTTGGTTCAAATGGAACGTAATTTAAGCCCTGACCTTAGAATATTCACATCGTCAAGAAGGATAACAAAACCCGTTGAGGTTGATCAACTAATATCTCAAGGTAAACTACCTAAAGATACTAGCAGAACTTCTGGACCGTTATTAAATACTAAACTACCTTACCCTGGTAAAGATAATATATTGGCTTTCTTCCGTGGTACTAACTCTCAAGAGTTATTAGGTTATAAAAAAGGTGCGTCTACATACGGTACTAGAAAAGACGTGTTAGCTGAAAGAGCTATAACAGAAGTAGCTTTCGACGCTGTAGCTACTGTGATACAAGATCAAGACGTTGCTAGTAAAATAGAAGACCTCAATATAGCTGGTATAGATAAAGTTGAAAACGATTTAGCTATGGTAGCTAAACAGATAGATAGAGACCCTACTATTAAGTTTTCTAGATCTGCTATTGGTGTTAAAAAAGAAAATGTACCTGTATTTAGCTCTAAGTTTAATCAAGTTTTAAACAGAATAAATAGCAATGAGACTTTACCTACAGATAAAAAAGGTTTAAAGAAAATAATAAAAGATATTTACGAAGGCGATCTTGACAACTCAGAAATGAACGCTGTTGTAAATAAAATAATAAGATACTCTACAGACTTTATAGATCAAAAAGCTAAGACTAAAGATTTAGCTTACGTAGATATTAAGCTTACTGATTATATACTTGAGGCTACAGAGAAAGATGTTGTTGATAAATCCACGTATCAGCTGCTTAGTAAACTACTCCCTAGTGGTTATAAAAACGCCGCGGCTTTTTTCAATGACAAAGCTAGAATAAACAAAGCAAGATCAGCTTTTGCTAGTTTTGTTCAAGACTTAAGAGATAGTAATCTTACCGAGAATGAGATATTAAGATTACTACACACACAATATAGAGGCATGTATGCTAGTTCTACTAAAATAGCTGCAGGCCAGTTTTCTGTAGAGTTTATTGATGGTGCTTACGTTGTTGTAGAAGGTGACGGTAAAGTAGGTACTCACAGAGGGCAAGTGTTCGAGAACACTCCAGACTTTTGGAGGGTAGCTGGTTATCCAAACTATAAAGAACTGTTAAAAAACGTTGACACAAAAACTTTCTCTGAAACTTCTAAAGCTGCTGTATCAGATAGAAACTACGAAGGTAGATTAAAGCAAGCTAAAGAAGCTAGACAAGCTGTGTTAAAGATAATGGATTATTACTTTGGTAAAATAAAAAACGGCGAGTTAGATTACGGCGATCTTCTTATGTTGGCTAAAATGTTTATGTCAAATATGAACTCACCAATGAAGAGAGCTGCTAACTTAACTTACATAGCTGAAGGAGTAGATAGTATAAATCCTGATGATATGGGTAGGTTGACAGAGTATGAGCACATAGTGCCTACTGGTGTTATGGTACTTAAACTTTTCACTGCTTATGTTAAAGATGGTAAGGCTTCAGAAAATATATTTGATGGTTACGAAGTTGCTATTATACCTAAGTCTATGGATAAGGTATTAATTAAAAACGGTCTAAGAGACTTTTTGCCTATAACCTATAAAGAAGGTGATCCTAACTGGAAAAGATATTTTAACAAGCAAACTCTTGGGGAAAACAATTTAGTACCTATAGTTAATATAAAAACTGGTGAGGTAGTAGGAGCTGACTTTGTTAAAGCTAGTAATCTATTGAATGCAACAGAGGTTGGTCAGAAAGGCCAACAGTTAATACAGAAAGTATCTGTTAAGTATTCTAAGTCAAAAGGTATGTCAACGTTTGACTTTGATGAAACATTAATTATAGGAGGTAAGAACTTCGTTGTAGCAAATGATCCAAAGACTGGTAAGACAGCTAAGATAAGCAGTGAAGAGTGGCCAATCAAAGGTCCAGACTACGCTGACGCTGGTTGGACGTTTGATTTCTCCGACTTTGCAAATGTGCGTGGCGGTAAAGAAGGACCACTACTTCAAAAGATGAGGAATCAAATAGAGAAGTACGGTAATAAAAACGTGTTTGTATTAACAGCTAGACAGCAAGCCTCTGCTGGACCTATACAACAATGGCTTAAATCTAAAGGTATTAATTTACCTCTTAGAAATATAACTGGATTAGGTAAGAGTGAAGGTTCTGCTAAAGGAGAGTGGATGTTACAGAAGTTTGCTGAAGGTTATAACGATATGTATTTCGTTGATGACGCTTTACCAAACGTTGAAGCTGTTAAGAAGGTGTTAGATCAGTTAGATATTAAATCTAAAGTAGTTCAAGCTAAAGTTAAGTTTAGTAAGTCAGCTAGTCAAGACTTTAATGATATGCTTGAGCGTAGTAAAGGTGTTGATGCTAACATAGAAATATCTGACATTGACGCTAAACTACGTGGTGCTAAGCGCGACAGGTTTAAACTAAGATTCTTTGTGCCACCTTCTGCTGAAGACTTAAAAGGATTAGTATATGCTTTTCTAGGTAAGGGTGAGCGTGGTAATAAAGATATGCAGTGGTTTAAAGATAATCTGTTTACACCATTTGCTAAAGGTACTAAAGAGCTAAACTCTCTAAGACAAAAGATGAGCGAAGAGTATACAGCGTTGAAGAAACAATTTCCTAACGTGGTAAAATCTCTTAACGATAAAGTAGCTAACACAGAGTTTACTGTTGACAATGCTATAAGAGTTTATCTTTGGAACCAAGCTGGCTTTGACGTACCAGGTTTGTCAGAGGCTCAGAATAAATTATTAGTAGATCACGTGGCTAACAATCCTGAGCTAATAGCCTTTGCTGACGTACTCAGTAATATAACTAGAACTGAAGAAGGTTATATAAAACCTAAAGATTACTGGATAACTCAGAATGTAGGTAGTGATTTACATACGGTAGCTGAGACTATAAACAGAGAAAAGTTCCTAGCTGAATGGCAAGAGAACGCAGATCTAATATTCTCTAAAGAAAACTTAAATAAGATAGAAGCTATATATGGCTCTAACTTTAGAGAAGCTTTAGAAGATATGCTGTACAGAATGAGGACTGGTAGCAACAGGCCTAGTGGTAGAACTTCTGTAGAGAATAAGTTCTTAAACTGGGTTAACGGAGCTGTTAGTGCGGTGATGTTCTTTAATAATAGATCAGCTGCACTTCAAGGTTTATCTATGGTTAACTTCCTTAACTTTGAAGACAACAACATGTTCAAAGCAGCCAAAGCTTTTGCCAATCAAAAACAATTCTGGGCTGACTTTATATATCTGTTTAACTCAGACATGTTAAAACAAAGACGTGCCGGATTAAAAATAGATGTATCAGCTTCTGAGCTAACAGATGCGTTTGCTCAAGGAAAAAATAAAACAGAAGCTGTAATTAAGTATTTATTAGAAAAAGGTTTTATACCTACTAAGATGATGGATAGTTTTGCTATTGCTATGGGTGGTTCTACGTTTTATAGAAATAGAGTTGAGAAGTTAATTAAGCAAGGTATGTCTAAGACTGAAGCTCAAGACCAAGCCTTCTTAGATTTCCAAGAGATAGCAGAAGAAACTCAGCAGTCTTCTCGACCTGATCTTATATCAATGCAACAAGCATCGTCTCTTGGTAGATTAATACTTGCTTGGGCTAACACGCCTATGCAGTACACTAGATTAACTAAGAAAGCTTTGTCTGACATCATTAACCGTAGAGGTGATACTAAGGCTAACGTCTCTAGAATATTATACTACGGCGCTGTACAGAACATTATATTCGGTACACTTCAAACTGGTTTAGCTTTCCTAATGTTTGGTGATGATGAAGAAGATAAGAACAGAGATAAGAAAGAACAGAGAGTTCTTAATGGTATGTTAGACACTCTACTTAGAGGTGTTGGTGTTTATGGCGCTTTAGTTTCAGCTGCTAAAAATACTTTAATGCAGGCTCATGAAGAACTTGGTAAAGGTTACGGTCAGAAGGACTACTCTAAAATAATGCAACAGTTGATTAACTTATCTCCACCAATAGGTAGTAAGGTTAGAAAAATAATTGGTGCTATAAAAAGCTACGACTTCAATAAAGATATTATGGATCAAATGGACCATGGTATTAACAACCCAGCTTGGAATGTGTTTACTGGAGTTGTTGAAGGTGTAACAAACGCTCCGCTAGATAGGATGCGTGCTAAGATGGTTAACGTTAGAGAAGCTTTTGTTGGTGATCATGAAATGTGGCAACGTGTTGCTTTAGTGATGGGTTGGAATAAGTGGGATCTTAATGTTAGAGACGCTGAGGTGGATGATGCTAGAAAGAAAGTTAAAGATCAGAAGAAAGAAGACAAGAAAAAAGTTAACAGCAAGAAGCATAGATGTGTTGCTACTAGATCAAGTGGTGGTAGATGTAACATGACTGTTGAAAAGAAAGGCGGTAAGTGTGTACATCACAGACCGTTTAAAGATGGTAGTGATAATGATGGTGATGGACTTAAAGAATACAGATGTAAAGGCACTACTAGCTCAGGTAAAAGATGTAAGAACAAAACAGAAAACAAGAATAAGAAATGTTATGCGCATCAGTAAACTGTTTGTGTAGCGTGTAATATTATAATTATAAACAAGTAATAAAAAGAAAAATGGGAATTAATTCAACAGAGGTCTCATATGGCTTCGGACAAATGGGTAGTATATTTAACGATACAGGTAACCCTTGCAAAGCTCCTGTGGGTAAAGCTATCGTAGCCATAACATTTTTAAAAGACACAACGCTAGAGAGTACAGGTGGTTTAGTGGCTATTAATGATGATGCTAATGGCTTGGAATTTATAGGTACTGCTTATGATTCTTCAGATGCTGGATCTACAGCAGATGAGGCTGCACACGACATTGCTCATGGAAGTGATCCAACAGCTTTATCAGGTGCTGGAGGTGTAGTAGTAGATAATTCTAATGTATTTCCAAAAGGTGTTACTATCTATGGTAGATGGTCAGAGGTTCACGCTACGACTGCTAGTGCTTACATTGCTTATCTAGGAGACTAATGTTAGGTATAGGAAACGGTATAGACATGTCTAGCTTAGTGCCACCGTACTCTTCGTATTCAGTTCATGTTGAAAATTCTACTGAATTTATTGAATATGGAACTGGTCATGATGTTATTGGCTCTGGTGATTTTAGTATAGCTGCATGGGTTAAAATAGCTGATATTGTTGATGTCCCACATGAGTACATATTAAGTGAGTATGAAGATTACAACAATCATTGGATATTTTTTGTGCAGAGTAATGGAGCGTTAGGTTTTTTTACGACTGTGAGTGGAAGCGGTAGTGGGTACTATTCTAACGTTGGGCTAGACGCTGATGATAATGATACTTGGATACATGTTGCTATGTCTTACGATAGAGATGACGCTATAAAATTTTACATAAACGGAAGTCATGTTGCTAATCACACTAGTGATGTTGTCAATACTAATGATTTAGATGTAAGTGGAAATCTACGAACAGGTTGGAATGGAGGTAGTAGCTCTGATTGGATTGTTAATGATGTAGCTGTATGGAGCTCAGCTTTAACACCAGCTCAAATCACTAAAATATACAATAATGGAGAACCTTTAGATCATATAGGCACACAAGGTATTGGAGCAAGCAATCTTATACATTGGTGGAGAATGGGTGATGGACCAGGTGATGAAGGTACTACAATAGCAGACCAAGTAGGTAGTATTGATGGTACTTTAACTAGTGGAACTTCTATTATAAAAGACGCACCTAACAATCCGTGATATGGAAATATTTAAGAACGACAACAACTGGAACGAAAAAGCTGTAGTAGGATTTATAGCGTTCGCAGTCATGTGTATGATAATGGTAGCCGACTTATTCACTGGTTGGGTGGGTCAGGATTTAATAATAAACGAATACGTCTATAACTCATTTGTTTGGGTTGTACTTGGTTGCTTCGGTATATCAGGCGTGGAAAAGTTTGCTAAAAAATAAGTTATGCCTTTTAAAATGAAGGGGTTTAAACATCACGATATGTATGATAAGAAAAGAGCCAACACTCATAAAGAACATACTGAGTTAAAGAATAAAGGTTACAGTCATAGTCCTTTAAAAAAGAAAGGACCATGTTGGACTGGTTATGAAATGATTGGTATGAAAAAGAAAGGTGGAAGAACAGTACCTAACTGTGTACCTAAGAAATAATTATGGCGTATAAACAAGGTAAAAACCCATTCCCAGTAACTAGCTGTGGTAGACGTAGAACTTTTACCCAAGGTGGTGAACCGGGTGAGGATCGAACTAAACAAAGCCCGTTCAATAAACTAAGGAAAACTACTAGAGGAAAAGACAGACACTTTCTACACGCTGATGAAGGTGCTGGTATGACTGCTAAAGGTAGAGCTGCGTATAAAAGAGAGAACCCAGGTAGCACATTGTCTGCACCTGTTACTGGTAAAGTTAAAGCGGGTAGTAAAGCTGCAGGTCGAAGAAAGTCTTTCTGCGCTAGATCAAGAGGTTGGACTGGTGAAAGAGGTAAAGCTGCAAGGAGAAGATGGAGATGTTAATTAAATAAATAAAGCTTATGAGAAAAATACTATTACTACTTTTAATAATATCAAATACTTTAATAGCTCAGGACACTCTATATGATTGTCTAGGTTCTGATGTTACAGCTATTTCTAACTGGTTAGGAGATGGGTACTGTGACGACGGTGCTTACACTTATAACGGTATACCAGTTTACTTTGATTGTGAGGAATTTAATTACGACGAAGGGGATTGTGAGGCACCTATAGATACAGTGCCTGGTTGCACTGATGTATTAGCTTTGAACTTCGTTCCTGAAGCAAACTTTAACGACGGAAGTTGTGAATATCCTATATTCGGCTGCATCGACCCTGAAGCACCGAACTATAACCCTTGGGCAGAAGCAGATGATGGCAGCTGTGTTGGAGTAAGTTGCTCTGACGGAGAGGCCAAAATTATTTTAGAGCTAACACTAGACCAATATCCAGGTGAGACTGGTTGGATTATAACTGACTTGTCAAATGGTCAAGCTGTAGAAAGTGTTGCAGCTGGCGAGTACACATACGAGCAGGCTAATCAAACTATCATATACGACATATGTATACCAGAGACTGGAGTTGAAATAATACTTAGTGATATATATGGTGATGGTATGGCTGGTTCTCAATGGGGTGGTACTGATGGTAATATAGTTGTATTAGGTGACGCAGAGCCTTGTGGTAGTCTAGATACCTTATGGGCTTTAGACTCTGCTAACTTTGGTAACGCTGCTTACTCTGGTCCTATATGGCTAGAACAGTGTGACGTACCTGCAGTTGAAGGCTGTACTAACAATACTTATGTAGAGTTTAACCCACAAGCTAATCTTGATGATGGAAGTTGTGAGGCGTTACATTCTTTAGGTTGTGTAAATCCTAACGCTTTTAACTACGACTCTGCTGCTACATTAAATGCTATAGTCCCTGTTTGTAATTACACTTTAATTATTGAAGACGACGGTGGTGATGGTTGGGGTGATTGCTATATAGGTGTTGTACAAGAAGATAGCATACTAGGTACTTACACTATAGGACCTGGTTCTTATTCTCAAGAATTTAACTTAACATTAGAGACGGATAAGCCTGTTAAGGTTTACTACTTCGAGATAGCTAACCCACAAACTCCTCCCGCAGAGGTTGCATTTCAAACAATGCACAATTCATTTAGATTAATAAACTCAGCTGGTGATATTACTTTGCAAGGTGGTATGTATCCATTTGCTAATAATGGTGGTGGAGCTTTACAGTCTTATGCTCCTCCTTTCTGGCACATATACCATGCATTACCTTTCTGTGGTGATTATTGTATACCTAAAGTATATGGTTGTTTAAATGAGTTAGCTTTGAACTATAATAACTTAGCTAATACAGATGATGGTAGTTGTATTGATGTGGTTGTGGGGTGTACAAACGAATTAGCTTTTAATTATGATTCCCTTGCTAATGTTGATAGTGGTGGGTGTGTAGCTGTTACAGTTGGATGTATGGATAACTTTGCTTGGAACTATAACGCTCTAGCAAACGTGGCTGATGAATCATGTATATACTTTGGTTGTATGGATCCAGTTGCTGACAACTATGATCCACAAGCGAACGTGGATAACGGTAGTTGTTTTATAACTATATTAGGTTGTACAGATCCAGATGCATTCAATTATGATGATCAGGCTAACACAGATGACTTCTCTTGCATCCCAATTATTTATGGATGTCTTGATCCATTAGCATTCAATTGGGACTCTCTAGCTAACACAGACAACAATTCATGTACCGAAGTTATAGAAGGTTGTATGGATGATGAAGCATTTAATTACGACATATTCGCTAACACTGAAGATGGTGGATGTTTATATGACGCTGGTTGTGTGGGTGAGCCTGGTGATCCTTACTGGTTAAATGACTCTTGTTATGCTTGGGTTATTACTGTTGATCCATATTGTTGCAACAACGAGTGGGATCAGAAATGCCAACAGCTATATTGGAGGTGCTATGAAGATAATGACATGGATGTTAGAGACTTAATGAGATCTAACAACGTTGCTATATGGCCTGTTCCAGCTAAAGAGATACTTAATATATTAATTAAAGAACCTGTTGATATTAAAGTATATGACTTGACAGGTAAATTAATCATACATGTTAAAAAGAAATATACCAATGAAGGTCTCAATCAACTAGATGTATCTAACCTTATTAGTGGGGTATATAACTTTAGTATAACGTGTAATAATAATACTATAACTAGACAAGTTGTTAAGCAATGATGGAAAAAGGTAAAGCACTACTATACGAAACTTTAGGTGCAATAGGATTAGTAATAATATTTAGCTTTGCGTTTATAGCTTTATCGCAGGGTTGCAACGCACAGAGTAATATATTCAAATACTCAACATTTTATACTGCTATAAATGGTGGTACATCGTTGTCAGACAACCAAGTATGGTCGATAACATCAGGTCAGTTAGAAGAAGATGTCATTGAAACTCCATTTGATTATACCTTATCTATAGGTATAAGAAAAATTAAGAGATTCGGATATGAAAACAGGGCAAATACATTTTATAATGGTACTGAGAATTCATACTCAGACGCAGCGACATTAGGTCGGGTAATTGGTTTCGAATATTTATTCGAAGCTGATTTTGTGAGAAGGTTAGGCGTTCATTATGTAAACCATAATCACTTTGTAAGATATGTTGCAGATAAGTGGGTAGCTAAAGTAGCATACCTTGAAGATGGATTTGCTGATATTAAATACTTTGAGGCATCTCAGAGATATAGAAAACAAATTGGTGAGGGTAAGTTATCTTTTAATATAGGTACTGTTCAGAGGTTAGCTGAGCCTTACGGATTTGATCCACTAGCCGACTGGGTGTTAGACAACGGTACATTACACTATACGTACCTAGCCTTACAAGAAGGTTACAATATAACACTTAATGGTTTGTACTATTCACCAGACGGTTTACTAGTAGCAGATAATCAAGCTGTATGGGAGGAGGTTGTAATACCTCAAGTAATAGATGACTATGTGGAAAATCAAAGGAATGATTTGTCTAGTATTGTAGAATACTCCACAGTCATAGGTTTAGACTATTATCACTTTACAAAAGACTTCTGGTTTCATACTTGGGGAAACATACTACCTTATCACTTAGATACAGACAATAAGTATTCTTACCATAAACTTAATAACGGTCAATGGATTGACTACTCAGCTGGTTTAATATTTGGTTATAGATTTAACAAGAGTTTAGGGTGTTTTGTTGAGGGTAAGTACAACAAGTATTGGAATAGGAGATGGCACAACTTTAGTGTTGGAATTAATTACGTAATATTTTAGTGATGGCAAAAGAATTAAACGAAGATACATCAGTACAAATAAGTATAAAAACCTTAGCTGGTATAGGTGTTATCATGGCAGCAGTTATTAGCGGTTGGTTTGTACTACAGGGAGATATAGCAGAAGCTAAAAAATTACCTTTACCTCCTGACCCAGAAATTACTCGCATGGAGTATGATATGAAAGATCAACTTATAAGGCAGACTATTATGTCAACCCAAGATGATGTGAAAGAAATTAAAGATCAAATGATTAGAGTGGAGGAGAAGATTGATAAATTAAAATAGTATGTATGACGAAAATACTTATATTACTAGCTATTATAACGCTGGACGCATACGCACAGTATGTACCCGAGCGTAATGCTAGAAATGTAAGTAGAGTTTTATCAGCCGCTTCAGATTTTGCTCTAGCTGAAGACAAACAACTACATAGGGGAGTGTGTTATGTTGTGAGTTCGCTAACATCAGCTTTAGTTTATAAGAGAACTAACGATAAGAGAAAAGCCACCGTTTATGGTATTGGTATTGCTATGCTAGCGGGTATTACTAAAGAAGTCTACGATATAAAACACGGTGATCCTAGCTTTAGCGACATATTAGCAAATGGTATAGGTTCTAGTTTAGGTGTTGTAACAATTAGAATAACATTATGAAGAAATTATTATTACTATTATCAATGTTCACTACAGCTTGTCTAGCTCAGGACTTCCCTGATGGCTTAGTTGTTGTTGAGTTTAACGCAAGCTTCAATAAATCTAATGAGGTTCAATGGTTACCTAAGTTAACAGATTGCAAAGTTCAGAGAGTAGATATAGCAGTTGACTCAAGATGGTCAAGTGAGTATAAGATAGTTGTAGTACCTACGCTATTAGTATTCAACAACAATGAAGAGGTTAAAAGGTTTCAAGCTAACATAATGATGAGCATGGAAGCTACGCGTAACGAGGTTCAGGAAGCTCTTGATGAAATAGTAATGGAGGCATTTTAATATGACAAAACAAAAATTAGATGATATTAAAGTTATAGTGCTATGTATTGCCATAGCATTTTTTCTTATGCTAAGTATTAAAGGATGAGGTGGATAGGGCAACATATATGGGATTTTATATCTAGGTTTCGTAACGATGTTTACTTAGAAAACATATCTGACCATGGTTCGGATCCGGATAGGTTTTTAACTATGGATAGTACTACTGGCAGAGTCAGCTATAGGACTGGGTCAGAAGTGTTGTCTGATATTGGCGCTTCGTCAGAAGCTACTGACTTAGAGTTTAGTGGTGCTACTGCTAATGGAGTTTTAACCTACGGAGGTGCTGCTCAAATAGATGTAGAATCTACTTTAACCTACAGTTCTGATACAATAAACATAGGTGCTGCTGATGATGATAATAGTTATATCAAGAAAGTTCAAGGTAGCTCAAGTGATGGAGGAGATTTATATGTAATGGCAGGTTACGCTCACGGCAGTGATAATAGTGGTGGGAATTTGTGGCTTTCTGCTGGATCTAGTACTGGTAGTGCTGATGGAGGTTCTATTAAATTTATATCAACTGTAGCCGGTTCAGGAGGTGGCAGTGAAGCCGTTAATACTCCTGTAGAGATAGCAGCGTTAGATAAATCAGGTAATTTACAAATAGATGGTGGTCTAACAACTGGCTCAACATCGTTTGTTAATAGCAGTGGTGTAATACAAGTTGCTACACAAGGGACTATAGATCACGACTCATTAGCTAACTCTGGTGGTAATAAACATATCGATTGGACAGGTGCAAGTGCGGGTACTATACACTCTAGTAATATCCCTACTCTAAATCAAAACACTACAGGTAACGCTGCTACAGCAGGCGTTGCTAAAAATATTGATGGTGCCACTGACGGAGATGTTACTATAACATCTGATGGTGAAGTTATTGTAAAACTTGATTCAGACAATGATGAGAGCAATCAAAGATTTAAAATAACAGATAATTCAGACGCAGTAGTATTTTACGTACAAGAAGATGGTACTGTAATGCTTGCAGGTGATGTAATAACTAATAGTAGTACTGATAACGATTTAACTCTTGAAACTGACGGTAGTTTAACTTTCACTATTGATAGAGATAATGATGAGACAAGTCAAAAGTTTAGCTTTGTAAATTTTAGTACTGAGGTAGCAAGCATAAGTGAAACAGGTAGTTTAATATTAGGTGACACTGATGGGACTGCAGTATATATAACAACACCTGCACATGATAACGGTAATGGTTCTCATTTCGACATAAGTGCAGGAGGTGCAACAGCAGGACAAACTGATAAAGCTGGTGGTACATTAGCTCTTTATTCTGGACAAGGTACAGGAACAGGGTCTAATGAAATAAGATTTTATACGTATCCCGCAGCAGGTTCTACAGGAACTAGTTTAAATAGTGCAGTAAAAGCTGTTACAATAACTAATGACGGAAACCTTAGGGTAGATGGAAATGTTATAACTAATAATATTTCAGCAACAAACTTCAGTGTATTGTCTTCAAGAATACTTGAGCTGCAACATGCTGGATCTTATAATATACAAATGGGTAATTCTACAAATCCAGATGTATTAAAAGTTGAAGGAGATGCACAAGCAGTCACTGTGAATGGTGACTTAACAGTTAATGGAGATTCGGTAACGTTTGAATCTGCTAACGCAGACGATCCAATATTTACCTTAAAAAATACTAATAACGACACCAACGACCCAGCTCAAATGATCTTTATTAAAGATAGGGGTGCTGCCCCAACAGTTGGAACTAACCTTGGTGAGGTAAGATTCCAAGGTGAAGACAGCAATCAAAACTCTCAAGAGTATGGTGGATTTTTGTGTGAAATTGATGTTGCTACAGATGGTCAGGAATCTGGTCAATTTGGTATTTGGGTTGCAACTCACGATGGTGAACTGCAATATGGACTTCAGTTAACTGGTGGTAGTGAAGAAGATGAAGTAGATGTTGCTATAGGTCAAGGATCAAATTCTTTAACATCTATAGCTGGAAACTTAGATGTGACTGGTATAATAACAGGGAAGCAAAGAGAAGTGTTTTTTCAAAACTTTTTTGATGATTTAGGAACTACTAAACACTATTTACCTTTTAAATCACAGTCAGAACAAACAAGTATATACCAAGAAGAAGCTGCAGTAGTTATGCCATGTGATGGTAGAATAGTATCTATAACTCTTAGAGTAAACTTCCCTAATGCTGATGGAAATATAACTATGGGCGTGCATACTAGACCAGTAAATACTAACGTGTTTACTACTGGAGATTGGGTGGAAGAAGAAACAGAAACTATGGCACTTCAAAATGCAGATGATAGTCACGTTTTTCATTTCGCATTTGACAACGCTAAACATTTTGAATCGTCTGAGTTAGTGTCTATATCTATGCAGTGTGACTCTGACATATCTGGTAATGCATACTGGTACGTGTCTACTGTAGTAGAATACGATTGGAGTACATTCTTAGGAACAACAAGCGCAGAAATAGAATCAACACCTTAATAAAAGATATGAGTAAATTCACAAATATATCAAGTACACCAGCTACAAACTATTTATTAATAAAAGTTAATACAACATCAACTGGAGATAAAATTTATGGTGCTGAATTAACAATAGCAGATATATAATTTTAATATGAGGCATTATACAATCATAAGTGAAACTGATACTGAAATAGCTAAAGCTAGTGATTACTCTATAAATAGTGCTACAAGCTTGAGGGGTATGAACATAGTTACTATATCTAAAATAAGCATAACAAACGCTAGCGACAATGTTGCTTATGTCAAATTATTTCAAGATGTACTAACGGGTAGTGATGCTGATAAACACTTCCATTTATTGGGTGGCACTCAAACAAATGCTAAAGTTGAAATACCGGTTGGGGTAACTTTAGTTTTAGATGATCCATTCTCTTTAAACGTAAATACGCATAAACTAGTATTAGCTAATACAGGTACCAACCCATTATTAACAGTAAGAATAAATTAATGAGACTAAGTAAAAATTTTACATTATCAGAAATAACAAAAAGTAACACAGCTAAAAGACTAGGAATAGACAATGCGCCGGATAAAGAACACCTTAAAAATATGCAAATCCTTATTAGAGATCTTATACAGCCTATGCGTGACTCTCTTGGTCCTATTAGGATTAGTAGTGGTTATCGTTCCCCGGCACTTAATCGTGCCATTGGTGGATCTAGTAAAAGCCAACACTGTAAAGGTCAGGCGTTGGATCTACAATTCTGGAAAGGAGGTGAAATGTGTAATCAAAAAATCTATGACTGGGTTCTCAAAGAAGGAATAGAGTTTGATCAAATGATTAATGAATTTGATTTTGCTTGGATACACATATCATTGAGACCAGATAATAAAAACCGAAGAATGGTTTTAGAAGCATACAAAGATAACGACGGAGATACAGCTTACAAGGTAGCTGACGTTTAATTTTATACTATTATATTGGAGAATAAAAACAAGAAACCACCGAAAGGTAATATCAAGTTTAATATAACTTTATCTGAAGAACAAAAAAGAGCTAAAGAGAATATAATTAATCACGCTTATAATTTTGTTGTTGGTAAAGCTGGTAGTGGTAAGACACTATTAGCGGTTCAGATTGGGTTGGATATGTACTTCAAAAGACAGTACAATAAAATTGTTATTACTAGACCCACTGTTTCAACAGAAGACAACGGGTTTCTACCTGGTACAGAGAGAGAAAAGTTAGAACCTTGGCTCGTACCTATTATGTCTAACATGAGGAAGGTTTATAATAAACCTGAGAAGATTAAAACAATGGTAGACTCAGAAGAAATAGAGTTAGTATCGTTAACTCACTTTAGAGGTAGAACATTTGATAGTGCTGTTGTTATAGTTGATGAATTTCAGAATCTTACTAAAGCACAATTACGTATGGCATTAGGTAGATTAGGTAAAAACTCTGTAATGATATTCTGTGGGGACAATCAACAAGTGGACCTCAAAGATTCATTTAATTCTGCTATAGATGATATAGCTAAAATGGAGCAAAGCAAATATGTGTATAAGGTTGTATTAGAAGATAATCATAGACATAAAGCGATAGACGACGTATTAAAATTATTAACAGGATATTAAAAATGGGAACATTAACTTCGCAAATATCATTAGTAGGTAGTGCTGCAGACTTCGGTTTAGCATTGAGTGTATCACAAAGCACTACATTTAGTGGAGCACACACTTCTGGTTTAGCACAAACACACGTTACATCAACATCAAAAGCTTGTCAGATATTTATCACTGATGGTGATCTTGCTGTTGCTGACGCTGGTACTCATGAAGGTCAATACATAGACATCATGGATAACCATGGTTTAAAGAAGAGGTATGTCTTTGTGGACGGTGCAAACACAAGTGTCGCTACTGGAGATGTATTAGTAGCTGGTTCTGATATTGGAGCAGGTACATTAACGTCTTTAAGTAGACTTGAGTTGGTTAACGGTGTTGCAATTGATGTCACGGATGGACTAACTGAAAATGCTATACTAGCTTTACTAGCTACAGCTATTAATCATGCTAATGGTCATAACGGGTCAATCGCAGCTACAACACCTGCTGGCGCAGCAAATGGTGAGCAGAGCACAACTTTGACAAACAGAGACTCATTAACACCTCCTTTTGTAGATAGTAAAAATTCTACATTTTCAATTCTTCATGCTAACACTAACAGTCTGCAAGATCATATAACTATATTAAATAAAGGTGAGTTTGCAGATCCAGCTATTCTGTATATAAGAAACGAGGAAACATATCATGCTACTGATGACGTAATATACTTATACTATGAAGATAGTTTAGCAACTGATTTCATACAAATACACGGAGGTCAATTTGCATACATACCAGTTAAATCAGCTAACAACTTAAGAGCATATACTTCAGCGGGTGATTCACCTGTTGTTGAGTATTGTGTATTTGGAACTAACGCATAATAAATAAATAAATAAAATGGCAACATTAACAACTAAATTAACTGTAACGGGATCATCTGCAGATTACGGCGCTGCAGTAGCTTTATCTCAAACAAATACGCTGGACGTGTCCTCTCCTTTTAAAGGTATTAGTAGATTAGATTTAGCATCAGGTAGTACTGAGGTAGTATACGCTGACGCTGGCTCTAACGGAACAGTGTTCTGTTATATTAGAAATAATAATACAACTGGATCTGGATATTTAGATCTGCAAATTGACAACGGTAATAATACTTTTGGTACATTAGAAAACGGAGAGTTTGCTTGGATACCTGTAGATAAAAATGAAGGTGTACAAGTTATAGCTGGTGGTGCTACAGTAGAAGTTGAATATGCTTACTGGTCAAGAACTTAATAAATAATAAAAAATGGGAACATTAACATCAAAATTAACATTGACCGGCTCTTCAGCGGATTATGGAGCAGCGGTAGCTTTATCTGTAACTAAAGCATTAACAGTACAAAAACCTTTCGTGGGTCTTTCAAAAGTAGTCATTGACACTGAAGCAACTCACGATAGTGCTCAAGGTATTTTAAATACAGTATTACCTAGTGTTGATGCTAGAAGGTACTTATATATAAAGCACAACGGTATTGATAGCACAGGTGCAGCTACAACAGCTGATCTATTAGTTAAAAACTTTGAAGGAGAGCTTGCAGCTGACGGTACTCAAATTATGTCTCTAAAAACTGGTGAATGGGCATTCTTCCCATATGACAATGGTCAAGACCCATCAACTGGTGACGAAAACGCTTTAGTACTACAAGCCAGTACAGGTACTATTGAGGTTGAATACTCTTACTACACTGTAGCAGATTAATAAAAAAGGGGATAACTATTTAGCTATCCCCTTACAATTTCTTAACAATATCTTAATATCATAATAAGTAATTCTTTATATACTAAAGTAATTATAATGTTATGAGAATTGAGATAAGCAAGATACTATATATACTTATAATGGTTACCGTTTTCGCGGTAGCCGTTTAACCTTCACACGAAGAGCATTCTAATATATTTCTACTGAATGCCTGAGCTGAACTTTGACTGAATTGATAGTACAAAGTTTTCACGCCCTCTTTCCAAGCATAAATATACAACTGATTAATATCCTTCGCAGGTATACTAGGATCAATCATGAGGTTTAAACTCTGTGATTGGTCTATATACTTTTGCCGTTGTGCAGCCTGTAACACTAACTCCTTAGGTGCTATTTCTACAAAAGACTTAAATACTTCTTTAGTCGGGAAATCTAAGTGCTGTACTGATCCATCCTTTTTCAATATTCCTTCCCAAACTTCTTCAGTATTCAAATCATACTCTTCTAGCTCAGCTTCTAAGAACGGGTTTTTGTAGACAGTTTTCGTCTTAGCCAAATCTTTAATAAAGTAATTAGATTTAATAGGCTCGATCCCCATACTGACAGCACCATGAATAAAGGAACTAGATTTTGTTGGTGCAATAGCCATGAGAGTTGTGTTAGCAAATCCTTCCCGTAGACTATTATAGCCTTTATAATCGTGTAGCCATTTAGATGCATCCTCTGATCTTTGTTTTATTGTCTTGAATATTTCGTTGTTCAAACCTTTTGAAGCCAGAGAATCAAACTCTAACAATTTAGATTGCAATAAGGAATGATAACCCATAACACCGATACCAATTGCCCTGTGTTGTTCAGCGAATCTATGAGCCCGAGCAAGACCAGGTAATATCGAAGACTTGTTTATAAACTCATCCATTACCGCATTTAAGAAATGTGCATACGTTTCTATAGCGTCAGTATGTTTTATCTCTTTCCAATGTAACAAGTTAATCGAACCTAAGCAACAAACAAATGAGTTATAACTGTCGGTTGGTAATTGAATTTCAGAGCATAAGTTTGATGCTGTAATATTCAAACCTAACTCTTTGTAAGGTGTATTATTGTTGGAGTTGTCTTTAAACATTATATAAGGAAAGCCAAACTCAGATCTTCTCTGTATAACTTTAGCCCAAGTCTCACGTTTGCGTTTAGCACCACCTATCATACTCTTCATCCAGTCATCAGTAATAGTTATACCATACTGCAAATTCTGAATAGGATTACCTTCAGTACCAATATCTAGAAACTCGTTTATATCATCGTGCTCTATAGGTAGATATACAGCGCAAGCTCCACGTCTAGCTTCAGCTTGTTTACAAACATCGACAGTAGTATCATACATGCGTGCATAATGCACTGGACCGTCAGCTTTACCACCAGTTGAAATCGACGTCCCTCGTGGTCTTATATTTCCGAGGTATGCTGATGTTCCTCCTCCGTATTTCGACATCATACCGATCTCCCTAGATGCGTTTAAAATTGAATCTAGGTTATCATCAATGTTCGAACCGTAACAACTAATTGGTAGACCTTTGTTCTTACCAAAGTTGATCCACACCGGAGTAGACAAGGAGTAAAAACCCCTTGCCATATAGTCTTCAAATTTCTGAGCAAAGCCTTCGATTTTTAAATACTTTTCTGCTGTGTTAGCTATATCCTTTATTCTTTGTTCGGGTGTTTCTGTGATATAACCTCTAGACAGAAACAACCTAGACTCTTTATTGAGCCAATAATATTTTTTATACTCCATTAAAACAAATCATCTACAGTTATACTTTTACTTTTCTTGTTGTAATCAACTGATTTTTTATAAAAGAAATCACCCTCTTTTGTAGCTGTAATTTCAACATCAAACCATTTGGTACTAGCGAGGAGCCCTTCCTCGATTTCGAATATAGACTCATACCCTATTTTATTTAGTGAATTATTAAATCTGTTCTTGATAAACTCTTGTATCGTCTCTTTAGTTAAAAAGTCTAACTCACCAGCTTCAAATATCCAGTCTAAAACTCCACACTCAGCTTTATAAGCTTTTAAGCATGCTGAATTGATTAACTCTTGAAACTCGTCATCGAACCACTCAGGGTTTTCTTTCTTGATGATGTTGATAATCTCAACCCCGAAATTACCGTGTATCTCTTCCTCTTTAGATGTTGCTTCAACGACGTTGGATATGCCTTTGAGTACGTTATTGTTCTTGTTGAAAGACATCATTATTAGGAATTGACTAAACAGACTAACGTGCTCTATAAATAATGAAAATAGTAATACTGATTTAGTATACATCTTATTATCTTTAGATCGTGTGCCATCCAAGTATTTAGTCAGATACTTTATTCGTTTATCAATCGCTGGTACTTCTACTACAGTTTCAAACTCTTTTTCAAGACCAAGAATACGTATCAGTCTAGCATATGCATCTTTATGTCTTACTTCAGACTCTGCAAAGGTCATACCTACATCACCAACCTCAGTGATAGGCATTCGCTTATACATATCAGCCCAGAAAGTTTTAACACTTACCTCTATTTGAGCTATCGATAACATAGTCTTCTTAATTATATCTCTTTCCTTATCATTGATGTTAACCTTGAAGTCTTGTATGTCATCGGTAAAATTAAACTCAGTGTCTATCCAATAAGAATGCCGAATGGCATCCTTATAGTCTAGTAGCTGTGGGTATTGATACGGTAGTATGTTAACCCTCTTCTCAAATATATTACTCTTCATCAAACTCACGTTCTATAGTTAAACATATATCTATAAACGGTATATATAAAACGTGATTCTCTATACTCTGCTCTATGTACGATCTAAACCCGAACAATACACCCGGATATAGTCCTAAACTTATTTCCCAACCTGTTATCATTTATTTCTTTTTTCTAAAATTATTTCAATTACTTTATCACACTCTTTTTGATTTTGAGGCTTATATAAGGTTACATTAGGAAATTGATTCATAACTAATCTCTTGAATAATTTCCACCGCATAGGAAAACTTTCGTTTGCCCTACCCTTTGTTTCTATTATAAAATCTGTACCAATAAAATCAGGAGTGTATTTAATAGGTAGTATACGCTTACAACCTCTGTTAACTAACTCACCCTTTCCGTTAGATTGCCTTTCGTATACTTCGTTTTCAAAATAAAAACCATCTAATAATACAAAAGTTTCTCCCTCATACTTAGCCTTTATCTTAGCTTCTTTAAGAGCTTTATACATATACTTCTCAAGCCCGGAAGCGAAGGTGATCCCATCATAGGTCACCTTCTTTGATCTTACCGGACCTCTATGTTTAGTTTTCCGGCGTGTTGTCATAACTATCATTGTATTTACTGTTATCCACCCGTTGCATTTGATCTTGCATTTGTTCACGTGCAGCTTGAATATACAGGATTGCATCCATTAATTCCTCTTGTACATCGTTTAGATAACCTAGTAAATCTTTATGACCACCAGTTCGTTCATCATGAAGAGTACGACCGTACTTCTCATAACCAACATCTGATCGACGTAAAAACTTGTCGCAAACATTTTCAACCACAGGATCTCTAAACTTCATTGTTCTAGTTGTCTTACCACTCATTGAATCCATAATTTCTCTACTGCTCATTTATAATGTGTTTTTTACAAAAGTTCCATTCATCATTTTACCTGTACGTTTTGATATAGTAGTATAAGCGTTTTCTATACAGTCTTCTATATCTAACTTCTCTAGTTTAGCTAGATTAGTTAATACAACGACCATATCACCTATAGCATCTATAATCTCTGGCTTATCATTCTTAAGTAATGCTTCAGCTAATTCACCAGCTTCTTCCATTAACTTAACGTACTGAGTTTTAGAATCACCATGATCATATATACCACGTTCGTATGCCCAACGTCTAATTTTAGTAAACATTGCACTATGTGATAATTGCTTATCTATATTTTCTTCAGTTATACCACTAAAACGTGTATTAGAGGCTTTAAAGTTGGACATTGCTTTGTTGTATACATAGCAACGATCTTCATTAAACTGAGATGTAACAGCATGCTTCATTATCCAGTCTACTAAATCAGTGTCTAACTCGTGGCGATTAAAGCCAGTTTGTATAGTCATACCTATATTATCCATAAGTCGACCTTTTAACTTGTTTAAAGGTACTGGAAATGTTGTAGTCTGTTCTGTTATATTTATTCTCATATGATCTTTATTAGGGTTTAATTGTTTATAAAGGGTTTCGTCTACACGATAACCGTGACTTTTTTGTAGTTCAATCTCGCGATGCGATATATAATCTATATCGTTAGATTCTTCTAGTATTTCATACTCACCAGGACCGTAACCCTGCTGAGTCTCTACCCTATGTTTAGGGTCGAGAGTTACACCGATCTTCTTGCCGGGTATGTGGTATAATTTATACTTCATATCTTATCGTTATATAAATGTAAGTTGTGTGCATGGTGGTAATACCAGCCTATCTCAATACCTAGCATTGATGCTACTAACTCTTGTAGCAGTGAGAACTGGTATTGATCATTGCAAAAACCATACCACAGATCGTTAGATCGCATATATACTGACATACACAGCTTACCACCAATTATGGTAAACTGTATCGCGTAAGTACAAGGTGTGTCGTGCTCATACATATGCATCTCTTTACCATCATATATACTTATAGCAGCTTGTCTTGTATCCTTTTCGTCACGAAGTATGTTGATTACTTTAGCTAACTGATCTTCACGCATCCATTGCCAACCGTAGTTAGAATTTACACAACCATCTTCGTTAGCCATCTGCTTCCATATAGCTGGTACCTTACCATATATTTCACCCAGCTTTTCAATACTACGATCGCCAGATAAATACCATTGCCATTCAGCTTCAGCATAATCAAAACTCCATTTACGTTCTTTATTTGTTATAGCTCTCAATGAAGGGTTTGTTAAATAAAACCCTATATTGAAGAGCGCTTTTGTATCACCAAATGATATACCATGTTGTAGTATACGATCATGGTAGTACTCGTAAGCTTCATTTGCATTTTCAAAGTGTATTTTCATATTTATCTTTATAGTATTTACAGTATTCGTACATCTTAGTCAAAGCCTCTATACCATTATAAGTATTAGGGTCTACCTTAACCTTTTCATTCATGGTTATTTCAACCAACCATTTACCGGAATTACTCCAGTCAGGTAATACACATATACTTATATTATTATTTACACACCAAGCCCAAGCAGCGTATTGCTCTTTAGATGGATGTAAAAATGGTGCTTTACGGGAGGGTGCTTTCTTTTTCTTAAACATTATTTCTCCCAGGGCATTGGCTCGTTCTGAATTGTATCAGTAGCTAAAGGTATGTAACTACCAGACTTAGGTTCCCAATTGAAATGTGCTTCAGCACCATTCTCACCCAGATTCTGAAACTTAACCTTTAACACTTTGGCTTTTACAGTCTTAGCCTCGTAATCTCTATGAACTAGAAGACCGTGATAACTAGCATCGTACCATTCACCACCACCCTTAATGTTGTACATAGTTGGTTCTTCAATTTTACCATCTTTGTCTTTATACATTTTAGTAGGGTGAGCTACTACAATGACTAATACATCAAACTTCTTAGCAAATACTTCTATCTTAGTTAAATACTCCATTGTATACCTGTTAACATCTTCTGTTTTACAGTTCGTATCTCTAACTTTATTATATGGATCGATAACAAGGCATTTAATACCTTTACGTTTAACTAGTTCACCGCCTTTAGTTAAGACTTCATCTAGTGTGTATCTATCCATATCTATAAAGAAATAGTTGTCGTTAACGTGATCAGTAACTTGTTTCCATTTGCTAGTACCAACATCAGCTTTTGTAGGCATACCTTCCCAAGTCTTACGCATTAATTTATGGGCATGTAAATAGTTAGGTTTGTTCTCAGGAGATGCATAAGCTGTTTTCCAACCGTAGTTTTTATTATAACCTATACACATCTGATCTACGAAGTCTGATTTACCAGATGATGGTATACCTGTTACAGTTATAAACTGTGAAGTATACGTAGAGAATATTTTATCAAAATTATCTAAACCAACTTGAAAGCCAGGTTTAAAACCATTATGAACAAAGTCTAATAACTCACCTTCAACATCACGTAGTGTAGATACACCTTCAAGAGGAACTTGAGACGCATAAGTAATAACGTTTCTTAGTTCTTCTGGACCATAATGTAGTAGGAAATCATTAGCATCTTTAACATTACCAAAGTCTACTAAGTAACAAACTTCAGCTCCGAGTCTACGAATAAACTCTTGTTTTAATGCTTGACCAGGCTCATCTGCATCAACTGCTAATATAATTTTCTCTTTACCATCTAAGTAATCAATACAGTTATCTAGATAATCTAAATTGTTACTGTTAAGTGTTGCACCGTTTGGTACTGATATTACATTTTTAATACCAGCTTCGTGGAATGCTAACACATCCATTTCACCTTCAACGATAACACACCAGTCATATCCTACAACACTGTTTATATTGTAGAATATTTTCTCAGCACCTTTGTATAACTTAAAATTCTTACGACCGTCTCTATACTTAATATTAATGAGATCCATGCCATATAATAATTAAACTGTATAGCTTTTTCAAGTTTACCAGTTTGAGGCATAAACTCTTTACCTTCACGAACCTTAAGATCAAGAAGAGTTTGTTCAGATATACCTCGTTCATCAAACCACTTTGTAATCTTTTCCGATACAACGTAGCCTGTTGTTTCTGGTTTCACATATTCACGTGTAGATTCACCTTTACGTTTATATGTATGTAATTGAAAACTAGTGTCGCAGTTATGACAGGTACCAAGACCACGTTCCCAGTCGTAAGAAGCACATTTTGCTTTCCTATTCTCAGGTTTCCTAGAAGACGAACACAGGGGACAAATCCCCTGTGTTTTACCTTCTTCTAAGCCATGTTGATTGAACTCGTCAATCAAAAATCCATTGATCTCTACTGTCTCCATTCAGTTATATTAAAATGGTAAGTCTCCTTCTGGTTCCGCTGTAGCTGGTTGAGGAGCCATAGCTTGTTCATCTCGTGGAGCTGTATCCACGTTTTCACCGTTAGTCCACACTACCCGGCAGTTACCTAAGTAGGTTTTAGGAGTCTTAGATTCACGCTCTTCTTTAGACTGTTCAACTACAACCGGTCCTTGATTACCGAATTGGTCTACTTCATCGTTAATAGTAATTGTGATCGGTAGATACTGACCTTTCTTACCTTTAAAGATTTTGTCTTTAGGAATGTTTCCTAAGTTGATACTCGTTTTAATAATACTCGCCATACTTATCCGTTTATTAAGTTAACTAATTGTCGAACTTGCGATACTGTAGCTCCAGTAGTCCGACGGAAATTATCGAAGCTTTTATGATACGGGTGTAACCCATCAGAAGTGTTGTGATTTACATAAAAGTTTTTAGTGTTTGCTGTAAATTTTCTTCCTGAAATTGTACACATTTTCATTTTTCTTCTTGCCATGGTTTTTGGTTTTAAGTAATTAATTATTGATTTAATCATTGGTATTATCCGTTAGTGATCGTATTTAGTTTGTATTAAAGTGTTTCATTATGTAGATACTGTTTAAAGTCATAGTCTTCAGATTTGTAGAACAAATCGTATGCAGCACTAGCCTGCCTAACCTTATCCTCACCTCGTTTATAAAACTCAGGTGAACAATCGTATATACCTATTCTGTTAGTATTCTTATCGATGACAATAAATATCATCTCGTAACCAAACAGTTTACTGTATATATAGGCTTGACTGTCATAGTTATACCTATTAGCCGACCATCTAAACTTATCTATATCAGAGGTGGTTTTAAGATCGATCACAAGCTCTTCCTCATGGTTAATAATATCTGCTTTACCTTTCCACATATTACCGAACAGTTTGCCAACGCGTGGCTCTTCATATTCTACTTCTGCTAACACGGGTTTTATAAGGTCTCTGCATACATCGTTATCCATCATTGCTTGAGTCATGAGTTCGATCTTATCAACCTCACTTTGTAACAAACACATTTCACCTCCAGACAATTCTTTATACGCCTTCGTATTCCTAGTTGATGCTTCAACTATTCTAAAAGACTTGAGCTTGTCAGGCTCTAATATTGCAGTGTGAAAGTAACCACCGACTAAGAACGCTGGACTGTTAGGTCTTTTATCGCGTAGCTTAGCTGGATCCTTTAGTAACGTACTAATATTAGAGTTACTTAAGTATTGGTTACCGTACTCACCGTAATAATGTTCGTCTACTCTTAATTTCTCGAGTATTTCTTTCATACTATTTTACTAGTTTCTTAAGTGCGGTTAAGTCCGCGGGTGACATAGTGTACTTAGCTAATATAGCCTTGATGTCCCCACCACCACTAACAAACTCTGTGGCTTTCTTCATCTGAGCAGTAGTTATCTTTTTCTTCTGTACTGTAGTTGATGCGGTACTATGATTATTCGTAGCGTCTGCATCTTCAGTATCATCAATAAGAAATAGATTACCTAGTGCATACTTCTTCCCGTAAGTTGAAGCTGCACCAAACTGTTGTGAGGTCTGCATACCTTTTTGATTAAGGTCTACACCTACAATTGCTGTTGCTGTGATGGATTCTTTGCCATTAGAAATAGTGGCGGTGGATTGCATCATTGGCACTGGATCAACGCTGATAATTTCCTCGTTAACCGTGATGTACACGTTGTGCTTTGTAAGAAACGGTTTTGCCGCTTCTAGAATGTCTTCTGCTTTACGGAAATAGTATTTCCCGAAGGCGTTATAAGAAGACTTTTTTGCCTTTAGTTCAGTCTGAATGACTGCTAATGTTTTGTTTAATTCTGCCATTGGTCTTTGGTTTATCGGTACCTATATAATTACATATAAATATCGAGATTTAACAATTATTTTACACTTAACTTACAGATAATCAACCACTTGCGAGTAAGGAACATTGTCTACTAATTTCTCAATCGATTGCTTTTTTAACTGTGAAACACGTACATAAGAGCTATCGCCCTTCATCCCTAATATTGATGCAATTTCTTTTGCAGAATGCTTGTCGCAGTCCAACCCGAAAGACAACCTCAATACTTGGAATTCTTTGTGGTTTAAATGTTGATGCATCAAACTCTTAATATACGCGCCCAGTAAATCTAAATTATATTCTTTAGATTCATCTGGCGCATCGTAAGTTGATCCATCTTCCCCTATAGGTACATCTAAACTCATAAACACAGAGTTAAAAAACATCTCTACAGCCTTTTTATCCTCACCAAAATCTTTACGTATCTCATTTAGCTTGTGCTCAGGTATACGCATGCTACCTCGGTTAATATCTATACGCCTACGTATTGCTCCACGTATACGTTTAGAAAAGAAAGACTTTATAGTCTTCTCAGGATCTTCTGATTCAGTTATATTTGACCATACTATTTTATCTACTGCTGCTATTAAACCATTACTACCTTCTTGTATCAGATCATTAATAGTCATTACACCAGAAGCTTGCTGAGAAGTTGAAAACTTCCTAGCTAGATTCTCTACTAAAGGTAAGAATGTTACTATAAGTTCATCTCTAGTATACTCATGAAACTCTTTCTTACCTATTCTTTCTATACTATCTTTTACATCTTCTTTATACCTGATGTAGTTCTGTATATTATACTTTTTCATATCTCTCTATTTAAAAGTTCTTTTTCACGCTTTAATTCATTGCACATATTACGATGTATCGTTCGTGCTGAACAGTCTAATAGACCAGCTAGACGACGTATCGTGATCTTATTTCCCATATCGTTAATATCTATCATGCATTGATAAATATCATCAGGATGGACACGTTTTGATCTACCTATTAATTTACCTACGATGCTTAATTTCTCAAACTTATCTAAACCACTACCCATCTTAAATATTACTTTGCGTAACCTATTTGTAGGTGGTCTGTCAAGATCACACATGTAAACATCGTGTATAATTCTCTCTAAACCATTGTTAGATATACTGAATGTAGTAAATCCATTGTCTTTATCAGTGATAAACTCAGCCATGCTATTAAATTCATCTGGATCCATTTGTGGGTTTAAATACCATAATACTAATAAATGCCATTTAAGGCTTTTATACGTATTAATTTTAGCATTACCTTTAAATAGATCATACGCCTGATGCGTACCATTTTCAAAAAACATGTAATGAGGTGTCTCATAATCAGGTGGATCTGTCGGGTCGCGTCGGTATACAATCCTCCTACGATTTAAGTAGTCTAGATTTCGTGGTATTTGTGACATAAGCCTGTTATTCTTTATATATAGGGGCTGTTGTCACAGTCTCTAACGTTGCAATAATGATTCTTTTAGAATCATCTTTAGTGTATTTAATTCGGTTAAAGTCCTCAATACGTTGTTTTAGGTCTTTCTTCATATATTTTCTCTGTTTTAGTGTTAGCTATATGGCTTTTGTCGCCAATATAATAATTCCAATAAGCTTGGATACTACATTCATTCTTGTACTCATCAGGCATAGCCTGTGGAGGTTGTGTAAACTTAGTTTGAGGTATTCCAAGTGGTTTATGTGATAAAGGTAGTGAACATTTAATAATACTTAAGTGCTTTTTACCATATCTTCTTGTGTATTCCTCACCTAAAGCTATCATGTGGTCATATAACCACGTATAATTACTCTCACTTTCGCGTACCCATTTAGTTGAAGGGTGATTGTAGTGAGCTTTTTTGTAAGGAACCTCAACCATAGGATAGTTAGTCTCAGCATAGTGATGATGTGCAGTGCATAACATCTGAGCTGATTCTAGTATCATCTTCACTACGTGCTTATTGTACTGTAGCTTTGCAGCTTCAGCTGGATCTTTATCTAAGTAAAATATATTCATGCTATTCGTAGTCGCGTATACATTTGAACAAAGGATGTCGGTAGCTGCCAGCTTTTGTACGCTCGAAGTATTTAAACGTGGCAATTTTACCTACCCATCCTTGCATCTTTTCAAAGTTTTCTTCTAGGTACTTTTGTTTATCCATAACAGGCATACCAAACTCCACGCCATCAACGTCCATTGCCATAAATTTACCTATAGTACCTGTTCTCTTACCTTTTCCTGCTACCCAGCCGATAATCTTGGCTTCAGCATCGTGAAATTGCTTGAACTTACGTAGGTTATGTGAGCGCTTGTGTTGATAAATATCATTAGTTCTAAGTATAGAACCTTCGTAACCCGCTTTTAAGTTTCTACTATTCTGCCAAAGAGCATCATCATCACTACGAACAGGGATAGAATCTACATGCTTTATACAAAAGTTTAGTGGTACATTTAACTGTATCCACTCATCACGCACACTAAAACTCATACCACGTGGACTAGGTTTTATAACGTCGTAGCAGTGAAACTGCACTAGTTTTTCAGACTCAGCTCTATGCTCACCTGTAGGTTTAGTTTTACGCACACAAGAGATAATCTTTTCAAAATCATCTTTTAAATCGTGATTATATAGCTCACCGTCAAGTACTACGTCAGTGTTTAGTTGAAAGAAGGGTTTTAGATTGAACAGTATATGATCAATATTTTTCCATTCTTTACCTGTACGTGAGTATGCTGTTACTGTGCTATTGTCATACTGTATTAGACAACGAACGCCATCAAGCTTAGGTTGTATAAATACAGGACCAGAATCATACTTAACTGGTCGATCGCTAACAGGGTGTGCCAGCATTGGTTTATGTCTCATCATCTTCATTTGGTATTTCTGCGTCAGGCGGCATGCCTAACTTTTGTTTAATTTCTTGTATTCTTATTTTCATAAGAGCACATTTCTCATATTCTTCTCTCTCGAGGTAAGCGTTTTGCAAAGTCATACATCTAGCTAACTCTCCCACTAAATGATCTAAACTGTTATCGGTTTCCCACTCGTCTACTTGGTTTTCAAGTGCTTTAGTGATCAAAGAATCAGCGACATAACCACCTATCTTTTTAAGTTCCTTATCAGTTATTTCAAATTGTGAAAGAGAATCAGCTAGATACTTTGCTAATTTCTTAATTTCTTTATCTGTCATACATCTGGAAATGTTATTACACTTTTAGGATTAGAACATTTATTACTTATATACTGCTCAAAGGTCTGATAACTATTCGTCATATTATGAAGTGCGTGTTGTAAATCACAAGGCATGCCTACATATATACACTCGTACATAACCTCATCATCATCAACGCAATTACCACACGTCGGGCAATGTGCTTCACCTCTCTTAAATATACTGATATAGTTATCTTTATCCATATGTTGCCAGATATAGTAAATATAGTCTGCGTCATCATGGAAAGTAGATAAATTATCTATTTCTAATTCATCTATAGTTTGTGAATTAAGTAAAGAATTAACAATATCCTGACCTAAATACTCAACATTACCGTTGTAATGACGATAAAACTGTGCGTGGTATTTCTCCGGGTGTTCACTGAATGATACACCTGACTCGCGCGTAGCGAATCTTATCATTGCTCTAGTTGCCATTTGTTACTGACATATAAGTTACTCCCGCGATTAAAGCAAATACTAATATAGGTAGTATTATATCACTAAATTTCTCCTTCATATTCATAATATCTTTCTTGTGTTTCGTTAATAATAAATCTACCCCACCTAGTATGAAACCCATAACTATGGGACATACCGTTTGAGGTAGGTTCGTTTGCTAATAATAATTTCATTACCTCTTCGTGAGGTAAATCCTGTTCTTCAGCTATATCAAATATAGCCTGTGTAAGAGACATTATATTGTGTCTAGGCTTTTTATCTAGCTCATTAACAATATAGTCTTGTACTACGTCTGGTGTCATCCTAATAGATCTATTTTAGTTAATAATTCCTTAGCTTTTCTTTCAACCATATTATCTAATAAGTTGTACTCCATATTTCTTCTAATTAACTGAGCTAGTTCATTCCAGTCGTAGTGACAGAATGGATCTTTCGGCTCAGGATCACTAGTATATTTCTTATGTGGTTTTACACGTTTACTATACCAGTGCAGACCACTTCGGTTAATACCGGTGTGATCTCTACTGAACATAGACAAAATATCAACCACCTTTTGAACTTCTTCATGAATCTGCTGTTCTGCTTTACGTTTTAATTGCTTTTCAATTTCGTTTGTTGTCATAATTTTACTTTTCTTTGTGTAACTTCAATTGCACCTATAGCATATACCGCTAAGATACAGATTATCTGCCAAGCCATTAATCTAGTAAGATCATATATGCTTCAGCGTTGTTAGTTCGGAACCAGTCTAAACCTTTACGCATATCTTTTTGCATAGGAGCTGTACGTTCATCAAGCATATCACCGTGATACCTCATCTCGATAAACATCTGTGCACCCATTATCATGTCATAAATAGATAATTCAAGTGCGTTAAGCTCATATTCTTCACCACTGAACGGATTTCTGACTACTGAACCTTCGTCATAAATCTCACCTTCGAACCATTTCGGTACTTTTTGCTCTTTAGTTTCAGTCATGATTAAGCTTTTTTAATGAATAAATCACCCCACATAAAATCAGTCATTGTAATTTCGAACACACTGTCGTGCGAAAAGTTAACAACTTGACGAGCTGTACCTATAGGTAAGTCAGTCCAGAACTTATTGTTTTGTAATTGATGCTTAGTATCTTTAACTAAGTAAGGATATTGATCCTCGTTTGCCAGAATTTTAGTTTTAACTGCTGGTTTCAGTCTTTGCCATAGGTTTTGCATATAATTTAATTTAATTGTTTACAATATTATCCAACACTAATCGTATTTAGTTTGTAATACGTATTCTACTACATCAGACACAATAGTTTGCTTTTGATCGTCAGTAAGACAATAGCCATCTAAGTAATCAAATTCTTGTATTACATCAGTGTATATCTCCTCTCTAAGGTCTTCTCTAGTCATTAGTATTTTCCTCTTTTGCGTCTCTTTTCAGAGACTTTGTTTAACTTTTCTATTAATTTTATGCAAACGTCAGAAGAAATCTCTTCAGCATAGTACATATCGTAAATTAATCTTCTCATATTTGTAATTTTAGTAGCTAGTGAGGAATCGAACCTCATTGTTTTCAACACGAGCGCAACCGTGTTTCCTGTGACCATCACCTAGCTGGGTGTAAGCCTTATTCCTTCTCACTTATCTGGATCTTTATTATTTACGCATTCCACGACCAGAATCAGTCGAACCTTAAAGTTTGCTTACATATAACCTGCTTTAATATCTCCTCCCTGAGTATTTAAAGCGACAGTTATTCTTCTTCGTTAAGTACACCGAACACTTCATTCATTTGGTCAGTAATATGGTCAGCGAGATCAGTCATTTGGTAACCTACATCAAAGCTACTAAGTTCTACTCGATTATCATAATCCATACTCATTTCATATTCACAGTTATCTAAATCTAACTCAAAAGCTTCACAGCATCTTGTAATTACACTGTCAACTTGTTCCCATTGCTCTTTAGTTAGCTTAGGTTTGTTAAAATCTTCCAACTCGGTTGTTAGACTCCTCTGTTCATCGCACAGTTTTTGCACGTTACCGCTTGCTTCTTCGATAAGAACTCCAAGCTCTTTAATTCTAATTTCTAATTGTTCTTTGTTCATTTGTTGTTAATTTAATATATTATCCACAAGCGATCGTATTTAGTCTGTAAAAGTAGCATATACTTTCACTCCTTTCACTGTACAAATCAGCTCGTGACGCTTATTTTCCACTACTTTAGCGGTTTTTGGTCTATACTTTGGGTTTCTACTGTTTAATTTTCTCTTTTTCATAGTGAATCGTTCTTAGGTGCAAATAATAATCTTGTTTCGTTTACAATAGCATCACAGTCTTCGTCAGAAATTTCACCTATATCTTCATAGTCGACGTCAAACTCGTCTAATACACGAGCAATGCTATCAAAAAATATTATATTTAAGTGATCTTCTAAGTCATCTGCCATGTAACCTGCTATTTGTTCTATGTGTTCTGCTTCTAATTTCATGATAAATTATATCTTTGTCCATTAATAAATACCTCTACTTTATCAATTCCAAAATTCAAAGCCAGAGGATTAGATCTTTTCAACTCATTATACTCATCGCGTGATATAGTAACTGTATTACCTCGCCACTTATGGTCATACATAAACTCACGTTGCTCTCTAATCTGCTCAACATTCCAGTCACAGCAGCTGTATACTTTGTTATTTCTATACCTATTTTTAAGTATATAATTAGCTAAGTAAACAAGTTGGTCGTCAAAGTTGTCAACAAATACTGGTTTATTACCTGTATAAGTATAATATTCTTTGTAGTAACTATTCCAATATTTACTTTTAGTAATATATCTCTTGTTAATATACCACGGAGAATGACAGTGTTCGCTAACATCTCGTATGTAACCTGACTTGTAAATAGCATACTTATAAGCGTAAGAATCACCAGTATAACTTAATTTACGAATAGGTAACTCATAAACTGTTGTACCGTTTTTCTTCTGCCGAGCAGTAGTTATCTCTTTGACACCCATTAGTTTAAAGAAACCAAGAGCATCAGCACGGTCTTTTATAGTCGTGTCAATTTGCTTGCTAGTTATTTCACCAGCTTCATCTAAGTATCTGTTACTCATATTTCTCCTTTATCTGTTATTATTTCACCATCCGAGTGTGACATCCACTCTAGATTACCTAAACGATGACCTTCGCCGATTAGAAAGTCTTCAATTGCTTCTGCATCTGGCCAATCTATTCTATTGCCATTAGGATGAGTATCATTAGTAGTAATATCATACTGATGTACTCGTCCTTCCTCGAAGTCTAATACTGTTATATACATAGTTTTAATTTAATTTGTTCATAGATATTATCCATGAGCGTTCGTATTTAGTTTGTGTTTAATCTTCTGTATGCAGTCGAAAGGAGTAATAGCTCCGAGCTCAAACTCCTCAATAATCCATAATAATTCGTTATTTATAACTTTAACGATTTCTTCTTGTTCAGCAGTACAACACGTTGAGAAACCAAATTCTCCATACATTTCTTCTGCTAATTTGTTTAATCTTTTCATAATATTTAATTTTAGTACCCGAGATGAGATTCGAACTCATAATCGCCTCCTTAGAAGGGAGGTGCATTATCCAGTTATGCTACTCGGGTCAGTAAAAAGCAATTCGATTCTACTCTACTCGTCTTTATACTGTTAATAATTCGGCTATGTTACTCGTCAGTAACTCCATCTCCGGCGGAAGTTTCGTGGTTCCTAGTTGCACTTAGTTCCACTATACTTATCTAGCTTACTAGAATATAGTGACGTGGTTCCAGACCCGCGAGTGTTTTAGCCTTATCTTAAACAAGTGCCATAACCTTTACGACGACTTGCTTTGTAAATAGCGTCAGCAGTGTCTTGGCTGACAAGCTGTATTGTATTACCGGTTTTGTGGTTTGTGATTGGTACACAGGCATATCTAGC
>Ga0181413_1000013_pt1 | contig 41988 bp, 38 predicted proteins | sample 36SPOviralmetaG_FD_130111 | JGI IMG/M metagenome (GOLD analysis project Ga0181413, IMG submission 130111) | Marine viral communities from the oligotrophic San Pedro Time Series (SPOT) site, San Pedro Channel, CA, USA - 36 SPOT_SRF_2012-09-28 | ecosystem: Environmental > Aquatic > Marine > Strait... | reverse complement strand
TGAAGTAACAACTAATTTAACCTGCTTAGGGCTTTGAACATTCTTTAATACGAGTTTATTTACACCAACATCTTTTAAATGTTGATCAAACTCTTTATGAACTTTCTCTATGTTTATATATGTGTCTATCATTTGGAAACAATAATTTAATATTTACTTAACAACATTTCTTTGAATACATATTACATTACTTTCATGAAGATAAAAGCAGAATATATATGGATTGATGGTCAGACTCCTACCGCAAAATTAAGGAGTAAAACAAAGATTATGGATAAGGACACAGAGCCACCAATTTGGGGCTTTGATGGTTCTAGTACCCAACAAGCTGTTGGGGACGCTTCAGATTGTGTATTAAAGCCCGTTTCGCAATTTAAAGATCCTATTCGTGGTGGAGACAACATTCTAGTTATGTGTGAAGTATTAAATGTTGACATGACTCCCCACTCATCAAACACAAGAGCAGCACTAGTAGAGTCTGCGTCAAACTTTTCTGAGTTTGAACCATGGTTTGGTATGGAGCAGGAATATACATTTTATGAACAATCTTACGATTCACTAAAGTATGGACAACCACTTGGTTTCCCTCCTTCAGGTTACCCAGCTCCACAAGGAGGTTATTACTGCGGTGTAGGCGCAGATGAGGTGTATGGACGTGATATTTCAGAAGCACATGCGACAGCATGTATGGAAGCTGGTTTAGAAATATCAGGAACTAATGCTGAAGTTATGCCTGGGCAATGGGAATTTCAAATAGGACCAGTTGGAGCACCAGAGATAGGCGACCATATCTGGATTGCTAGATGGTTACTCTATAGAATTGCTGAAGATTGGAATATCTCTGCAACTTTAGATCCAAAACCTGTAAAAGGTGATTGGAATGGTGCTGGTATGCATACTAACTTTTCAACTAAACAAATGAGGGAAGATGGTGGATTTGATGCCATAGTTGCAGGTTGTGAAGCTCTTGGTAAGAATGCAGATTTGCATGTTAAAAATTATGGTGCAAATATTGAAGACAGATTAACTGGGGATCACGAAACTCAAAGTTTTGATACATTTTCTTATGGAGTTAGTGACAGAGGTGCATCAATTAGGATTCCTTGGCAAGTTGAAGTAGACAAAAAAGGATATCTTGAAGACAGACGACCAAATGCAAATGGCGACCCTTACGTTATTGCTATGTTGATGATTGACACAGTTTGTTCAGCAGCTTCTAGCTAGAAGTTGCTGCAGCGACTATTTCTTCAATTTTATTGATAAATTGATCTAGATTTTTATTAAAAGAGTTTAATGCAGCGTCTCTTTGTTCTCCAGTATCTGAAGATTCGAGACCTGCAAGTAATTCAATAGTATCGTCATAAACTAGATTTACTAATGTAATCAATTCATTGTGACTTGAAACTAAATTACTAAACTCTGAAGGCGGTCCTGGTTCTGCAATAATATTTGTAAACAACTCTGTGTCATCGATAAATTCTGCAAATTCTTGTTTTGCTTCTTGATAAGTTATAGATTTTTCATCCCACTTTTCATTAGCCTCTAAGACTTTTTTTCCGAGTTCTATTGCTTGTATTTTTTCAGCTGTAATTTCTTCAAGGTATTCTACATAGTTACTTGGAAGCGTCGTTGTTGTGGTTGAAGTTGTTGTAGTATCTTCATCAATAACTTCTTCCGCCTGTTCAATGGGCTGTTCTTCAATTATTTCTAATTGATTATTGTCAGCTACTCTATTTATAAAGGTGTAGGTTGTTGCAATCATGCCTATTAAAACTAAAGGTAAAATTAATCTTCCTGGTTTTGGGTCTTGATTAAAGGATTCCATACATTACAGTCTATCAAAGATGTTAATAATATCTTGATTTATTGACTCCCACACAATGTTTTCCTGTTTCGTAATTGTTATAAATCCAGGACCATGAAAAACTGAAGCAACACCTTCAATTTCATATAACTCACTAGATAAACTTTTTCCTAATTTTTGCCCATCAGGCGAGGACAAGTCAATTACTACTTTTTTTGCATTCGGGTTAGGTGTATCTATTAATTCCATATTCTCAATCTTATTTTAATATAAAAACTATTAATATACTTCTATATGGATATTGTAAAAACAAATAACATTATTTCTAAAATTTCAACTAATGGTATCTCATCTGTTGTCAGTTTATATATGTATACACTTGGAACCTTACTTATGGGATTCTCGATATATCTCATGCTTCAAACTACAAATGATGAAAACACTTTAACCACTTGGTCTGGTCAGGCAATATTTTGGTCTCTGATAATATTTTTCCTGGCTTTGTTTATTTTATTTTTTCCCATTGAGTTTTTAAGTTATCCGGTATTGAAAAATTCTAATTTTAGTGATTTATTAGTAAATATATTTACAGTTATATTCTTTTCTGCTTTTCTTTTAATATCTACACAATTATTTATTCCGTCAGATAACCCTGTTTTGATTGAGCTCAAAGCACTTACTAGGGCTGTATCTTTTTCGGGATTTATTACAGTACCAATTGTGTTATTTATTCTGCAAAATTTTGGATCTAAATTAGCCCTTATAAAAAATTATTCATTCAGCTTAGTTTTATTTGTATGGATAATTTCTTCTCAGCTTTTTATTTAAATTACATTGAATCGACTAACTTAATACCTAAGCAATCCGATACCAAGCAAGAAGTATTATAAAAATCTTTGACTATTTGGATTCTTATTGCCTTCTTTTCATCAGAAATATTATCTGAAAATATTTTATTTTTTGCATAAAATGAATTAAAAGATTGGCACAAAGTGTATAAATAATCTGCTAAATGATGTGGTTCATAATTATTCTTACTGAGGTTGAAGTAATAGGCAAATTTTGTAATAAGTAATTTAAGCTGCCTCTCCTCATTATTTAATTTAGATATATAATTTTCATTTTTAATATTATTTGATTTCTCTAGAAGCTTTTTAGCTCTTACTTGAGCATATTGAATATATATACCTGTTTTACCATTTATATCAGTAAACTTATCCAAATCAAACACATAGTTTTGACTTCTATTAGGTAACAAATCAGAATAAGTTAATACAGTATTTGTAAGTGTATTCAGAATCTTTTCATCATCATTATATTTTTTTAACTTCTTCTTTATGTCTTCAAAAAGACTATCAAGCTTGTAAACACCCCCATCTCTTGTTTTAAAAGGTTTGTTACCCGGTCCATTTACAGTTCCAAATCCCACATGTACGAACATTGCACTTGATAGATTAAAATGTTTTACTGTTTTAAACAGCTGTTCAAAATGGTTTTTTTGTCTTGAGTCAACAACATAAACATACTTATTAAACTTTTGTTGTTGTTCCCTAAAATAAACGGTTCCAAGATCTGTAGTCAAGTAAAGATATGAACCATCAGACTTAGTTATCAGAATTGGCGGATCTGCTTCCTCTGTAGAAATTAAAGCTCCGGAGTCTTCAATTAAAAGCCCCTTGTTAACTGCATCATTTACAACCGTTGAGACTTCTTTGATTGCATCACTTTCACCTAAGTACCAATCAAATCTGTGATCAAGCTTATTTAGTAATTTCTTAATATTAGGTACAGCTAAATTATGTATGTGTTTCCATTTTTTAAGATAAATCTTATTTTCTGAATTTAGTTGTTTTGAGATTTCTTTTGCTTTATCGTTAAATGACTCATTTTTTAGGGATAAATCATTTGCTTTAGGATATATAACTTCTAAGTCCGCATAAGTCAGTGTGTCTAAAGAAATTTCTTCTTCTTCAAGATAAGCAATTATTAATCCAATTGGTTTACCCCAATCGCCAAAATGAATATCAGATATGACGTTATATCCGGCTCTTTTATAAATATTATACAAAGCACGACCTATATTTAATGTTCTAATGTGTCCAACATGTAAGTCCTTACCAATATTTGGCCCACCATAATCAAATATTACGGATTCATTTTTTTCTTTTTTTATACTATTCTCTACTGAAGAAGAGTGGTCTAAAAGATATGCATTTGAGAAAGTTAAGTTTATAAAATTTTTTTCATTGATATTAATTTTTTCAACATAAAGATTATTAGATAATTCGTTACTGAGTGCCTCTTTAATCTTTAGTAGATTTTTATTTTTTGAATATCGAATTAAGTTGTTACATTGTATATCAACACCCTCTAGATTTGAATATCTTATTTCTATTTCATCCAAAATGTCAAAATCTTTAAGTATTTTAGAAATAATTTTTTCAATATTGTGTATTCCAGCAATCATAAGTTTTTCATTAATAAAATAAGATTATATAGGAATATTTCAATTTTCATTATTTAAAAACCATTCGTATGTAGTTTCCAACCCTTCTTGTAGAGTGGTCGTAGGTTCCCAATTTAATGATTTAATTTTACTTGAATCTAAAATCTTTCTAGTTACCCCATCTGGTTTAGAGTCGTCAAACTTAAGCTTTCCCTTAAAACCAACAACTTCTTTTACAAGGTTTGCTAAATTTTTAATTGAAATTTCGGAACCACTTCCAATATTAATAACATCAAAATCACGAACTTTGTCTTTTAGCACAACTTCAATTGCTCGAACTAAATCTCCAGCATAAAGTAACTCACGCAATGGTTTTCCACTTCCCCAAACTAGGTATTCTTCTTCTTCATCCATTTTGGCTTTGTGAATTTTTGAGATTAGTCCAGGGACTACATGACTAGTTGTATGATCGAAATTGTCATAAGGTCCATACAGGTTTGTAGGAATTAAATTTATAACGTCAATGTTATTTTGTTTTAAATTTCTTCCAAGTTCGATTGAAACAATTTTTGAAAGGCTATATGCTGAATTGGTTGGTTCTAGCTCACCTGACATTAAATAATCTTCTTTTAGTGGATTATTTGCATCTTTTGGATATATAGCACTACTTCCAAAATTAATTATTCTTAAATTTGAACAATTCTTTAATATTTCAAAAAAATTCATTGTTATTTTTAGGTTTTCAAATAAAAAATCAAATTTGTTCTGGGTATTCGCAACTATCCCTCCAACTTTCCCAGCACAATTTATAACAATATTCGGTTTAACAGTATTAAAAAGATTAACAAATTCATCAATATTGGAGAGATCCGTATCACTTCTAGATGAGTAGTGCATTATATAATTCGAATTCAAATATTCCGAATCTTTTAGTGAACTACCAACCAGGCCGCTACTTCCTAGAACTAGTATTTTGGTGTTAACTTCTTTCATACTCTAATATGAGATTAATAGAATATTAGACATGTATAAGCAATTTAATGAATCAATAATCTTTAAAACACCCATAAGTATTATTAACTTAAATTCAGTTACTGATACCTTAATCAAGAAAAATTTACAGACAATTGCAGTTTGTAATCTAAATACGGTTGTTTCATCTGATAAAAATCAGAAGTTAGAAAATATAATTAAAAGTTTTTCATTAAGAATTGCAGATGGAATGCCCATAGTCTGGGAGCTGAATAGAAGGGGAATAACCCAAGAGAGATTAAATGGGCATAAAGTTCTATCTGCAACAATTGAAAAAGGTTTGAATAATGAAACAAAACATTTTTTTCTAGGTTCAAGCGAGCAGGTTCTTAATGGATTACAAAAAAATTTAAAAACCCTATATCCCAGTGTTAAAATTGTGGGCTTGCTAGCACCACCATTTGGTTCGGATAAAGAAATATTAGATTTTGTTGAGTTAAATATTGAAAAGATATTAAAATCTGACATTTTATGGATTGGACTTGGCATGCCTAAACAGGAAATATTAATGCACTCGCTTATGAAATATGACATAAATCAAGTAGGGGTTGGAGCTGTGTTTGAGTGGGTAGCGGGTACTAAAAAAACTGCACCAGCGTTTATGCAGAATGTAGGCCTTGAGTGGCTTTACAGGCTGATACGAGAGCCAAAAAGATTATGGAGAAGGTATTTTTTTGACTTTGTTTATATTCTTAAAAAAATGACAATGAAAATTTTTAATTTTTCAGCATAGGTATCTTATTTTGCTTTACACAATCAGAATAATATTTCTGTTCATCTTTGTGTTTACTCGAAATATTATTTGTTGTATTAAGAATATAGAGAGGTTTTGAGATTGTTTTAAATTTACAACCTTTATGTAAAGCGTCTTTAAACAATTTATAATCTTGTGCATATTTGAAATTTTCATCGTACCTACCTATTGTTTCAAAAGATAATTTTTTTATCATAAGTGTTCCATGAATAAAAGGGTTAAAAAAGTTTATTGCAAATCTGTGAGGTAATAAATGCCTATATTTAGGTATTAGATAATTACTATTTTTTACTACTGCTCTCGAAGTAACAAAATCTAATTTCTTATTACTTTTAAATTCGTTTATTTGATACTCAAATCGATTTTCTATGCTTGCATCATCTGCATCCTGTCTTGCAATATATTCACCCGTTGAGTGTTCAGTAAGAAAATTTAAAGATTTGGTAAGTCCTCTATTTTTTTCAGAATTGAATACAATTATTCTTTTATCTGAAAACTCACTAATTTTTTTATTTGTGCTGTCACTTGATCCATCTATATTTATTAGTAATTCAAAGTTGTCATAAGTTTGATTTAGTATGCTTTGAATAGATTCTTGAATAGTTGATTCGTCATTATAGGTTGAAAGTAATACAGAAATTTTATTTTTAATTAATTTCACTTAATATATTTTAGCCTTAAGTTTAATAATTAATACTCTTCACTTTAGAATCAAATTACTATATACATATGGCAAAAAGCAAGCGTTTAAATACATACTATATTTATTTTCTTATTTTCAACACGTCTATAGCGACTTCTTTTTTTTCTTCCTACTCAGATATTAAAATATTTATCGATAATTTTGACTCAATAAATTTAGAAATTTATCAACTTTTACTGATTTTAAATTTTATAACCGCTTTTTTTTATTTTTTTATAACATATGTTTTTGATCTAGTTGATAAATTTACCATTTATACAGCGGTATATTCATTAACTTATGCATTTCTAATTTTTGTTATGTGGTCTATAAAATTTATTAACTTAAGTAGACAGTTTCTTTTAATAAACTTTCTCGTTTTTACAATTTTGATATTTGTCATGGCAAGATTTCAAAATACTGAAAGTAATGAAAGATATATTACTTTTGACAAATCCCTTTCTTTAACTGATGATAAATTTATATTTTCAAATTATGAAAAATTTCCCATAGATTTTTTTGAAACAGTAAGTAAAGAAATAAGTTCAAGCAACCTTACTGGGCTAATTTATGATAAAGAGATATTCAATAGATTAGGATTTGAAAAAATAATCGAAGTTACTAATTTTTTAGGTGTAAATATTTACTCAATGGAAGATAGTAAATTAAATATTATTCACAAAACTTCAAATCTAAATAATATTTTAAAAAACTTTTTAGATATTTTTATATTGTTATTATTTAGTCCTATATTTATAGCTTTGTTAATTTTCTTTTCTTTGTTGGTATTCATTATTGATGGAGCGCCAATTTTTTATAGTCAAACCAGAGTTGGATTAAATGGACGTTTTTTTAAAATATTTAAATTTAGAACAATGAAAAATTTGAAGTTAACAAAAGAAGAACTTGATGAGATTAATGAAAGAGACAAAATTGTTTTTAAATCAAAAAATGATCCTAGAGTCACCAGGCTTGGAACATTTTTGCGAAGATCGAGTGTTGATGAGCTTCCTCAATTAATAAATATCTTCAAAAACGAGATGTCTTTTATTGGCCCCAGGCCACCAATACCAACTGAAGTTTTAAAATATGAACCCAAGCATCTTAAACGAGTTTCCGTGAAACCTGGAATTACTGGATTGTGGCAGGTAACATTAAGGCAAGACAATGATTTTGACAGATGGGTTGAAAAAGATATTGAATACATAGAGAATTGGAGTCTTATCCTAGATTTGAAAATTATTTTTAAAACATTTAGAGAAATTTTTAAACTAACCGGTGATTAGTAAATTAAAAGTGTCAAAAATTTTTTTTGAGTTTAAAATTACACCATAGGATCTTTTTGCAGATTGGCCAGCTCTATTTAAAGTTTCATCATCTAAAGATTCTAAGAGTTTTTTCAACTCCTTATAATTAAATTGCTCAAAGTATAAAGGATAATTATCTTCAAAAATTTCTTTAAGACCACCTGTATTAGGAAATATGGATGGAACTCCCAAGCTTGAGGCTTCAGTAAGTAAAGTTGGCTGTCCTTCAAAAAGTTTAGTATTTGTTATGATGCATTTTGAAGCGCTAATACTCTCCAACACCTCTTGATTACTTCTCTCACCATTAATAATTATATTTTTGTTATTTACGTCTAATTTATTTAGAAGTGGTCCTGTGCCAATAATATTGAGTTTATATCTTGGATTTTCGATTTCTGAAAATACTCTTATCAAATCTAAAACTCCTTTTTCTTCAGAAATCCTCCCAGCATAAGTAATATGATCTTCTTTTACACTTTCTATAGTTTGAGGTACTAAATAATTTCTAAAAGTAAATGCTTTTTTGCCTGTAATATTTTCAAATAATTTTTTATGAAAATCAGTCAATACAAGTATTTTAAATTTTTCATTTTTTAAATATTTAAAATATCGTTTTGAATAAAAATATAATATAAAAGATTTTAAAACATTTTTCTTATAGAAAAAATTCAGAACAAGATATTTCTTAAATTCTTTACCACAACCTTGACAATATTCCCCATCCCTCAATATATGTTTCTTTGAAATTAGGTTCAATGAACAGAGGTATCTAAAATTATGTATTTTTATAAATACCTTACCTTGATAATTTTCTAATAATTTGAAGATTGATGTTGATGCTTTAAACCATGTATTGTGAACATAAACAATATCCGGTTTAAATATGTTTAATGATTTTCTAATCGTTTCTGCAGATTTAATATTTCTGCCTGTTAATAAAAATAGCAACTCCATAATTGAATTTATTTTATTTTCAAAGTATATTTCCTTGACATCATATTTAGTTTTTAATAACTCCACTTCATTAAGTACCGATATATCCTCACCACCCTTACTGGAATATTTTGTATGAATGATTAAAATTTTTTTCATCAGAACTTTTCTGCTATTGCAATTTTTCTATCTTTAGCTATTTCGAAATACTTTATTTTGTAATCTTTACTTTTTTCAATTATATTTAATGCCTCTACTACACCAGGAAATAAAGATGGAGTGACATCATCAAAAATAATAATATCACCCTTAAGTTGCCACTTAGAAACAAGGTCGTATTCTTTAATAACTTCTTTATAAGTATGACATGCATCTAAAAAGGCAAAGTTAACCCTATCTGTGTTGAGTTTGCTTAAAACATTTTTTGTCTTTCCAGTTAAAAAAGTTATATTATCTAATTCTTTTTCCCATTTGGACAATAATTCATACCTTGTATGCTTTCCTTCAAAATCTTTAATACAGTTCCAAAATATTTTTTTATCACTTGGAAGGTAATCAATCGTAATTACCTCACCCTTACAACCGCTTTCATTGATAGCTTTTGACATACAAATCGCAGAAAAACCTCTAGCTGTACCAGTTTCCAGAGCAAATACTTTTTTGATTTCTAATTTTTTTATATAGTTTTTTAAGAAAGCATATAAGAGAATTCCATGTTGGTAATTTATTTCCGAATCTTTCTTTACTACTTGAGTAACAAGTGCAAGATTATCAAAAAAAGGCTTGTTAACTTGTACACCTAAATTTTTACATTCCTTTTCTACATTTGGAAATTTTTTTTCTTTTGCTTCTTTATAAATTTTTAGATAATCATCCTTATCTCCAAAAGGCCCTTTTCGAAATGGATCTTTATTTGGAAATAATTCACCTTTTTTTTTCTTTATTTGAGAATAAAACCCCATAAGTAATCATAACTTTTTAATTGATTATATTTTTAAGTAGTTTTTAAAATTCTTGATTAATTATTTATAATAAAATTTTATAACTAGTGTATTATTCAAATGTTAAGTAGGGTCGGTAGCTCAATCGGCAGAGCAGGAGCCTTTTAAGCTCAAGGTCGTGGGTTCGATTCCCACCCGACCCACAAAAAATATTTTCTTTATTATTTACCTATAGTATTCTTTATTTAAGAGTTGGGGGCGTGGTGAAGTCTGGAGTTCACGCCTGCCTGTCACGCAGGAGGTCGCGGGTTCGAATCCCGTCGTCCCCGCAACTATAAATGGCCAGATAGCTCAGTCGGTAGAGCACTTGTCTGAAAAACAAGGGGTCGGCAGTTCGATTCTGCCTCTGGCCACAATAAATATAGGCTTTATATAAAAAAAACTGTTATTTCACTTTTTTGCGAATACAAAATATCCTGTAGTAATTTTTTCTGATTTTATAATCTTTTGTAACAAAAAAGTTAAAGGTGTAAGTAGGAAATAGATAAATATAAATAAATTACCAATTAGTTTACTAAATATACTCGTCTCCATTCTTAGACGGACAAACAAAACTAGTATTGTTTCAAACCATCCATTGCGTGGTTTTATAACCACCTCCTTAAAATTTTTAAAAAGAATCTCTAAACCATATTTTGTAAATCTAAAAAAGTCATGGGGTGCATCGTGAATATGAAAAATAAACGGCGTAGAAAGCATAACGTAACTATCGTTATCAATAATTTCATATAAATTGTTTATTGCGTCTATAGGATTTTTTGTATGTTCTAAAACTTCGAACATACATATTAGCTGGGGAGTAAAACTTAAACTTTTTAATTGACCTAAATCACAAACATCAATTATTTGATCAGGTCCTCTGTTTTTATCTATATCGATACTCTTGAGAAAATTAAATTTACTTTTTAAATAAGTCTCTTTATTTCCTCCTGCACCTACATTTAAAACTTTCAAGTTGTCTATTCCATCTAACTCTTCACTAATTTTTGATATGTATTGATCGGTAAATTTATCAAGATTCTTTCTAGAAATCTTTTTAGATAACTTCCGGAGAAGTTGTTTTAATTGTTTAATCATGAGTTTATTTTTTAATATTAATCTTAAAATGAAAAATATTAAAACTTATATAAGAAATATACAATTTTATTAGACAAGTAAATTGAAATAAATGAACAGTTAAGTTTTGATTTTATATATTTTTATTATTTAAAGATTTTCTAACAATCGTTATCAGCCTGACATTCAGATAGAAAACACTAATTAAAATAGTTGGCAAAACAAGAACCAAGTGAATTATCACTGAATAAAAACTAGCTAACGATCCTGAGACATAAAATAAACCAAGTATCTCACTAGAAATAAAATGAAATGTTCCAATATATCCTGGAGCAGATGGTATTAAAGTTGATAGGGTCGAAGATATAAAAACTATAAACATTTCGAGAACTTCTATATCAATTAGCAATGTATTAAAAATGATAATAAAAACAAAGAACTCAAACAACCATGTTGATAAAGTGAAAAAAATTACTTTAAATAATGGAATGCTTAATTTCCTAAATCTAGTTACAAGTTCATGGATTTTAGTATCTAGTTGAGAAAGTTTTATAACAAAATAAGTAATTATTAAAGTACTAGTTATAGCTAGTAAAAATATATATTGTTTTGTTAAAAACCAATTAAAAATATTAAGAAAGAATTCCTGAAAAATTGCATTATTTTTGATAGAAAATAATGCAAAAACTCCAAAAAGTAACAAAATAATCAAATCAAATACTCTTTCAAATATTAAAAGAATGAGGAGCTTTCCAATAGAAAGGTGACTTTCATTTTTAGTAAATGTTATTCTGTAAAAATCACCAGTTCTGAATGGAAGTAAATTATTCAAACCATCTGACACTATATAGGTTAAATAGTTCTTAAAGCTTTTTTTTGAACTAGGAATAATCTTTCCATAAACTAATGCTTCCCATCTCAAGGCCCTAAAGTAAAGACTTACTAAGAAAATAACCATGCCAAGAAGATAATTAAAAAAATTTATACTTAATTTAGCTTGATCGAGTATTCCTTTAGTATCAAAATTTTCAAAAAATAATAATAAAAAATAAACTGATACGAGGTATCCAAAAATAACACCTATGATTTTTAAATAATTTTTCATTTCCAATATCTTAATAGAGTGATTGGGAAAAAGTAACTTTGTAATTTACTCGTGTTTTGTTTACAATAATTTATTATTGAACTAGTGTTTTTGTTGTGGAGTTAAAAAAACGTTACCTCATTATTGGTGCCGGTTGGTCCGGCGCAACGATAGCAAATCAGTTAAACGCCAACGGCAACTATGTTAAAGTTATAGAAAAAGAAAACTACGTAGGTGGACACTCTAGTTCTTTTCTTTATAAAGATGTAACTTGGGAGCCTTTTGGAGCTCATATATTTCACACAAGCAATGAAAAAGTTGCTAAATTTGTAATGAAGTATGGGATGATAAGACCATATGAACATAAAGTTTTGATTAAGGTAAGTCCAGACTATACAGATGAATTATTATCATGGCCTCCACAAATTGACGAATTAAAAAAACTGAACAACTGGAAAAAAATTAAAAAAGACCTTGATAAATTAGAACCTAAACCAAGTGGTGAAAACTTTGAAGATTATATAATTTCCATGATGGGCCCAACCCTGTATGAAATGTTTATACAGGGCTATTCAATTAAGCAGTGGGGAGACAACTTAAAAGAACTGTCTAGTAATTTTGCTCCGAAAAGGGTAGAGCTTAGAAATGATGGCTATAAAAGATTATTCAGGGATACTTATGAGTTTTTTCATCCAGAGGGAGCAACTCCTATAATTAAAAATGTATTAGGCCAAGTAGATCTAGAATTAAGAAATCAGATAAATATTGAAAACATTGATGATGAGTTTAAAAATTTTGATCACTTAATACTTACTTGCCCTCTAGATAGTTTTTTAAAAAAAGATATTTTAAAATGGAGAGGTATTGAATTAGAACCACATTACTTTTCTGAATTAGGATTAGATGAAAAAGTTACTGAAAATTATGTAATAAACTATGCAGATTTAGATGTTCCCTATACAAGAACAGTTGAAACAAAACATGCTACTGGGCAAATGGTAAATGCCTCTGTGGTTGCATACGAATATCCTGGCTCAGATGACAAACACTATCCGTATCCTACAGTTGATAAATTTTATGAAAAAGAAAACGAAAAATTAAAAGATACTATTTCTAAAAATTTTAATAATAGAGTATCTTTTTCAGGAAGATTATCGAATTATTCCTATATCAACCAAGATCAAGCTATTGAGCAGGCTTTTAATACATTTGAAAATTTGATAAATGCATAAAATAATTGTATTAACTCCTTTTTACAATGAATCTCATAATTTAAAAAATTTTGAAAAACTAATCAAAAATTTTAAAGAGTTAGATATTGATTTTAAATTTTTTCTTTGTAATGACAAATCATCAGATGTTTCTCCTAGAAAATTAAAGTTATTGTTGAGTCAATATAAATTTAACTTTGAAATATTAAATAATAGTAAAAATTTAGGTCATGGAAAATCTCTCATTCAATTATCCAAAAGTGAAGAAATTAAGGATTTTGATTTTGTATTGACTCTGGACTTTGATTTTGGCTACTTCTATGAAAACTTAAATAATGTTCTTAATGCATTAAACATGGATACAATATTTATTGGAGAAAGAAAAAGTTTTGATGAGGGCTTATTTAGACAATTTATAACTTCTGTAAGCGAATTAATCATTTTATTAAAAACTTTTAAATACTTTCATGATACAAATTGTCCTATAAGAATTTACCCGACTGAAGTATTTTTAGAAATTTGGAAAAAAATTCCGAGAGAAACATTGATTCCAAATATTTTCGGAACCTATTTAGTTATTAAGAGAAGCTATAAATTACATCGCTTTGCATTAATAAATGATAAGACAATGTCTAGCGACCCTGTGAGTTGGGGTTCAAACATAATCTTAAAAAAAGTAAAAATTTTAAAATTTAGTACTAAAAGTATGTTTCAATTACTAAAGTTCAAGAATTAGATGGGAAATTTAATTATTATTCTTGGTGGAAATGGTCGCCTAGGCTCTTGTTTAATCGAATATTTTTTAAATAACAAAAATAATACCATAGTAAATATTGACATTCTTGAAAACAAAAAATCGAAAGCAGATATAAATTTAGTTAATAATATTAATCAAAAATCATTGACAACTGATATTCAAAAAATAGCAGGAAATAAAAAAGTTATAATTATAAATGCCAGTGGACTTCAACACTCTTTTTCTACAAAAGATATAGACAGTGCCAACTTTATTTCGCCAAAAGAATTTATTCAAAATTTAGTTTCAGTAAATCTTAATTTCTTTTTTGTTCAAATTTCAAGTATTTCTGCTACTTTTGGAAAAGAAATTATTCCAGAAGTTGGGCATGGTCAGCCAATTAATTTTTACGGTCAAACAAAATTAAAATTTGAACAATTTTTATTAAGATTTTTACCACAAAAAAACTATGTTATTTTAAGGCCTGGAGCTTTTTATGGAGATAATTTTAAAAATCAGAATTTTGCTAAATTTATCAAATTACTACAAAAAGGAATTTTCTTATTTCCTTCAAAAAAAACTTATAGATCTTATACGCATATAGATACTATGTTTTCTGCTCTTCAAATAATACTAAATGAGTTGTCTTTCAATTCAGGACTGCCTGTCAGAATCAGCAATATTACAGATAATAACTCTATTTCGACATTAGATTTATTTTATTATTACAAAAAAGAGAGCAATCATAAAAAACCACCAATAATTATTCCAACTTTTGTTTTTAAATTTATCTCTAAATTTTCATATTTTATAGAAACAAAGTTAAAAATACATATCAATCTTCTTACAATGATTTCGGAACAAGGATATGACTTTACCGGTGAAGTAGATGAATTTTTTGAAAAAAAAGGTATTAAAAGATTTGAAACAAAGTTCTAAGAAATAATTCTTTTATTCAGTTAAAAATAAACTAACTTGTAAATTTATTAACTACAAATTTAGTTACTAAAGTTAAAATACCAGATGATAAAACATCATCAATAGCATCAATTGATTTAACAATTAAGGATTCATCATGTGCAAAGGAAGAAGAAATCTTAAGTGGGCAATCATCAATTAATCCAACAAATAATAGTATATTGTGCTTTTCATACACCTCAGCAACAACAGATCCTACAATTATCTTGAGCATCAAGTTTTCTGTTTTTGCAATTTCAAGAGGTAGTAATTTTGCAATAGATTCTAATGTTGAAAATTTTTTCTTAAAAAATAAACCAAAATAAGTTCCACTTCCAGAATAAGATGTCAAAATATCAGGATACTTATCAATTAGTTCTTGAAGTTTTGTTTTATAAACCTCATCATACAATTCTGCCTTTTCTGCATATTTTTCATCAACAGCTATATTAAGTGCTTCAATTGCTGTATAACACTCTTCTCCAAATCCATAGTAAGTAGAACTATGAAGGTTTGCGTAATTAGGTGAATTGTAGCTTTTGTCAAATACCCTGTCAGTAGAAGTAAATCCTGATATTGAAGACTTCCCCCCTCCAAACGACTTTGCCATTGTTAAGATATCAGGTGAAAGATTCTTAACTCTCATAAAGTTAAAGAACCCCCCAGTCTTAAAGTAGCCACTATATACTTCATCAAATATTAAAATTATGTCTAGTTCATCACATTTATTTCTAAGATAAAGTAAAAATTCTTCTGAGCACTCTTTTAAAGTAGATGCACTAAATGGTTCAACTATGATTGCATATATATCACACTTACCACCAATTGTATTTTTTTGAATTGCTTCATCTAAAGAATCTATCGAGTTGTAATCAAAAGAATCCGTATTAGAAATACTAGGAAATTTATAATTAACTTCTTTTGAAGCAGTAACACTAGCTGTTCCTAGTGTTTTTCCATGAAACGATATATCACTATGAAGAATTGTTTTTCTACTTCCATCATGAAATTTGTATGCCATTTTAATAGCACCCTCATTAGCTTCAGCACCGGAGTTGGAGAAGTATGAAATGTTAAGATCGTTTGGCAACATCATTGACAAATTATGACTAAGGGCAGCTACATATTGGGAAAGAAATGCTTTATGTACTTCCATTTTATTTTTATTTTGAAATCTAATTCTTGCATCGATAATCCTTTTATGATTATGGCCGTGACTCAATACTCCAATTCCCCCAGTCATATCAAGAACCTTTTCTCCATTTTTCATATTTAAATAAGGACCCTCGGCACTTTCAACAAGTTCTCGCCCAAAAGGAAATGAGGATAATAATGATACGTAGGTTGAATTTACATATTTTTTGTATAAATCAACAACTGAATCATAATCAAGATCTTCAGATTCAAGAGATGTAATTAATTTGTCCATAATGAAATTTGTACCTTTTCAAACATTCTAATGTTAACTATTTTAACGCCAATGTGTTAATTGAAAATATTCAAAGTCTATTTCGTACTATATACTTTATATTGTGAATTATAAAAATAATATACTGTTTAGAAATCCAGGCCTAGTAATTTTTTTGTTTATATTTACGCTTATTTGGTCAACAAAATTATTTTACTTATGGAGCACTGACTTTGGTCATTACTATGTTGGAGCTAACTCAATTAATGAAGGGTACCAACTTTATAATGAATTTTGGGAACACAAAGGCCCCGTTTATTATTTTTTTATTTTTATAGTTAGCAAAATTATCGGATACGGTACAGTACAAGCATATTTTGTTCTCTGTGTCACTCTATTAATTTATTTCTTGGCATTATTTAAATTATGTGATGTTTATAAAATTTCAAAACCATATCTAGGATTAATATTACTTATTTCTACATCACAACTTGTTCGTCAAACAGAAGATGTGTCTCTAGATTTGTTTAAAGGGGCACTAGTAATATTTGCTTTTATTTATTTAATTAATTACTTGAATACAAGTAAAGAGAAATATCTGCTTTTTTCTTTTTTCTTTATTTCTTTAGCAATTTTAACAAGGATAGATTCAATACTTTTTGGTTTACTTTATGTGTTTATTATTTTAAATGAAGACAATAAAGTTTGGTTAACAACTAAAGCTGGTTTAAAATTTTCTACAATTTTTGCTATATTATTCTTTACCTTTACACTTATTTATAATTTTACTATTTCAGAATTTTTTATTCACAATATAGATTTTAATTCATGGAGAACTACACAACTTTCCAAGACAATAAGCTTCCACCCCATTCTAGCCTATCTTTATAGACCCAGGATTGTTGAAGAGTTTTTAATTAGCGGAACGCTTTTAGCTCTTATTTTACTAAATAGTTCTCCAAAGAATAATTTGGATTTTAAAAATGATGCTAACTTAAAATTGGCCAATACAGTTTTAGCTATTGGAATTATTTCATTTCTCGTATCATTATCAGAAAAATCATATCATCTATTTATAATGTATCCTTATATCTCAATTTATTTCGTCATATTGATATCAAGAAAAAAACCAGAGATAAATATCAATCTACTTTTAGCCGCTTTTTTAATCATTACAACTTTTTTCTTATCACCTATTTTATAAACCTTTTTGGAAGACAGTAGTTGTTTAACTGATCCATTCTGCACGAAAAGCAGCTTACATGAAAGTAAAAAGGTAATTGAGGAAATAAAAGACTTAAATGATGAACGGGTACTAATAGTAAGTTCTTATTCTTGGATTTATCTATTATCTGAAACACAACCCTTAACTTCTCTGGACGATAATTGGCTCTATATGTTAAAAGATCCTTACTTAAATTCTCAAGGACTTTTAAAATCTTTTAACTTAATAAATGAATTGGATAAGGATGAATATTTTTATATTTATAAAAATTTTTACTATCAAAATGTAAATAATGGAAATCAGTTATTTATGGAAATTTTAAAAGATAAACATCAAATAATTGACCTAGGGAGTTTTCTTAAAGTAGTTAAAAAGTAATTATTTTGAATTTTAATACAATAAAATTTAATGTAGATTGTTTAACCTTACAGTTTAGAATTAAATCAAATGATGAGTGTGTATAAAATATTAAAAAAAATTTTACCCCAAGATTTTTACATGTATCTTCAGAATAAAAAGAGACTTTTTGGACTCCCTAGTTCTATAAGGAAAATAGTAAAAAATTTAGATAGCGATGATATATGTGTTGACTGTGGAGCGAATGTAGGGGTTTATTCTCAACTTTTTGCTAAATATGGATCTCAGGTTTATTCTTTTGAACCTAATCCTGTTGCATTTAATATATTAAAAAAGAAAACTAAAAAGCTTAAAAATATTTATCCAATAATGTCCGCTGTTGGAACTTCAAACACTCAAGGTAAGCTCTACTTGCATGAAGATTTTAATTTAGATGAAGTTTTTTACTCTCAGTCCAGTTCTCTTATGAAGCAAAAAAACAATTTAACAGACTCGTTTATAAAAATTGAAGTTATCGATTTTGCAAAATGGTTAGAAAAATTTGAAAAAATTAAATTTATAAAAATTGATATAGAGGGTTATGAAGTAGAGTTATTAAATCATCTAATTAATAGTAAAGTTTTAAGCAAAATAGATTATATTTTTGTTGAAACGCATGAAAAAAAAATTGCTGAATTAAGAACTGAAATTGAACTTTTAAAAGAAAAAATTAAAAATAGTAATTTGCAAACAAAATTTTTCTGGAATTGGCCATGATTTTCAAGTTGAGACAATGAAATTTGAAAAATTAAAAACTATAAATATTTATTTTTTAGTAATGCTGTTTTTTATAATGTCTGTTTTAGTATTCACCCCTATATTTAATCATGGTGAAGATAAATTTGAAAAAAATTTAAATTATGAATTGAATAATTTTTCTAATTGTAGTTTAAGTAAATCAAAAATAAATAAACTGGCATTAGATAATCAGATAGAAATTAAATATAATTTTATTGATATTTCTATATTTCCAGAAATAAATAATTTATATTGCATTGGAAAAGTTAGTCAATCAGTTTATATCGATGAAGATGATTCCTTACTTGTAACCCTCATAACGAGTATGAGAGCATATAATTTAATCTCTCTTTCTCTTTCATTATTAGTTTTAGTGCTTTTTTTAATAAATAGGTATAATCACTATTTATTTTTTGGTGCTGTATTTGTATTGAATTTATTTCTTTTGATATTATTTCAGAGTTTTAATAATCATATTGTATTAGTTATATTGTCAATCTTAAAATCTGCACCATTTATTATTATTTACGTTTTATTTTCAATAAAAATATTTGAAAATAATGAGAAAAATTATTTTTTTCCTCAAGCCAAATTAGAAACACTTGACTTTAGTTATAGTCTAAATTACTTAAGGTCCCTGGCTGTTGTAGCTGTAATTCTTTATCACTTCGAACATCAGGTATTTAAATACGGTTATCTTGGTGTAGATATATTTTTTGTTATATCAGGCTTTTTAATTGGCTATGGCCTACTTTATAATATTCAGGAAGAATCATTTTCAATATTAGATTTCTATTCAAACCGAATAAAACGTATACTCCCTTCACTTTTTAGTGTTGTTATTTTTACAATTACAATATTTTATTTTGTTTCATATCCTTTCCAGTTCCAAGAAATTGCTAATTCTGTTTTCTGGAAGTCTTTTTTTGTTGTAAACGAATATTTTTCAGTAACAATAGATTATTTCAGTCAACTTAATTCACTGAATCCCCTTATTCATCTTTGGTCAATTTCAGTAGAAGAGCAGTTCTATATAATTTTTCCAATAATTATTATTTTTCTAACTAAAAAATACAAGAATCTAAACAAGTTTTTATTGGCAATCTTTTTTACTTCACTTATAGCTTTCTCCCTACCTAACTCAAGTTATTATTCGATTTTATCTAGAGGGTGGCAAATACTTCTCGGCGTTCTTCTTGTTATTTTCTCACCTCAACGTTTAATAGTTCCTTTGAAACCTATGTTTTTAAAATCATTAAAAATATTTAATACAATATTTATATTCTTTTTATTAGTTGATTTTCGTCTAGATTTTATAGATTTAAACATAACTGATAATTTCAGAGCTATATCCATATCAATTTCAACAGCTGTTGTTATTTTGTTAAGAAATGAATATAAGGTATTGGGAAGTTTCCTTTCCAAACCAATTAACCAAATTGGCTTAATGTCCTATTCTCTATATTTATTTCACCAGCCAATACTTGCTTTTTTAAGAATGCCTTTAAATGATATTGAACTTAATGGTATTCAAATTATGTTTTTAATAATTTTTGTATCTTCTTTAAATTACCACTTTGTTGAAAAGAGATTTAGATATTCAAAATTAATAAAGAAAAACTCATTTAGGTTTCTAGCTGCTTATGTTGGAATCTTATCTATTTTTAGTTTTTATATAATTTCAAATAATGGCTTTGAAGAAAGATATTTAGACGGCTTAAGTCAGCAAAATAAATCGGTTTACAATAATTTACAAGAAATTAATGATTTAAATATTGATACAGAAAAAATACAATTTCAAGATGGTAAATGTAAATTTTGGAATGAAAGTATCAACAATGAGGTTATTGAGAAATTTAATAAATGTAAATTAGCAAATAACGCACTTTTAATTATTGGAGATTCACATGCTATGGACTTATATAATATGGCATTTCTAAATTCTAAAAATCCATTTATTGTTGGTATAAGTAGTCCAGGTTGTAGGGTGCATTCATATAAGCCAAGTTGCTCATATGAAGATCTGTTAAAATTTGTGAATCAAAATCATAACTATATCGATTTGATTTATTACAACCAAGCCGGATTTTATTTATTAGAAAATAATGGCAGTTCAATAACACGATCTGATTTTCAGAATCAAAATATTGAAACTTTTTCAGTATTTACAGAGAGAGTTAGAAAAATCTATGATTACCTCCAGAAGTTTCCTAGCTCAGTTGAAGTAAAATACGTAGGAAGTTGGGTAGAGCCTCATATACACCCAAATACTATAAGTATCGCTAACTATGAAAATGTAAACGATTTAAATCCTAAAATTATTTCATTATTTCTTGACCTTGATAGGGAGGCATCATCTTTAAGTAATGAGTATTTAACTATTGAATATATTACAACATTAGATTTTTACCAGTTAAATTCAGATAATTACATTTTTAATGTTGAAAAAAATGAAATTTATTTTAGTGACTTAGATCATTTTTCCACGCAAGGTGAATCCTTATATGGGGGTATATTTTTTATCGATAATTAGTATCTAAAGTTGATTCTAAATTATTAGTATTGTTATGTGAAAGTAGCCTTATTTTTTACATATGGAATATCAGTCGATGATTGGAATAACACAGGTCTAATTTCAAGAGAAATTGCTATTTATGAAAGAATGCACTTAAAGAATGGGTATGAGTTTAATTTTATTACCTATGGCGATGAAAACGATTTAAACAAAATAAATGCAAAGGGTATAAAAGTTTATCCAATATATACGAGAATGAAATATTCAAAAAACAGATATGTGAGAGTCGTCAAGTCACTTGCGATTCCATTTATATTCAGAGATGTATTGAGGGAGTCTTCTATTTTGAAAACCAATCAACTTAAGGGAAGTTGGGTGGCAATTTTATCCAAAATTATTTTCAAAAAATCACTAATAATTAGAACAGGATATGATGCCCTTAAATGGTCAAAATTTGAGAATCGGGGAATGGTACATACATTTTTCATTACATTATTGACTAAAGCCTCCCTATCTTTATCTGATCAATATAACGTCACAACATTGTCAGATAAAGAATTTTTGAGCAAAAAATTTAACGTACAAGACAAAATTAAGGTTCGGCCAAACTATATTAATCAGAAAATATTCAATGATTTCAATAAAGAAAGGATTGATGAATTATTATTTGTTGGACGACTAGAGGAGCAAAAAAATATTCGATTTCTTATTGATGAATATAAATATCACCAGTTACCAAAGCTGCACATTATTGGAGAAGGTTTTTATAAAGATGAATTACAATATGAAATTACACAAAATAACTTAAATATAAATTTAATTGGTAAAGTTCCAAATCAAGATCTCCCAAACTTTTACAATAAGTATAAATTTTTTATACTTTCTTCTAAATATGAAGGAAATCCCAAGACACTTTTAGAAGCGATGTCCTCAGGTTCTGTAGTTATTGGTAGTAGTGTAGAAGGAATTGATACAATTATTGAAAATAATCACAATGGGTTTTTAATAAACTCTCAAAAGGGAGATCTTGAAAGTATCTTTAAATTAATCGATAATGGACAAGTTGATTTAACTGCTATGAAACAAAATGCAATAAATTATATAAATCAAAACCACTCATTAGAAAATTTAACCAAAATGGAATTAATGGACTACGATAGGCTATTAAGTATTAAAGGCTGATGAAATTATTTTTAAATTTATCTAAAGTATGGACGTTTTCAAAAACAATTAATGTAAAACAAAAGAAGATTAAGTTATTTTGTTCTTTCATATTTATTAATTTTGTGATTGTTGCTGATTTGCTAATCATTTCTATTCTAAATTTTTTGTTTACAAAAGATTCAACTTCTAACCAATATATCAGTTTTTTATTTGATGATTATGCAGCATTTTATTTAATTGGCCTAATCATTGTTAGATTCTCTTTTCTTTACTCGGATCATATATTAAGAGAGAAGCTTAGGTTTGAAGTTGACAAGGAACTAAAATTTAGGAGCATCACAAAATTACTAGATAATACTAATAAAGAGGTTTCTGATATTGCTTATGAAGTAAACAATGAAGCTACTATGTTAGGGCTTTTGTATAGAAATTTAGTCTCCTTTTTTACCAATTCTTTTCAATTCGTATCTTTTATGATGTATATTATTTATTTAGATTTTTCAATTACGGCTTTTCTACTTGTAATTGGATCTTTGTCTAGTTTTTTTATTTTTATACAAAAAAAGAAAAATAAAAAAACTTCTGAAAATTTTCAAGAAAGTTTAGAAAATATAAATCAGGAAAGTGTTGATATTGCATCAAATTATTTTTTAATAAAGATATTAAAAATTGAAAAATTGGTGAAAGATAATTTTGATAATACTCTTGATATTTTCTCAAATAATTTTCTTAAAATAAGTAATTTGCGATTTGTTAATTACAATACCCCCCAATTTATAGGAACTCTTTCAATTGCATTATTAATTTATTTATTTGATAATACTTTCTCTTTAGAAATTATATTTTTAACTTTAAGAATGGCACAAGCCTTTGGTTCTAGCAATGAAAGCTATCATGAATTGAGTGTAAAGATTCCATTCCTAGAAAAGTTTTTGAACCGAAGTGTTTTACATTCTGGCACTTTCAATTCAGATTACATTGTAAATAGAGATCTAAATAGTTCTGTTGTTGCAAAAAAAGTTTCATTTAAATACTTTGGTATGGAGCACTTTATTTTTAATGATTTATCTTTTGAAATTCCAAAAAATTCGCATTCAGTAATCCTTGGCAAGAATGGAACAGGAAAAAGTACATTGGTTGGAGTAATATCTGGCGTACTCACTCCATCTTCAGGTTTGATTGAGGTGTCTTCAGATAACCTTGGTTACGTAGGAAACAAGCCCTACATTTTTAATGCTTCTTTAATAGACAATGTTCAAATTACAAAAGCATTAAGAAAAATTGACAAAAAAAATATAGACTCTTTGTTTAGAAGTCTTTCTTTTTATGAAAATTTTCAAAGTAATTATTTAAATAATAAGGTCACAAAAGATACATTATCAGATGGACAAATGCAAAAATTAGCTTTCATAAGGTTGATTCTTCAAACTCCAGAAATAATTTTTCTAGATGAAGCATTTTCAAATTTAGATAATGAGAGCACTAATAGAATAAAAAATCTAATTTTTGGAAAGTCAACAATAATCAATATTACTCACAATCCTGACAATTTTGACAATATTGATTATAAATTTGTTATCGAAAATGGAAAATTTAATTTCCAACAACGATGAAACTTTTAATTTTTTCAGACAAAGATGAAATTGCTTTTCAAAGCAAAAGACAATTAATTTGGTTATCAAATCATTTAAAAAATAATAATGAAACTATAAATGTAACTTTTGCTGAAAATCTTAATTTTAATCATGACAACTATGACGCTATTTTAATTCATGGTTACAACACAGGAAATATTAAAGCTTTTAAAAATATGCACCCTTCTTCAAAATTAATACTCATCAATCCTGGCTTATTAACCCAATATCACGAAATAAAAATGATTTCAAAGAATAAGATAAAATCAAAACTTCAAAAACGTTTAATATACAAAAATATTGATGCAATTTTGGTTAGGAGCGAACCTTGGGCCAATATAGTGAGAAAAAATATTAATTTACCTGTATACAAATGGATGGATTTTGAAGAATCTGTCTCCAGTAGTCCTAAATATAATATTTTAAACACCCCTCCTATAATTGGATATCATGGAAATCCATTTCATCTAATTAATAATTTTAAAATTAATGGCGCCCCAGCATTAGAAGATTTATATAAAACTCATAAATTTGACTTTCACATATTGTCAAACAACACCAAGATGATTGAACGAGAATTTAATTATGACTTTCCAATAAAATATTTTGAATATGGTGAAGTTGATTTTGATTCAATAATTTCTAATTTTGATATTGGCGTATCTCCAACCATGGGTAACTTATCAAGCTTAGATGAAACCAATATATATATTAGGAATGCGAACAGAACCATATCTTTATTAACAAAAGGTATACCTTCTGTGACTTCACCTTTACCACAGGCACGACTTGATTTAGAGGAAAACTTACACACAGTTTTTGCAGTATCTAAAAAAGAATGGTTTGATTCAATAAAAAAATTAATAGATGATAAAACTTTTTATAAAAATATTAGTGAAAATGGATACAAACATGTAAAAGATAATTTTTGTGTAGATAAAGCTAGTGAGAAACTTGTAGATATTATAGAAAGGGTTTTAGATGGAAAAAATTTATAATATTTTCCTCGGCTTACCGCCACACAATATTGATATTAACCACCCACTACATTCAAACTTTGGATTGTTCTTTCATTTAAAAAAATCTTCTAATCTTGGCAAACAATATAGACAAGTTACTGATTGGTTAGACCTTCAAGACAATATACAGAATTTTCATAATCTAAAACAGTTAGAATACTTTATAAATAGACTCGATAAAACATTTCATAATAAGATAAATTTAGTAATTTTTTCAAAAAAAGAATTCTTGGCTCAATCTGAACTTCAACTAATTTTGAATATTGTTGAAGAATTAAATAATTTAAAACATATCGATATTGACATTAAGTCAAATTTAAATAATTTTGAAATCTTTTATTCTAAATTAGAATTTTATAAATTCATGAAAGAAAATAACTTTCAACAATTTATACCAGAGTATTCGCTTCTTTATGAAGATAAGTCTGTAAATAATTTACGCTTTCCTTTATTAATAAGAAATTCAGTATCCTCTGGTGGTAAAGACACTTTTGTTGTTTCAAATATGAAAGAATTAAAAAAAATTAAAAGATTATTATATTTTAAGAATTTAATTTGGTCACAAAATAAAAAACAATGGTTTGTTCAGGAATTTATTGATACAAAACTAAAATTTGGATACTATAGAAGTTTTAGAGTGCTTGCATTTAATTCAAAACCATACTTTATTTACCCTAATGTTTCATATTCCAATCCAATTACTCACGTAAGTGAAAAAGACAAACTACCTAAACATCTATTTTTAGAATCTGTAAATTTTGGTATAGACATATTTAATATTCATAAAAATTTATTTACAGAAATATTTAAAAAGCTTGATAATCCATTTTCAGCTTTAGATTTTGTTTGTACTGATTCTGACAACGTTTATATATCTGAAGCAGAATTAAAATATGGTCCATCAGAAAAATATGTTATCAATCAAATTCAATATTTTGATTTAGATCAAGAATTCTTTAATGATATTAGATCTCGTATAAATATAGATCCTTTAAATTTTGATGATTTAAATAGTATTTTTGAATAACATATAGAAATGAATATTGATGTTGCAATTTTAGGAGGAATGGGCCCTCAAGCTGGAGCTAATTATTTTAAAATTTTAACTGACTTATTCTCAACAGATAAGGGAGACCAAGAGCATCCACAAGTACTTCTTTATTCAAATTCTAAAATACCAGATAGGGCTCAAGCAATTGATAGAAATAATGACGAACCATACGAAAAGCTTAATGCTAGCTTAAGCTATTTGAACAGTTTGAACCCAAAGATAATAAACATTGCATGTAATTCGGTCCATCACTGGATTTATCAATACGAACTAGAGAAAGAATTTACAAACATTTTAACTATAGACGAAGCTACAGGTCAGTACTTAAACATTGTCAACGACAATAAAGATTTTATTCTTTTTGGCACAACAGCAACCACAAATACAGATTTTTATTTTAAAACATTTAAAAATTATGGTTTAAATTTATTAAAGCCAACAGATAATCTTCAAGTCAAAATTTCCCAATCTATTAATGAAATTAAAAAAAATAGTTTTGATAGTGCAATTAAACTCATGAAAGATGTTGTAAAAGAGATTGGAAATAAGAAATTACTAATAGCTTGCACCGAACTTTCATTAATAAAAAAACAATTAGATATAAGTCAAGATCAATACATTGATTCTTCCCATTGCTTAGCTGTAATGACTTATATTAAGTATTTAAATTCTAAAATTAATCAAAGGAATTTACTCTCAGCATATAAAAAAATAGAAGATGTAAGTCCTGTATGAAATGAATAAAAAGGAAAATATTTATTATCTATTATTTCCTTTTCTAATTATTTTTTCATTTATTTTAATTTTCTTAAATAACAAAATAGTAGGCTCTTTTGACCTGTTATTCCAAATGATTCCGCCTTTTAATACTAATAATTCCGAATACATATTGAACCATTACTACATTGATCAGCCTTTATTACTTTGGCCATGGATGGAATCAATTAAAACATCTTTAACAGTTTCAAACTATGTTGGACATTCTAATTTGTTTGGCTTTGGGGTTGAGTTAACATACCATTCTAATTTTGCCCCATTGAGTGTATTTGTAAATATTTATCGAATGATGTCTAGTGAATTAGCACTAACAGTGATAATTTTGATACAGATTTTAATCTGTTATTTTGGATGTGTCCTTATTTCAAAATTTTACAACATCAATCCATCTCTAGGTATATTATTATCAATTGCTTTTTCTTTAAATTCATTTTTTATAAGTTGGATAAATCACATAACTGTATTTGGTGCATTTTGTTTTTTACCATTAATCTACTTTATTTATATAAAAAGTTTTATTTCACCAAATTTTATTTTTTTTAAAATTCCAATTGTGTTGTTTGCTTTATTTTCTTGCTCTATCCAAACAACACTGATTATTTCAATTTTTATAATTTTAATTTTGTTTGAAAATAAAAATAAAATTAATAAAGCCTTTTTGAATAATTTTTTAATTGCTAATATCTTTATATTACTTGTGTCTCTTCCTTTTTATTATGATTTTCTCATAGGCTATGTTGAAAATTTATCAAATGAAGGTGGGAGAACATTATTATTCCAATTTAATTTAATAAATATTCTTAAAGGCTTATTATTTATTCCAATTAGTCAGTTCCCATTTGTCCTAGGTTCATTTAACTCCTTCGACTTATCTAAAGTTCTCAATGTCTTGTATGGGATTCCCCACATACCTTATATGGGAACTGGTGTTGTTATGGCTGTATTCTCTGCAAAAAAAACTGAAAAAATTTACTTTTTAATTCCTGCTATTTTATATTTATCTCCCTTAAAAAGCATTGTCTACGAAAGGATATTTATAATTTCACTATTTAGTTTATTTGTTTTAGGCTTAAAAATTTGTTCACAATATGACATTTCTATAACAAAGCTAAATTTTGTTAAGAAAGTACTAGTTACGTTTTCATCTATTTGGTTGTTAGGATCAGTTGCTTATAAGAGTAAAAATATACAGTTGTCTATTAAAGAATTTATTTTAGACAATATAGATTCGGCTTATTTTTCATACAAATTATTTCCTGTATTTTATGAAAAACGATTTTTAAATATAGAAGTTGACTATTCAATATTTAGTTTTAAAAATATATTATTTATCCTTTCATTATTTTTGACTATTCAATATTTGAAAAAAGGAAACCTAAGAATGGTATATATAATCAATTTATTTCAACTTTCAATATTTATCTTTTTTCATCTTTCGATACCATTATCTCAAAATACGGTAAAGCAGGAAGTTAGTAATGAATTTCCTTCGTTAAATTTAATAGAAGAAAATTCAAGAGTAATTGTAGTTGATGACAATAACTTCCTCTTTTTTAAAGAGAATATACTCTCCCTTTATAATATAAATGACGTTGACTACAGTTCAGATATTTACAGATCAAAAATAAATAAAATTAACAAAAAAACAATGAATACACAACTATTTAATAATTTGAATATAGATTATATAATTTCCAAACAACCATTTACAAATAAGAATTTTTCATTACTTAATGATGAAGGACAATTCTTAATATATATTTATGAAAGTAATATAGAGAAAAAATATTCATTTATTAATCAGAATAAAATTAAAGTTGATTGTAAAGAAAATCATGTATTAGATATACCAGTTAATTATTCACAGCACTGGAAGAATAGCAATAATATTGAAATTATTAAAAATGATTATGGTGGTATGAGCATTGCTTGCAATAGTAATGAAATTTTTATCCTATCGTATGAGCCGAGACTATATAGATTTCAACCACACAGTTTATTTTTTAATTCAATAGTCCTGCTATTTTCTATTTTCATGTTCCAATTTAAAAAAGAAAACCGAAAAATAAATTAAATTGCTTGAACATGTATAAGATTTTCAAATTTATTAATCTTAATTTATGACTTTTATTTTGAGTTTATAAAAAATGGTTAATATTAAATATTTTAGAAAATCAAATATCGCATTAGCATTGCTTACTCTTACCGCCATTTTTTATTACTATCGATTATGCGAAAGTATTGCACTCTTAGAGTATCTCAATTTAAAATATTTTAATAACCAAAATGAAAGCGATGCGTTTTTTGTTATTCAACTAATTAATGAAACTTCTCAAAATAGGTTTTGCTATTTTACAGTTTCAGATAGCTATTTTGACATCTATGAATCTAAATATCTTTTATATACCTATTTTCCTCGTTTTGATCGAATCATTCTACAACAAGTGGTATTACTTTTTTTAATTTTTAAAATCTTGTTAAATAAAATATCAGTAAATGAGATAAAAAAAATAATAAATATTAAGTTCTTTTCTGTTTATTTAGTTGGGGTTTATTTCAGCCAATTCTTAATAAATAATACTACGAACTACTTTGAAGATATTTCTATGTTCAGGATATTTGTAGTTTTTTCTTTTTTTAAATGTATTATTGCTTTTTTATGTATTGATAACAGACAAAGTAGCTTTGTCATACTGGCTTTGATTTGTTTTCCTTTTATTAGTACAGGCCTAGGTCTGCCATGGTTTTATGACTTTGTTATTTTTTATATTATATTTTTAGTATTAAAAAATAAATCATATTACCTCTCAAATAAATCATTCCTTGCTGTTGTTGTGCTAATTATTTTTTCATTGATTTATCCCATTCTTAATTCCCCAAGCTTAGAGCAATCAATTATTGAAAGAAGCATCTATGTCGAGCAAGAAGAAATTGACTCTTTGGTAAGCTCACAAGACACATATTTAGAAAGAAAAGACTTGGAATCAATTATTGAAATTCAAAATGAATATTCTGATGAAGAACTGAAGATAGAAGTATATGACCTTTCAAGAAATTTAAAAGATGTTACATATCCGCATAGGTGGAAGTTTATGGTCTCACATCTTCCTGATGCCAAGTTTCATTTTCCAGCATTAGTTTGGCTTCTTTCTTTAATAGTTTTATTATTCGATATTTTTAACATTATTAAAAATGAAAAAAAAGATGAATTAAAAAAAACTATTCAAAAAATATCAAATATATTAATTTTCTACCAGCTATTCTCATTATTTTTTGGCTTAAATATATTTTTTAACTCCTTCTCCAATCTATTTTTTCTTAATAGAAATTCAGAATTATTAACTTTGGGAGAAATTCAAACATGGAGGGGTATTACAGACCATTATGAAATATTTTCAAATTTTCAAGTTTTTTGTTTATGCTTTTATCTAATAAATTTCTATTACAGTAAATCTAATAAAAATTTTATTTTTATTCTATTTTCGCTACTCACAACTGTATTATCACAATCTAGGTGGTCTGTATTAGTTGTATTCTTTATTTTATTAATATTATTGTTATCAAATCTTTATACGAATAAGCTATCTTTAACATTTCCTATTCTTTTTTTGATTCTATTAGTTCAATTTGTACCAGTATTTGACAGGGGTGATCCATTCTTTGAAATCCATCCAACCAAGGATTATCAAAATGTTGGTGTCGAAGGAACAGATGAACTGCAAGAGGTTGTTGAAGCTGTTGAATATGGTTTTGAGTTTATAACTGATCCGTTAAACAGAACAGCTCCATGGACTATGTTTTATAAAGGGTATAAGCCAACTACAACTAGTTTTCTTTTTGGACATGGCCCAGGTGCGTATTTAAATATTGTAAAAAATTCTGATTCCTCAATTACTTCTGGGCCACACTCAAGTGTGTTGCAAATTTTAAATAGATTTGGAATTTTAACTATCCTTATTTTACTTTATTTCCTTTATTCATTTATTAGAAAAATTACCTTAAGAGAAAGCAGATCCAGAAGCTTTTTATTGATTACTATAACTATTTTGATGTTGAGCTTTGAATTAAAAACAGACACTTTAATGCTTATGGACGGAGTTTATATATTTGGCTTTAATTTAGTAATTATAAATTTATTAGAAAACATGTTAAGCAACAAATCATCAATAGAAGATTTTTAGAATGTTGAAAAAAGTCAAAAATATAAAAGTTCAGACCACTATAGTTTTTTTATTATTTTTGAGTAAGCAACTGATTAATCTAAATTCTCAACAATTTTTTTATGGAGACGACTCTTGGCTGCTTTTAGGTGCAAGATTTGACTCACTCTTTGATAGCTTAAGATGCTGTGCAGTATCACACCCAATTTTTACAATTTTTGCACAATCGATTTTCAAAATTTTTAATCTTTCTACCGAAAGCACCATTATATTTTTTCTAATCTATTCCAATCTACTTGCATTACTAATTTTTATACTTCCAAATAAAATCCTAAATCACAAAGAGAAAATGATTACGATATTATTAATAATCTCTTCTCCGATGTTCATTCATTATGGTATTAGAACAAAACCTTATACAACAGATGTTGCTATCACCATCCTTACTATTTACTTTTTTTACAAAATTCAATCCTCTCCTAAAAAAATATATTTTTTAATTCTAGGTTTTCAATTACTTATTTCATTAGCTAGTTGGCCATTAATAGGTGCGCTTCTCTTAATTTATTTATTTAAAAATTTACGAAATAAAGATTTCATACCTTTGTTAAATCTTATGTATTTTATTCCTGGCTTAGTTATTTCAGCAATTCAAATATTTAGGTGGAGAGACCCGGGAATGCAAAACTTTGTTGTAGCATATTATGCTCCAACCGAAGGTGGGCCATATTTATTTTTCAGATGGTTAGGTTATTCTTTCATTAGATTCTTCGGAGAGTCAAATAAATTAGATTTAGGTTTCTTTCAATTTTCACTATCGATTTCAATATTACTTTTTCTAATTGGTGTATATTATTTATTCAAAAACGACCTAGATTTTCTATTATTTGCATCTCTGGGTTTAGCCATTAATTTAACTGCGTCTATATTTCAAATCTGGCCATTTGGAGGATTTAGATCTTCAATTTACCTACTTCCAATTTTTTGTATTATTTTTACTAAAGGTATAAGTTTTTTTAATTTACTAATTAGAAAATCACAATTTGAGTATTTTCTTATAGTCCCAATAGTTATTTATCTTTTTTTTAATATTCAATCTCCAAATTATGAGCAAACAACTCGACCTTTTGATAATGAAAAATTTGAAAAAATTATAAATGAATTAGATAATTCAACAGATGACTTTCTAATCTACCATGGAGGATTGCAAACAGTAGCTCTCTACACTTCAAATCAATCTTATTTGGAGAATATTGGATATTTTGAAATAGGTAGTGGAACAGAAGGTTTTCATATACCATTTTTTAAAAACAATAACCTACATATTGGATGTACGAAATATATAGGTTCGGACAATGGTAAAGAGTGTTATGAGAAAAATATAAAATTTTTAGATAGTTTTAATAAAAATAAAATTAAGTTAATAGGTGTCCACATCAGAGATCACCAATTGATACCATATATTGAAGCATTTCAATTTACTGGATGGAATATGACTTCAATTCACTTTTTGAACGAAGTTGCAATTATCCAGTATGAAAAATAATTAAAACTTGAATATAGAATTTAAAGTAATTTAAATATGTAATATATAGATATATGAAAGCATTTATTACTGGAGTCTCAGGTCAAGACGGTGCTTATCTTGCTGAGCTACTGCTTTCAAAAGGGTATGAAGTACATGGAACCGTCAGAAGGTCCTCATCAATCAATACTGTAAGAATTGATGATTTGATATCCCAGTTTTCAAAAGATGATAGATTTGTACTACACTATTCTGATTTATTGGATTCTTCATCACTAACTAACTTAATTTTAAAAATTCAACCTGACGAAGTCTATAATTTAGCTGCACAATCCCATGTTGCTGTATCTTTTTCAAACCCAATATTTACCACACAGGTCGGAACTCTAGGTTCAATATCATTGCTAGAAGCTGTAAGAAATGCGAATAAAGAAATAAAATTTTACCAAGCCTCATCTTCTGAAATGTACGGAGGAACTTCTAAAGAAATGTTAAATGAAAATTCAAAGTTTGATCCAAAAAGCCCCTATGCAGCATCAAAAGTATTTGCTCATGAAATAACAAAAATTTATAGAGATTCATACGGAATATTTGGAGTGAACGGAATTCTTTTTAATCACGAGTCTCCATTACGGGGTGAAACTTTTGTAACAAGGAAAATATCAAGAGCTGTTGGAAGAATATCTGTAGGTCTACAGGAAAAATTAACCTTAGGAAACTTAGATGCAAGTAGAGACTGGGGTTATGCAAAAGATTATGTAAATGGAATGTGGATGATGATGCAACATGATAATCCAGAAGATTGGGTTTTAGCTACTGGAAAAACTCATACCGTCCGCGAATTTGCTGAAGCAGCATTTAAACATGTAGATTTAAATTGGGAAGATTATGTAATAACATCAGAAAAATATTTAAGACCTAATGAAGTAGATTATCTATTAGGAGATTCCACTAAAGCTAGAGAAACTCTTGGATGGAAACCAGAAGTTGACTTCAAAGAACTTGTAAAAATAATGGTTGAACAAGATATTATTGAAGCAAAAAAAGATTACTCTTTAATTAATGAAGGATTAATACTTCCGACATGGGAAAATCCAACAATTAATTAATATTTATGAAAATTTTAACAATTGGTACTAATGGGTTTCTTGGAAGTTGGGTTAATAAACTTTTACAAACAGAGAATACAAATTTTGAAATCTTAGAAATTCCTGGGAAAGCAGAATGCGATGTTACAGAATTCTCTGAGATTAGTAACTATTTAAAAGAAAAATCGCCAGATGTTGTTATAAATTGTGCTGCATTTGTTGGTGGAATATCATATGGTTATAAATACCCTGTTGAAATGCTTTCAAAGAACTCACTAATAGCAATGAATATATACAAGGCGTCAAATGACAATGCTGTTAAAAAATTAATAAATCCAATTTCAAACTGTGCATACCCAGCAGAATTTACTACTTATAAAGAAGAGAATATATTTAACGGACCTCCAGATAAATCAGTTTTTAACTACGCTTTATCAAAAAGACTTTTCATACAATTAGGTCAAGCATATTTTGATCAGTATACATTTTCTTCCGCAAACGTAGTTCTTTCAAACATGTACGGACCTGGTGATCATTTTTATGCTGAAAGGTCACACGCTTTAGGAGCGATTATAAAAAAAATTTGTGATGCAAAAATTAATAATTTAAATACTGTAGAAATTTGGGGTACTGGAAAACCAATTCGAGAATGGTTATATGTTGAGGATGGGGCTAGATCTCTTATAAAGTCAATAAATATACCTGATGGACACCACTTATTTAATGTAGGAGTTGAGAAAGGTATATCAATAAAAGATTTAGCTGAAATTATTAAACATGAAGTTGGTTGGGATGGTGAATTTAATTACGACCAATCTAAACCAGATGGTGTGTTAGAAAAAAAAGTAGATGGCACAAAAGGGAAAGAAATACTTGAGTGGGAAGTAAGTACCGAATTAAGAATGGGTATTAGGAACACAGTTGATTGGTACAATAAGAACTATGAGCAATATGGGTAATGAAGTTTTTTTTGAAGACAGGCACTTTGCAACTATTCATAATTTTAATGAAATGGAAGAAGGACTTAGTTTCTTAACTAATGATGATTCATTTATTCAAGTAGGAACTTGGAATTATGAAAAAAACAAAATTTTAGATGCTCATTACCATAATTATTTTGAAAGAAATTCATATCGCACTCAAGAGGTAGTAATTGTATTAAAAGGAAAAATAAAATGTAATCTATTTACCGAAGAAGGTTTAGAAGTTCACTCTGAAGTGATAAACGAAGGACAAATGATTATTCAATATGAAGGAGTGCATGAATATGAAATTTTGGAAAATACAAAGGTAATTGAGGTAAAAAATGGACCTTATTTCGGGCCAGATAAAGACAGGACAAGGATAAATGTCCGAAAAAATTAATCAAATAGAACCAGAAATTACTCCACAAGATATTGATGAAGTCACAAAATATTTAGGCAGTGGTTCTTGGATTACGGAGCACAAGATTACAGGTAGTCTTGAAAGCCAAATTTCAGACATAGTTGGAAGAAAACACTCTGTAGCGGTTCCAAATGGAACTATTGCAATATATCTCTCTTTAGTTGCAAGTGGAATTACAAAAGGTAAAAGAGTTGCTGTTCCAAATATCACAATGATTGCTACTATCAATGCCGTAATTTGGGCTGATGCAATACCAGTATTAATTGATGTTGATTCTAATTTAACTATGTCAATTAATTCATTAAAAGAGCAATCAAATTTAGATGCTGTAATTTTTGTTCCGTTAAATGGTAGAACTGGTGACGGTTTAGAGATTGAAAAGTATTGCAAAGAAAATAAAATTTTATTGATTGAGGACTCTGCTCATGCTCTTGGTTCAAAATATACTAATAAAAACTGTGGCACTCTAGGTGACACAAGTGTTCTCTCTTTTACACCCCATAAGATAATCACTATGGGTCAAGGAGGTATGGTAATGACTAATAACTCTGATACTTATGAAGAGCTTATCAAGCTAAAAACATTTAATAGGGAGAAAGATAAAAGTGATTGGCACGCAGGTTTTGGCCTTAATTTTAAAATTACAGACTTACAATCAGCACTAGGCTTATCACAACTATCAAGACTTGACTCACTTATTAAAAAAAAGAAAGAGTTATTTCAATATTATCTCAACAATTTAGAAAATATTGAAATGATTGAATTTAAAGATTTTGAAACACCATGGTTTATTGACATAATATTATCAAGTAAAAAAGAATGTATTGAATTGTCTGATTACTTAAAAGAGCGGTCTATAGAAACAAGGTTCTGTTATCCACCTTTAAGTCTGCAACAGTACTTAAGCAATGTAGAACAGACATCTTTAGAAAATTCTATTGATATAGCTCAAAGAATACTTTGGTTGCCTTCCTCAACTAAACTAAATGAGAAAGATTTAGAAAAAATTGTTACAACTATAAATAAGTTTTTCAAATAACTGAAAGAAATTAATATGAATGAACCTATTAACACAGTTTCTTTAAAAGACGTATCTTTAGTCATAGCTACTTACAATGAAGCGGAATGTATTAAATATGTTTTAGACGAACTACAACAATTCGATCTTGGAGAAATCATAATTGTTGATGGAAACTCTACTGATAATACAAGGGCTATTGCTGAGACATATGACATAAAATTTGTATCACAAAGCAAAAATGGTTGGGGGAGTGCTGTTAAAGAAGGAATAGACTTAACAACTCTTCCCTTTGTGACGTACATGGATGGTGATGGTTCCTATAACCCTAAGGCTCTTATAGAAATGCGAAATTTAATTGACTTCAACGATGCTGTCTTTTGTTCAAGATATAAAGATGGAGCAAAAAGTCCTGATGATACACCTATTAGAGCATTGGGAAATAAAATATTCACTTTGATAGTAAAGGCATTGTTTGGTCCCAAGATCTCTGATTCATTATTTTTTTATCCCATGTTTAAAAAAACTATATTAAATAACTTTAATTTAGATTCTGACGATTTCACTTTATGTCTCGAGTTGCCTGTAAAAGTTCACCAAATGGATTTAAAATATGTAGAAATTTTAAGTGAAGAACGAGAAAGTTACGCAGGGGTTACAAAGGTAAATGCTTTAACAGATGGTTTTAAAATACTCTTAGGTATATTTGATTTAAGGAGAAAGTTGTGAAACTGCATTTAGGATGTGGAAAGAGATATCTTGAGGGATACATACACGTAGACATTGCTGAATTCGAACATATTGACCATCAGCTGCCTATTGATGACCTATCAACTTTTAAAAGTAATACAGTAGAAGAAATCTATGCATCACACGTTCTTGAATATTTTGACAGAAATGATGTAATAAATGTACTAAATGAATGGAAAAGAGTTTTAAAACCTGGTGGCATATTGAGATTAGCTGTACCAAATTTCCCAAAACTAATAGAAGTATATCAATTAAGCAAAGAACTCTCGTCAATACTTGGTCCCTTGTATGGAAAGTGGGATATCGGACATCAAGAATTCATTTACCATAAAACAGTTTACGACGAAAACTCTTTGAATAAATTACTAGTACAAGTCGGTTTTAAAAACATAAAATCTTGGGATTGGCAAAAGTTTTTTAAAGAACATAAAGATTTTGATGATCACTCACAAGCATACTATCCACACATGCAAAAAGATTCGGGAATCCATGTAAGTCTGAATTTACAATGTGAAAAATGATAGCAATAAAGAGACGATCGTTCGTTCGCAATAGTCTTACATTAATAACATTTTTAACTTCATTAATTTTATCTCATAGTGTTGGCGAGATATTTTATAATTCCATTGATGGTACAGATTTTTATAGATACTTTAGATACATTGAATATTTTATGGGAGAAATTGAAAATACCAACAGAGAACAAGGATTATTTTACTTTTGGATAATTTCTTTATTTATTAAATTATCTCAGAATTTTTACGTATCTGAAAATTGGGAATATATATATAGCACAGCAATACAGCTTGGTAATTTTGTTTTCTATTTAGTTGGAATTCTTGGATTAATTTCTTTGTTAAGATCAAGAAAAGTTGCCTGGGAAAAGATATTTTTAGTTCTTTCTGTTTTAAACTTCTTCCCTCCATTATTTGGGGGAAGATTAATAATGAAACCTGAAATTTTAGCATTTGCATTTTTACCCTGGATAATTATTGCTATTGACAATTATTTAGAAAAACAAAATTATTTTTCACTAATTTACGGGTCTTTGTTACTGTCAATTCTTGCTACTAGTAAAGGAACAGTAGCTTTGATTACATTTGTATCGTTGGGAATTTTATATTTTTCGAAAATAAATTTATTTAAAATAAAAAATATTGTAATTCCAGGATTTGTATTTCTGTTGTCTTTTTATTTTCTTTACTCAGAAAATGTTTCAGTTAATACCATCAGTTTTTTTACACATGAAGAACAAAGTTCATATTTATTTAAAGCAAGCCCAAGCTTTTTATTTACTATAAATTTTGCTGATTTATATACAAATCCATACAGAAATACCCATGCGAATTCTTTAATTGGGATAACCTTGATAGATTTATTTAATGATTATTTCAATCGCTATTGGGAACATCCGAGAAGTATTTTTGTTTTAGATAGAGTTAATTTATTTGATTTTTTGGCACACCCTAGACGAAATTTCTCAGTAATTTTGTCAATTCTTTTTGTTATAAGTTCGTTTTGGAAAATTAATAGATTTAAATTTATTTATTTAGTGGGCATTTTAATTTTGGCTTTTACTTCACTAGGTTTATTCGGACTTCACTTTAATCCTGAAAAAGGAGACACCCTTAAAACACACTATTATTTTTTCTTATTAGCTATTTCATTTATTTTTATTTTGCTAGATGTATTTAAAAGCAAAAACTTTTGGATAAACTATATAAAAGCGATTTCTCTAATTGCAGTATTCTTGTTTATTTTTGGCTTTCCAAAAAATTATACTGAAAACTCTCAAGTTACAATCTTAGAGAAAATACCAACAACAATTTCATGTAATTACGTAAAACCATACTTCAACACTATATTTTCTGTTGATATTCAATGCTTAGATAAAGAAATGGCAATTTGTGGAAATTTAGAAAATTATAATCTTCCAAAAATGCATCAAGATGGATATCTAATATTTCAACCAGATGACAATTTCTCCCCAAAAAACTTAATTGACGAAAGTGGGAATCCAGTAACTGTAAATGGGTTTGCTGAGTGTGTTCATTATGTTGAAGGGGGATTTTATCCAAATAATGGATTTTCTCAGATTGACAGAACACCAAAAGCAAATAATAGCTTTATTTACTTGACCATACTTTCAATTATTGGAATTACTTATATAAGGAGTGGGAAAAAGATTTACTCTTCTTCTTGACTATATTGTTCCGCATTTCTTGATTTTTCAATGTTTAATGTATCTATTAATTCTGTATTAATTTTTTTAATAACATCTTTAGTTTCTTTTCTAATTTCATCATCTTTTATATTCTCTTCTACTGTTTTAATTATGTCGTAGAACAAATTTTTAATTTCGCCCAAGGTATCATTCAGAGATTCGCTCAAATCTTCATGGTCCACTTCAGAATTTATTTTTTCTTTTATTTTGTCTTTTGCACTATTTATGTCTTTAGATATTCCATACCAATTTGAGTTTTTATCCATGTATGAATTATAATTTAAAATCTTGCTTTATCTTTGAATTGTAGATTAGGTTTTCTAGTTAATCTCTGTTTAGCCCATCTTGCAGGTGCAATCAATCTAAAAAATGGTGGAAGTAAAGGTCTTGAATATTTGAGGAAGAGTAAGTTGAAACCTAACAAAAAATTTATTGCTTTACTTTCTCTAATATTATATAAATTTTTGAACTCAGGTGGCAATGTATGAAATGCAGTGAATGCTATAAATGGCCAAATTGGTTTTATATGTTTTGGTACAGGACCTCCCCTAATGATATCTTGCACATCCTTAGCTACGTCAGTGAATATTAAATAACCTTCTTTTCTTGATTTATCTATTATCCATTGCTTTAATTCATTATGCGACTGAGGCATAGTATTTTCGTCAATGAGTACAAGTTTTGCAGCTAAGATGTTTTCCTTGTGGTATTGATTTTTTTCCGATTCGCTTAATTTTTTTACAGTTTTTTCGTAAAAATATATTGAGGAAATTTGTAAGCAAGCATGTACCCACAATAATTGTTCCTGATCAAGTGCGTCGTAAATTTTTTTTGTAACAACATCCTCCCCCTTAATAACTTCGTGAAGTTTATTTATTCTATGTGCACTTTCATCAGCTTCAGTTTTAGTACCAAACGTTACAGAATTTTGCAACGAAAGTGTTCTAATTAATCTTTTCCAAGGGTCTCTTTGATAGAAAGATGTTTGTCTAGCTCCTGCTGCGATTAGTGGATGTGCAGCGTGCATCAATAATGCTCTTGCACCACCAAATAAAACAGTGATTTCTTTATTTACTTTCCACATCATTGAATTAGGCCCAAAATAACCAGGATCTGCTTTCATATTTAAAAGTTTATCAAAATTATGAAATATCAAAAACTATTAGTTTGTATTAATAAATAAACTTATAATTTATTTATACAATTTATGAAAAAAAAATTACATTACATAACATATCAAACATTTCCGGCAGACACCGCAAATAGCTTACAGACAGTATCTAATTTAAAGTATTTTGTAAAAAATAATTATGAAGTAAGTCTTTATTTTCCACTAAGAGAAAAAAATAGTTCAAGTGACTTAGAAATAATACAAAAAAAATATAAATTTAATGAAATAATAAATGTTTTTGGCACTTCACATCCTTATCCTTTTGGAAAATTACATTTTTTTAAAAGATTTTTTTATCATTCAAGTCATTTTTTATGGGCAAGAAAAATTTCAAAAAACTTTACTCATGCTCAAAATAAAGGTGACTATTTTTTAACAAGATCTGATTGGGTATTATATTTTTTATCTAAGAAAAATTTAAACATTATTTTTGAATGTCATCAGTATTCAAAGCTTAGAAATTATATATTTAAAAAAGTATCTAATTTTGATAACGTAAAAATTATTTATTTAAATCAACTTATTAAAGATGAATTCAATTTATCAACCCAAAAATCTTTAATTTTGGCTAGTGGCGTTGATTTAGAGTTATTTCAAAATATTGCTAAAAATAAAAAAATTGAAAATAAAATTGTATTTGTTGGCAATCTTTTAAGATTTGGAAAGCAGAGAAATCTAGATAGTATATTAAGCGTTTTTCAAAATCTAGAAGAATTTAGTCTTACGATTGTAGGTGGTCCAATCTCAGAGTCTAATAAGTTAATAAATATCATAAAAGAACTTAACTTACCAAATGTAACTATAAAAGGAAGATTAAGTAGAGAAGAAACTATAAATGAAATTTTGAGTTCATCTTATGGATTATTAATTAATTCTGATGATAAGCATTCACGACTTTTTACTTCACCACTGAAATATTTTGAATATCTAGCAGCTAATTTGAAAGTAATTGCTATTGATTTTCCATCACATAACCTACTTCCAGAGCAAAATAATATTTATTATTTTGAAAATGAAAATTTAGATTCTCTTAAAGGTTCGATTTATAGAGCATCTGAAAATAAATTTGTTGATGTTGAGATAGAGAAGTACTCCTTAAATAACAGAGTAAAGCAAATAATTAGCTTATTTGATGAATAATGCGCGCCCGGAGGGACTCGAACCCCCAACCCTCTGATCCGAAGTCAGATGCTCTATCCAGTTGAGCCACAGGCGCTAATTAACATTTCTTTTGCTCGATTTACAAAACTTAGTTTATCAATATTGTTTAAAGATTTTTCTGTTAATTCACCCCTAAGCTTCTCATCTTTTATTAAATTTCTTAACTTATTGCTAAAATCATCAAAATTATTGTGATCAAAATAAACAATACCTAGATTTAAACTTTCAAGCTCTAAATGACTATCAATATTTGAAGCTAAAATTGGAACTCCACATGATGCTAATTCAAATATCTTCATTGGAGAAGCATATAAATTCATATGTTTATTGTTAGGATAGGGAACAATTCCAATATCAAACTTAGAGATTATTTCTGGGACTTCTTGATGAGGAACAAATTCATTAATTTCAAAGTATGAATTCATGTTATTAATTTCAACAAATTTTTTTATTTCTTCTAGTTTTTTATTTGGTCCACCAACAATAATTGTTTTAGTTTCAAAATCATTATTAATTTTTATAATCTCTTTACAAGCATTCAACACTCCCTTATCACTATTGTGTGTTTCCAACAT
>Ga0181413_1000011_pt1 | contig 43340 bp, 60 predicted proteins | sample 36SPOviralmetaG_FD_130111 | JGI IMG/M metagenome (GOLD analysis project Ga0181413, IMG submission 130111) | Marine viral communities from the oligotrophic San Pedro Time Series (SPOT) site, San Pedro Channel, CA, USA - 36 SPOT_SRF_2012-09-28 | ecosystem: Environmental > Aquatic > Marine > Strait... | reverse complement strand
TTTGCTATAAATAATCCAGCTGCTAAATGATAAGATGTCCATCCATCTAATGCACCTGAGTTAACTTGCCATCCATAAAATGTTGCTAAAGGATTTTTCATATTACTTCTTTATATGTTTTGCACCAAAGTTATCTACAATTCTAGATAACAATTCTGCTTTAGTTTCACTATCACTATACGTAATACTTCTCATATCGTACCAAGCTTTTATCTCTGCTTTCGTATTAGACTCATCAGGATATTCAGATTGCAACGTAGCAATACCACCTATTACTTGATGCTTACCTACGATTAATCTACCGTGAGTATCACTATGAACCTTTTCACATTCATCTACGTAGTAGTTTTCTATATTTTTAAAACTATCAGAACGCTTTACAACTGTACCATCTACTTCAACAAAGTAATCATAACCACTAGAAGGGTAAGTCAAAGTCTCGACAGTTCCGTCAGCATACGTTTTAGTACGTACAGCATTAGGAGTCGTGTTACGATGTAACCTAATTCGATGACCTTGACTACACTTCCTTATAATCATAACTAAGCTGCTTCTTCCTCAACTACTTTAGCTTCTGGTTCGAGTGCTTCTCGAAGTTTTGCTATGAACGCATCTTTACCCACACTTAACTGGTCTAAGTTAAACTGCATTGAGTTCATCTTATTCTGTAAGTCATTAATGTGGTTAAGTAATACTTTTTGTTCATCTGTCATATCCTCGATTACGTACTCTTTGTCATCGAAAGTTAAAACAGGCTTTTGTTCTTTTTCTTTTTTAGCCATTATTTAGCTCCTTTGTTTGTTAGTTAAAAATTTTAATAGTATTCTACACCAATATCTAATACTGCATCTGCACCGGGGTCAGATTGATTATTTCCAGTTCCTGCACAAGCTACATAAATTGCATTAGTAGCATTACTCATCCAACCCGGTGAGTTATCAGTTTCTACATTAATGCTAGATATCCAAGTCCTACCAACGACTCCCCCACTTGATGCAACAATATCAGAATTAGCAGTTTCAGTTCCCTCACATCTAGTAATACATCCTGTTGCACAATTTGCTCCTAGTAGCTCTACTCCATCAGCAATAACTTCACCAACCACTTCATCATTAGCAGAACCAACAAAGATACTATATAAAGCAGTTCCAGCACTTAAGGTCACCACTTTTACCCAAATTTTACTTATATGAGAATATCTAGGAATTTCAAATACACCATTTGGTGTTACTGCCCTATTATCAGCACTAAAACCAGCACCGTATGAATTTAATGTCACTCTAGCAGTTTTATATTTTATAATTCCATTCATACCGATAGCAACTCCATAACTACCATCAGTTGTTGCTTGCCATCCTAAAGCAGTTTGATAATTAAAGTTTCCACTAGAGTCTGCATCTGTACCTACAAAAGTATTATTAATTCCTGAAGTATTAGTTTGACCTGCTCCCTTACCTACTCCAACACATTCAGAGGCTGTAGTATTTTCTAATGCATCGTGACCTACAGCCGTTGAACCTGAACCTGTTACTATGTCTAATAACGCATTTGAACCTATTGCAGTATTTCTATCTCCGTCATTTATAGACCTTAATGCTTTATAACCGACTGCAACACTGTCTTGAGGGTTGTGACTCGTACCTTGAGACATTGTATCAAAACCTACAGCAGTATTTCTAAGACAATTAGTATCAGTAAAACCAGTCATTGAATTATAACCAATAGCCATATTACCACTACCATTTGCTGGAGTACCATCGTGACCGCTTGAAGTATCCATTGCATCATAAGCAAATGCACCAATCGCAACAACTCTCGAATCTGTAGTGATTGCATCTCCTGCACCTGAACCTAACGCAACATTATTGCTACCAGTTGTGATTGAAAGCATTGCTACATCGCCTACTGCAACATTACTTGTACCTGTTGTTATATTTTGTAATGCTTGAGTACCAATTCCAATATTTTTGTTTGCAGTTCTAGTACCACTAGATGCTCCAAGCATAGCTGCACTTCCAATAGCAACATTACTATCATTAGCTGCGTTATTTAATTGTCTACCAGCTGTAGAACCAATATAAACATTATTAGCTGCTCCTGAAACAAGATTTTCACCAGCTAAAGAACCAAAGACAGTGTTAGCTACACCAGCATCATTATTACTAAGACTAATGCGAGAGTCTGCATCAAGAATCATTCTGAAAGCACTAGAAGAACTACTACCATAAAATTTCATTGTGCCAGAGTTATTTTTTATTCCGCTTTCAACAGCATTACCAGCATCTTTAAAATTTAATTGTTGTTCACCACTTGAAAGTAAATCAACAGCAGGAAAATTACCTTTTATTTGCAAAATACCATTTGCACTAGAAGAAAGTCTCATTTTTTCACCAGCAGTTTCACCAGCAGCTGTACTAAAAACTAAATCTGTTGGATTATCTCCAGCTTGAAATCCTGACGTAGCCAATGCGTGAATTGATGCCCCAACTAAAACAGCATCTCCACCATCAGATTCTAAAGGTGCTTGAAAATTTATTCTTCCTAATACATCGTTTGCTACAATACTAGGTTCTTTTGTTGATAATGTTAATACTGCTCCTGTTGTTGTTAAGCCACCTTGAATTTCGACAAGAGTTGCTGGCGAGGTTGTCCCGATGCCGACATTTCCATTATTTTTAATAACCATTGCTGTATTATCTGCAACAGTAGCACTTCCATCATCTTCTGAAGTGTCAAGAACAAAAAACAAATCTCCAATACCATTAGCACCAACATCTTTATGTATAATGCCAGTTTTTTTTCTTTGGTCAATGTTACCAGTAGATGTTTTAAACATTAATGCAGCTTCTGTACCAGTAGCTGTGGCAGTTGTTTTAATCACTACTTCTGATTTTACTGAATCTACGACAACTAATTTTCCTTCAGTGGGGTCGTTAACGCCTATGCCAACATTGCCTGACCTTAGAGTAAGAGTCTCACGGTTTGTGCCACTTACAATCGTTCTTATTCTTAACCAACCATCTTCAGTCCCATCTGATACATCATCCGAATAAGCAAAGATACTAGCAAAACCTGTTTTTTGAGAAGCAGTATTATTACCATAAAATAAAATTTTACCTAATTGGTCACTGTCAGAACCAGCAGCTGCATTTTTATAAAATTGTAATTCACCACCATAATTATTACTTGTATCTGTATTTATAATCTGAAAAAGAGGTTTTGAATCACTTGAACTACTACTTGTAAGGTTTACATCATCACTAAATGTAGCTCCACTAGAATCAATTTGTAATTTTTTTGAACCACCTGAAATAAATGTAAGATTATTCGCACCATCTTGCCCCATTCCAGTATCAGTATCATCTGCAAATGCATAGGCTGGAACTGTACTACTTGGTGCTGCATTATATAAAAACCAACCACCAGCATTACTACTTTTTACGTGACCAACTGTAGTAATACGCATTCTTTCAGTCATACTACCACTAACAAAAGTACTAAATGTTAAAGCACCTTGAGTGTCTCCACCATCCCTTACTCCTGCAACTTTAGCTATAGTATTTGTTGAACCCTCATTATCTTTAATTTGAAAATCCAAACTAGCTCCAAAGTTATCAATCATATTACCACTTGTTTGATGTTGAAGAGCTAAAGCACCGCCTGTAGAGTCTGTCGCAGAAGATGTTTTAGTAATTGAATTTCTAGTAGCACTTGTTATTTGAACATTACCTCCAACAATCTGCAAAGCAGTTCCATCTGCATCTTGTGTAAGTTTTAAAGGAATAATAGCATCAGAACTAGAATTATCATTATGAATTTCTACCAAACTTCTAGCAGTATTGTTTGATGAGTTTGTATAAAATTTAGCAAGTCCACTATATTCACCACCAGAATGTGCAACATATAAACCAAATGATGTAGATGAGTTATGATTTATGTGAAGTGCATTTGAAGGCGTTGTGTTAATACCAACTTGATTATACATCTCTATTTGATTATTAGTGGTGTCTACTATCAATATATCACCAGCATCAGAATTTTTTCTGACTAGGAACGCCTCGGTATTAGTTACATCTATTATTGATGTGCCTTGAATAACTTCATTAGTTGTTATTGCACTATCACCAGTTACAGTTAAGTCACCACTTATAGTAACGTCACCAGATATTGTACCACCTACTAGTGATACGTTTAATCTATTGTTTGTAGAATCTAATACAGCGTTTAATGCTTCTTGAGATGTGTGTGAAAGTGCGGCAACTGAATTGCCAGATGAATCTAAAAGTACCTTGTTTAATACTTCTTTTGTTGTAAATTTGTGTAAGTCAGCCATAGTTGACTCCTGTATATTCCACCACCACCGCTTATAGCCTTATATAAAATGTAACGTAATTTAATACTTACGTAGTGTAACAATCAACATAGTATGTTATATATTATTGAAAATTTGCAGGAAGTATAGCACGAAGACCGCCAGTCTTTTCACGTCTTCTATCCCCAAATCTACGTACAGTTTCTAGGAATTTACCTTTATGCATTTGAGATAACTGTAATGACACAGCAGCTGTTTCGTTACCCTGACTACCTGTCTTGTCCATATATAAACACATCTTTACGTAATCAACTATTGCTAAGTGAAAAGCATTATCTATATCCGGCGTATCTGTAATAGCTGTTACTTTTTTAGGGTCTGCCCAATAATGAAGAAGTAATCCGTTAGTAACTGCGTGGTCTAAAGGTTGCCACATTTTTCTATCTGTACGTGACTCCCCACTAGATGAGTAAGAAGATACAACTCCTATTGCATCTCCTTTTAAAAAGTATACTACTCTATCTTCTGGAAAATTTATATTACTAGCCATTAGTCTGGTTGCTCCACTGCTGATTCTGATTCTATATCAGATACTAAAACTTCTCCATTTAAAAGTCTTGGTATCTTTATGTAGTCCCCACTACTGTCCATAAAATCTACTCTATATATTTTATTTAATTCAAGCGTTTTACTACTTGAGTCTTGACCTGAATCTGAAATATCATAGTACGTTTGGTCTTTTACTATGTTAATTTTTGCTGACATACTTTTAGTTGAGTATAATCCACACTCAACTAACGCATCATTTATTAATGACATAATGTAAGCTTCAGGTGCATCTGGAAATACTTGACGTATTCTACTAATTATTTGTTTTACTGTTAATGAATGAACTGCCATAATTACCTCGCTAAGTAAGCTAATCCTTTATCGTAATCAACTTGTAACTTTACCTGTTGTTGCGTATAAATATTATAATTACGTTGATTGTTTTCAAGATTTTGAGAATAAGTCTGTACTTCAGTAGTTACTTGAGCGCTATACTTATTTAATTCTGCTAAAAATTTAGATACAAGGTCATCGTTATTTTGTATAGCCGCTTGTAAAGTTTGAGATTTATTTTGTAAATCTAAAGCTTGGTCTTGAGCTTTGTTAAACTTATCTACGTCTATTGCTTGAGATGCTTCTTGTTGTGCATCAGCTGCATCAAGTTGAGCCTGTGTTAATTCAACTTGTAAGTCTGTATTATGCTTTGCTAGTTCTGCTTGAACACTAGCTTGATACTTTGAATTTTCTTTATTGAACTCATTTAACTCGTTATCAATATCTATCCTATAAGAATTTAATAACTGAGATTGTTTTTGTAATTCGATAGATGCTAATTCTACGTCTTCATTTGTACCAAGCATTGTATCAAAATTATTACCACTTCCAAAATTAACAGTAGTAGCAGGTTTACTATACGTAGGGACGTTACCACTAATGTCAGCTTTTGAAATCGTAGAAACTGTAATTGCACTTACAGCGCTTGTACTTGCGTCTGCGTTACTAGCGGCTACGTATGATAGAGTTGCTAAACTAGGAGCGCTAGGTGCAGATGCAGATATACTTAAGTCTGATTTTATTAAACTACTTATTTTATTTTGTAAAGATTTAATAGAGGCATATAGTGATACTAAGTATTCTCCATCATCTGGAAACTTTGCTATTACAGAATCTCCAAAAGCTACTGTTGGGTACACTAGTGTTTCTATAATTGCAACGTTGGAACCTGTAGGCGTTGGTATAATCTTTAATGCATTATTTTCTATATAGTAAGCAGGGTCAGTAATTGAAGCTGCTATCATATCACTAGAATCTAAAGCTCTGCCACTTAAGGCTGGAGATATCCTTCTACAAGGTTGATTTATTGTTCCATCACCTCTAGTTACACTAAATACTTCTGAGCCTAGTAATACTAATTCAGCCAGTCCAGCACCACCATTTAAGCTATTGGAAGTAGTGAACATTTCTTGTTTATTTCTAGGTAATGCATTTAATACTTCTTTAGCACCATCAGTTAAAAATTGTGTTACCTCATTTTGAGTAGGTGCGCTACTGCCATCTATCGAAAGACCTGTAAGTCCTTCTACTTGTACTTCAAATGTTGCCATTAATATCCGTACTTCTTCTTAGTCATTTTCTTTTTCTTACGTGAAACTTTTTTCTTTTTTGCTGGCGGTTTATTTTTTATTGGTTTTTTATACATCATACTTTATATTTCCCCATTTTTGTTTTTGTAATCGCTTAACTGAAGTGTCCATATCTTCAGTTCTAAAATCTATTTGGTCTTTACGTATTGCAGTAGCCCAAGGGTTTCCCTCTCTAATTACAAACTGAGTAGAGTACAAAGGCTCTGAAGCTTTTTGCCCACAACTACGACAATAGAACCATCCTTCTTTGTTTGGTTCACCACAATTTATACATTTTTTTTTCATACTATTCCTTAGTTTAGTTTTGGGGAGAAGCTTTTATTGAATCTCCCCACAGTACTATTAAACTGTTATCCTTATGTATTCGGATTATTAAGCATCGCCAAATGTAACTGCTGTGTTAGTAGCAGAAATTACATTACCATTAACGTACCACTGTACTCCATCACAGACCATATGAACTTTAGTACCTGCTATAGGAGTAATAACTCCTAAAAGCGAATTACTATCGTTATCTGAATCTACAACATTAACCAATTCACCATCAGTATCGTGATGAACAAGTCCGCCAACATAAAAATTGCTGTTAGAACCTGTTGAAATTGACCAATCTTGAACATCAGCAGCTGTTCCACCATACCAAAATTCGTATGATAATCCAATTTCTGCTGTTGGTAATGAAATTACAGTATCGGCAGTTAGGTCTGGACAGACGTGAATCTTACCAGAGTCATTTGCTGAGATAGCTATAGTAGCAGAATCAGGTAAAAAAACCACACCTTCTTTTTTGCCACCAAACTTCCCACTTGCGCTATTAGCTGTATCACTTCTCATCTTATACTCCTTCCAAGTCGTACAATGCGTGAGACTCAGGAAGACAAACTTCAAGACCTGCTTCGGTAAGAATCATATCTTTCCTTAAGTCTTCGTCTTTTGACTGCACGTCTGTTACGATTTGAGTATCTCTGTTATAACCATTTCCAATAAGAGGTCTGTACATTAAGTACTTCATATCAGCCATAAGCATATAGCTTGAGCTGATACCTCTGAATAGAGGCTCTTTAACTAAGTTAAGCGTTCCGTGAACTGTATCAACCATCATAACTTTATGTCCAAAAGAACCAGTACGAGACTCAAGTCCGTAAGGAAATCCTCCAGAGTTATGACCTATTGATTCATCAAGGAATCCACCATCACCTAGTTTATTAAAAAATGAAATAACAGGTAGTGAACAAAGTACTAACTTATCACTTGAACTACCACGAGCAGGGTCAAAAATAACCTCAAGGTCACTTAATAGTCTGTCGTAAGTAAGTTCTGAGTCAGCTACTCTTCTGTAATAAGACTTACCTGAAGAGTATGAAAAAGCCTCATTGATATGTGCAGGGTCTGTATTTTTTAAAATATGACCTATAATACCTTCTGAATATTGGATTCCACCAACACGTGCTTTTTGTCCAAAGAGCATTGCTCTTTCTATGTCTACTTTATGCTCACGTAGTTTTTCTGACCAAATACGATTCCATTCGTATTCGTAACCTCTGAATCGAGTTGCCAATGCAGTTCCAGTCATCTCAGCAGCTGTCTTAAAGATTTGAGTATATCCATAATTATCTTCAATTTCTGTTGAGAAAACATCGGGCGCACCAGAACCTTCTTCAAAAGAAGTACCAATTACCTGACAAGCATCTGCATCTGTTAAGACAGCAGCGCCAGCTGGGCCTGTGTTAGAGATAGAAACAACTTGTCCTGTAAAAGAACTAGATGCTCCTTGGTCTGTAACAGCAGAGGCTACACGAACAATTACTTGTCCCATTCCGGTATCTGCATCCGCAGATTGAACTGCAAATACCATACCTTTTTGTAACCAATCAATAGATGCTGGACTTGAAGCAGCATCATCAACTGACATAGTATAAGAAGTTCCAGCAACAACAGCATCAGTACCGTTAGGTGTAGCTGCTAGTGCAAAACTTCTATTTGTCCAGTTAATTGGGTTTCTATTTTCGAGGTAACGAAATACTGAATCGTCCGTAGGTACTTTATTAATCTGACTAAGATATACAAAGAACGGTGACTCTTCTGGAGTCAGTTCGTGTACTCTATCGCCAAAGTTATAAATCCGCCTACGGTCAGGGGCTGTCCCTGTGCCAGAATCACTAGCTGTAGTCGAGGCTGTAATGTCAGATGCTTTTAAACCACCTGAGTTGTATGATATAGCCATAATATTCTCCTATGCTATGTTTATGTTAAGGCAATCTTCCAGCTTTAGACGCTCCCATAAGAGTGTCCCAAGCTTTTGATTCGTTCGACTTACGTACTGGAACTTGATTACTCTGAGTTCCTGCTGTACGTGGAGCCGCTTGTTTCGTTTGTGGAACTTGTACGGTTTGTCTTGACATAGATTTTCCTGTTTGTTCACGCCAAAGATTTACTAACGAACCTACTGGTACGTTAGATTTTGGTTGTGACACAAAATCAAGAAACTCATTAATGTCATTGTCATTCATATTGTGACTATTACGTAGTTCATTCCGTGTGTTATTCATTGTCATTTCAGATTGCATACGTCCGATTTCTTTATCTACTACACTGTGTACTAGTTGTTGTTCTCTTTCTGTACGCATCTTATATGACGCTGAATCTGGTTTGTAGTATGCATCCCAAGGGTTAAACTCGTCCTCGGACATTTGCACCTGCTCTGGTTGGGGTGTTTGTTTTTGATTTTCCTGTTGTATACTGAGGTACTCTGTAATGGACGATTGCAACTTTGCATTATCTGCACTTGCTTTGTCATACATTGACTGCCATTTCTTTACCTCATCCTCTAGCGGATTAGACTCAACTTGTTGTTCTTCTACAAACTCCTGTCCATCTATGTTTGCGGATGTTTCCTGTTCTTGTTCGATTTGCTGCTCTACGACAGCATCTGCATTAGCTTCAGCCATATTGTTTTCCTTTTTTTAAAATGTCTCGTCATCTTCTGGAACAGGACTACTCATACTACCGAGCATAGCATCTTGCTGGCGTGCGATAGCATTTTGTAATCTTTCCGATTCGAGCTTCACTTTTGTTGTTAGTTCGTTGGCATTTATTCTCTTATCAGCTCTGGCGTCTGATGCTACATTACCGAGTTTAGATTTAAACTTTTGAACCTCAACTCGTTTTCTGTCAGCAACTGACTCCCTTCGGGCGGTTTGCAAGTCTCCTTGCAATTCTTTTAATTGCTCTTGTAATTGAGCATTTAATCCTTGTAATTGTTCTATTTCCCCTGACCTTTTCATTATACCTTCTTTATCAAATATTTCTGGATTCTTTTTTAAGACCTCAAGTTTATCAACTATACCCATTTGGTATGCCTCTAAATATACATTAAGTTCTGCATATTTGGAAGTAGGTAACGTAGAACCCGGAACAATACGTATGTCGTGTTGCTCAATATTGTTTTTATCTTTTTGTATATCTATGATAGTTTGAGTTACGTCATCATACATATTAACAGTAACTTCTGTTAAATCATTGTTTGGCTGTGCTGTTCTAAAATATTTCTTATACGTATACTGTTGTTTAGACATTGCGTAAACAACACGACCTAATTTTATAATACTATGTTCTACATCACGTAGCTTTGACTTACTACGTTCAGAACCTAGTGCAACCATTTGTTGCGTACCCTTAAATGTTTCTGGCCCTTTATCTGCAACACCGTGCATTATTTCTGGTATACCAAATATAAAATCTATATAAAACTCACATTGTTGTATTAATCTATAAAGCTCTCCAGACAAAGGAGTAGGTGACGGATAGTGAGGTTCTCCTTGTGAGCTATCAACTTCTATAACAGCATTAGGATTTGCCCAATCACGTTCTAATTGGTCTAGTCCATTTACTGCACTACCTACAGGTACAAGTAATTTTAAACCTGCTGATGCCTGTGCGTGTGATAATGCTAGTGACCATAACTTATTTAACAATCTTTGCATTGGTAGCGCTCTAGATACGTCAGACCTAGGATATGGCGTTTCAGTCCAGTTATTAGGAAAGGCAACAATAGGATAGTCTTTTAAATTTAATGTATACTCATCTAATACTATTTCTCCACAAGTTACCATAACAGCTACTCTTGTTTGTAAAAAGGCTTCATAAGATAATAAATTTCTTTCGAAGTCTACAGCTCTCTCATCTGATATTATTAAGAACTCTTCTTCGTTTAATACAGATTCTGCGCCTGTTTGATTATCTATAAGTCTATAGAAGGTAACTTTCTTTTTATAAAATCTTTCTAAAACTTGATACTTGTTTTCTCTATAGTAATCATAATCTTTAGTTTCTGATGGTGTATATACATCTCTTGATAGTTTATTTTGAGTATTAGGAAAGTCTTCATCTGAATAGGTAGATATATCATTTAAAATACTATCTAGCTCTTCTCCTGTTTCCTTATCTATCGTTGAGCCAAGTTCTGGGTAGAGGTTCACAAGTTGCTCACCTGTTAAGATAGTAGACAAAATAATGCCATCGGCATCACCAAACCATCTATCTCTTGAAGAAGGAGGAACGTAAACCCTAAAAGGATTGATGTGAGCAAACCTTACGTCGCCCCTACCCATATCTGCTTCACTGTCAACATATACGTATAAGTACCCAATGCCAACAGTTGAAAAATCGTGTATTGCTTGCTTTACTTGAGAGTCTCCATCTGACCCCTCCCATATAGAACCAAGCATTGTTTGCCATACTTTAGCCATCTTTACGTCACTATCCTCACGAGGCATAGCAGTAAACACTGGCGGTCTTGCTGTCATAAAAGATTTTAACTTTTCTACAGCAGGAGATATTCTATCCATAGGAATATCTGCTTGATTACGTGACTGTAGCTCGTCAGACTCGTCAGAACTAAAGTGGTTACCTAAATAAAAATCTAAATCCTTACGTGCTTGAGAGTCCCAAGAGTCTCTAGCATCTCGCCATCTTTTAAATAATTCTTCGTTGTATAACGCTTTCGGGTCGTATTCCATTAAACCCTTGCGCCTGTAAGCCAGTTATATGATTTCAATTTTTTCCTCACTTTAGATATTGTATCTGAAGCACCTTTCTTAAACCTGCTACTAGCAGGTGGTCTTGCAAAGTAATCAGCGTAATACAACGCATCCATTAAGTCATCGTGCTTAGAAACAGGATGTTCAAACATCTCATCAACTAAGTCTGTCATAGATTTGCGTATGTATAATTTTTTAGAATTTACTATAGCTCCTAACGAAGTTTCAAGTCTATCTTGTTTTTTTATTCCACCCGGAGGCTTTACGCCTTTAAAGATACCCGGCATTAACCTTCTATCTGTTGACGCAAGTCTTGTTGTCATATCACGTACCATCTCCTGAGCAGCTACTGTTTCTATCGTAACTCTGCGCACAGGTGAATATTTATTTGCGTATTGTATAATTATTTCAGGTAAATCAAATGTAGGTATACGTTCTCTGTAGTAATCAAGTACGTATCTATTCTTATCTGAATCAACACCTATAACAACTATTGCCTGATAGTCAGACGTAGAAGTTGCGGTTGCAGCTATGTCTACTCCTATGTAAACGTTTATTGGTATAGACTCGCCTTTTAAATCTAAGAAACAAAATCTATCTTGGCTTTTAAATATACCATTATGATATTTAATTCTATCTATTTTAAACGAAGCAGAAGAAGCATCACGTGCGTCATTCATATATTCTTGCGCAAACTTGTTTAACATACCAGCTTCAGCAAATTCAGCTTTCTTACGTTCTAGTTTACTAAGTGGAAATTGTTCTTCCCATATTGGCTTTTCGTTTTCTATAGCTCTATAAAAGTTTAAATCCCAAGGGTATGATTCTTTATTTTGTTTTGCTTCATTAAATCCGTCTATTGTCATCTGTAAAAAGCTATCAAAGTGTACGATTGTACCTGATAACCATATCCAACCTTCCCTACCCGGTGATTCTTCTAGCGCTGGATATACAGTAGATACAACCCATTTCTTTATTTCTGAGCGCCTTTCAGGTGTTTTAGTGTTTAGCTCTGATTCAAAGTCATCTAAGATGATACCAGTGTACCTTACATCTATTTCTGTACGTCCACGTAGTCTCTGACTAGTACCCTTAGCAATTATCCTATCTCCCTTAGCAGTTACTAAATCTTTCTCTGTCCAGCGTTTACCAGCTAAATCACCTGCTAATTGACCAAAGTAGTACTGAATAGACTTATTAGACTCTAAATGATTACGTATATACTTTAAGTGGTCTATTGCCTGACCTTGTTCCTCTGCTACCCAAGCTATAAAATTACGTTCTTCTGACGGAGAGAAGCATATTTTATGTAGTATAGCTGCTTTTGCAAGTATAGACTTACCAAAACCTCTAGGCATTATGTTGCAAACACGTGCGCCCGGTTTTGTTGTTATAAGTTTCTTAGCTACTTCATAGTGGAATGAGGGTGATTGACTTTTATTTAAAAAATCATTAGGTAAAAACGCACGTCCAAAGTAAATAAGGTCGCTATAGCAACGTGAAAGTAGTTCTTCTTTCTCAGATAGCTCTGATGGGGGGCTTATAATGTTGAATACTTTATTTTTTTCCAAGGTTCTGTGCTAGTTAGCTCTTCATAGTTGTGTTTTAACGTACCAAATGCGTAATCAATAGGTTTTATTTTGTTTTTATTCCTATTTCTAAATCTAAATCTACTCATTGGTTTCTTCCAAGACGTTTTCTGCGTGTGCTATTTGTTTTATTTCGTCTGCTTTCTTTAATTTTTTTAACTCTTCACGTGAGAAACCTTGAAATACTGTAAGTGCTTCACGTTTTTCTTCTTTTGGAAACATATCTTTTATTTTCATTAACAATTCAATAGCACGTAGCTTATCAGAGTCTTTACCTTCTAGGTTTTCTATTACGTCTTTAGTTTTTTCAAATAGGTAGTCTCTATTTATTCCTATCTTGTCTAAAGATTCTACATTCTCTTTGCTTATCATACTTATAATCCTCTCTTGCTTTAGCAATACTGTTGATTGTTGCTTGGCTATACTTTCATTATTTGTTTTAAACACTTTTAAGTAAGATTGTACAACATCTTCTCCATTTGCAACGTATCTAGCAAATAAAGTTTCTTTATTAGTAGGTATTTTTCTTCCCCTTACAATCTCTTCACTTGTTTTATCGGAAGAAAATGAATATATATTTTTCTTTGGCTTTCCATCTAATGTTTGCTTGCTATTAGTTTTACGCAAACCAAGTAACGTGCGCACGTAGTAGCTATTCTTTTTATTTTTAAGTTCTTTCCTACTTAATATCTTAACTACTTGCTTGTCGTCAGTTAATACATAAGACCCATTACGTGCGGTGCGCCAATCTTTCTCAAGTAGTTCATTCGGAAAATGTTTTTTAAACTCTTTCTTACTTTTAAAGACAAACTCACGCTTACCTTTAATTTTACGTTCATACACTTTCTGTATCGTCTGCCATCTTCTTTATAAACCAAGTAAGTTCTTCGTTGGACTTAAGAACTTTGTATAATTCACTTTGCAGTTCTGATTTATTAAACATTAGGTAACTTGGGTTTACCCTATCTAGGTATCTTTTTTTAAATGATTTTATTTCCATTACGTTAATCCTCATTAAGTTGAGATGTAAATTATAAAATAATGTGATAGTTATAAAGTTTTTTCTTGATTTATTTCTTTTTGTGTATATATTAATATTATATATATAAAGATTATATATATAAAGATTATATATATAAAATATATAAATATATTAATACGTAGTATATATATAGAAAAATTTGAAAAAATTATATTACTATGTGTCTCTCCCTTTTATACACCCCCCACACCCCTGTCTACGTTTTCACGTTGAGATTTTTACGTTGAAATTTTCTCATTACGTTTTACTAGGTTAAAATTATTTTATGCCACTACGTAGAAATTTATGTCATAACGTCAGAAAAAAAAGTATGTCTAATTTGCTACGTATTCAAGTATTATAGTATTTTAATAGTAATGTATGCATACGTAAAATGTCTATAATTAGCGCTATTGGTGGCGCATTATAGACTATAGAAGCAGCGCAACGTTTACGTAATTAATATCATAACGTATTATTATTTTCTTGTATTATAGTATTATTTAATATATATTCTCATATGGCGAAGCCTTTAAATATATCAGTTTTAAATAAACGTAAAAATTTAGATAGTGTTACGTGTTCACAAATTCCTACGGAGGAACATATGGATAATAACGTAACTAGCAAGCCCAAAACAATCAACGGCTATAAAGTGATTGATAAGCACGTAATATTGACACCAAGTCAATTTACCATTTTAGAATCTCAGTTTAACAAATTCGGTGATAAGCTGGGATATAGTGAAGTTGAAACGTTTGTGTGTGAAAGTATTACAGACGCTTTGATTTCTCATAACGTAACAATAACATCAATGCAAGTCGGGAACGACAAAACAGGTAGTAATTCAGATGTTATGAACACGTTTTTGAAAGAGATTAATAAACTACATAAACAGTTTATTAATGACAATAAAGGTGAAATATTTTCTATAGATGGGAAATATTTTTGGGTAGATGCTAAAAACAAAATGCGTGAATTTTCCGCAACGTTTACAGCACGTACACCTGATGGTTACACCGCCACAACGTACCAAGAGCATTTAATCAAAAAAGCTAATGCGCTTGGTTTAAACCTAGATAACGAGGTTAAGGACGTTATCGAAGAAGAAAAAACAGAAGTTAATAACGAAGTTATTAACGAATTATAAATAACCGAATGCGTAACACTATCAAAAATTTTAATTCACATCTTTATTTATGGTACGAATACAAAGCACTTAAAAAAATAAAAGATTCAAATTTTACACGTAAAATATTAACCAAAACAAAAGAACCTAAAACAATAATTGACGAAAATAAAAAGAAATATTATTGCAGAGGCAAACGTATTTCATTAACTGAAAATACTTCAATGTTATTTATCGCTAAAAAATTAATTGAAAATAATCGACTTGATTTATTGACGGACGAATTTTTTGAAATCGAAAAGTAAAAACGTATGATCAGGAAATCAAACGTACAAAAATTTTGTAGTAAAGAGAGCTTCGTACTTACGAAGCATAAAGAAAGAAACGTAACTAAAGGAGATACAATATGTATACAGTTGAATTAGTAAAAGTATTTGCTGAACTCTTCGTAATCATTATAGCTATGATGATGGGTTGTTTAGCAACGTTATCTTACCAAACGTGGAGAAAGAAATGAAATCATTCTACAACGTACTAGAATGGCTAGATAAAGTATTCGATTTCCTCGGAAGTGATACTATGTTCTACGTCATTACAATTTGGTTCGTAATCATTTTTATATCAGTATTTACTAGATAGGTTGTATTGTTACTTGGACTTCGCTAGTTACAACGTAGCAATACTTGCCTCCGTAGACGTAGAGCATATCAAATCTTCCTTCTTGTATTTGATTGTAAGTCTCTACGTATCTACGTACACAGGAGATAATTTATAATGCAAACTTTTTTACCCTATCCAAACTTTAAAGAAAGCTTAGACGTATTAGATAACAAACGTTTAGGTAAGCAGAGAAGCGAAACGTATCACATACTCAACATACTAATGCAACGTACAGAGAAGAAAGGTTACGCCAATCATCCTATCGTTCATATGTGGAAAGGTTACGAACCTGCACTGCAACAATACTTCAACGTGAATACAGAAGTCTGGTTAGAACGTGGCTTCAGACATACAATGGGCTACGAAATTATTACAGATGACGTACGTATGCCCGATTGGTTTGGTGACAAAGTATTTCACGCTACTCACAGGTCTAACCTATTACGTAAAGACAGTGGGTACTATTCAAAATTTAGATGGGAAGAAAGCGCTGATGCTCCTTACGTGTGGTTAGATACACAACGTGAGCAATGGTTCTTTATTGATGGAGTAACAAAGAAACGTGTGTACATATAAGTATATACGAAAACTACAATACAGGAGGGACGTATGTCCGAAACAAAACAACCTAGCTTTCATAAGCAGTTAAATGATACAGGTTATTTTTGTACAGAGGAGTTCGCAGACGTAGTCGAGAACGCTCTACACAAAAAGCCTATGTCTATTACGATGCTTAGAGGAAAGGCAGGTACGGGAAAATCCTACTTACCGGAGAAGATTGCTGAAGTACTTGGATGTAACATCTACGTAAAGCAAGCCTTTAAAGATTATGAATGGGATGATTTCGTACAGAAGTATGTACCAGACGAAACTACAACGTCTGGATTTAGTGCAAGAGATTGCGAAGTACTACTTGCTATAAAAGAATCTAAAGATAAACGTGTAGTCTTATTGCTTGACGAATGGGACAAGACACAACATTCCGCTGATGGTATGTTCTTAGAGTTCTTGCAGAGTGGACGTATTAGCATTTCTGGTACGGAGTACAAAGCAAACTTAGATAACCTTATTATATTCTTTACGGGTAATGATGACAGAGTTTTTTCTGAGCCATTCATTAGACGTATGAAGTTTATAGAAGTTGAACATATGCCACCTTCTTTAATACTGCAAATACTTAGTAGTAAATACGCAGGTAATAAGGAAGCTGAGAATATGTTTAATGCCGTACTCAATTTGTACAACGCATCTATCCTAGGAGATATGGATAAGCCTGCTACGGTACAAGAACTTATGGACGTAATCAATGATTGGTTAAGATATAAAAGTAGGGGTAAGTCTCCCATTTGGGAAGACCTTGTCTATACGAACGTAACCAAAGGTAGACGTAACCATAAAGAACTACAGACTGCGCTTGAAAAGATAAAGAACGGTGAACTTAAAGATGACTCAGAGTTTAGCAAGTCATTAGACGTTGCGTTTTTTGACAAGGAAGCTGACGTAGAAGCAGATAAAATATCTAATGGGTTTGGTTCTATGCCACGTATGATGGAGAAACTAAATGTAGATATTGAATGCGGTACTGAAGAAGACAGTGGAGATGTTTACGCAGAGTACAAGCGTGATGAAGCAGTTTATACTAATGCTTACGAAGAGTCAATAGATAATGAAGAGGACATAAATCAACCTCATTTTATATCTTGGTATACTATTCGTACATCTAGTATAGAACGTTCAAAAGCTTATGAGCTACGTGAAATCATAGAGGAAGAACAGAAGTTTCTAAGATTACGAAAGACAGAAGGTACATTAGTATTTCTTGAACGTAGTGTAAGTAAAGCAGATGTTGCAGACTTCCTTGATATTGAAGAAGGTACAGCTTATATACGTAAAGCTACTAACGATGAAATAATATTCAGAGTTACAGGCGGACGTTCAAGGAATCATCAAACAAGTTTAGAGTTCAACGCAAGATGGACAAGGGAAAATGGGTGCGAGTTTATTGTACCTACGAAAGCCTTGGATATTTTTCGTGAAGCAATACGCTTGGTTGGTTGGTACGTAGACGGCAAGGATAGGGTACGGTTAGACAATATCTGTAGTGAACTATCTGGAAACGTACTTGATACTAGAAGATACATTAACGTACGAGGCTTAGGAAATTCTAAGAAAATACTAGACGTAACAGTAAGTGGTGAGATGCGTAAGAATGATGAGTTACCTTATCACGCTTGGGTTTACAATTCAAGCGCAAAGGTTAAGGAAACTAAACGTACTACTACATATGACTTAGGTTGGGCAGTTGTACGTTCTTGGCACTTGAAAGATAGACCTAACTATAAGAATCACGTAGTGATTAAAAAAGCACCAGAAACAAGTCGTAAAGATACGAGTCTTTTCATTCAATTCCTAATGAGAAAACTAGGCACAAACACAATACCTTTGTTCGTAAATATGCGCAAAGATTTGTATTTACAAATGCCTACCGTAGCAGAAGGTGGTAAATGGAAGGTCGGAAAATCCACACGTGTTTTAAAAGATACATCTCAAAATTCGTTGAGTGTATATTGTGTAAATACGTTTGACAATACTACGTTTATTGCTATGCTTAAACCGGATAAAGATAACATATCTGATTTAATATCTTGGCGTGAGCATATGTTGTTTACACGTAAGAAGATGGATAAGGTTAACGTATGAGCAATCTTAAACCGTCTTGGTCTCAGTGGTCTATAGGAGAAGAACCAGAAATTGAACGTTCTGAGCAGTTAAACCCTCCTGTAGAGAATAAAAAACAAGCTCAGAATGATGAGGTGGCGGACGTAAAGTCCGCTACCAATTCATATGAAAAGCTAGAAGATGTTGATGCAAGCCATTTACGTAAGGAGATGTATGCTTACGAAGAAAGTCTTATAGAAGAAGACGTAAACAATATAATAAAAAACTTACAACGTAAGGCGCCTGTCGTACAGGAATCTGATGAGTTTAAACTTGGTATGAAAAAGTTTAATGTAGGTAGTGGTAAGAATATTAACGTACCTATTAGCGCTAAAAAGACAGAGTCTTTACAAGCAATAAGTAAACAAAGACTAAGAAATAATAGGTCATACGCTAAAGAAAATCTTTCAAATCGTAGTTGGAAAGTCAATACGCAAAGAGTTGAAAGTCAGTTTTCTTTTAACAGTTTAAACAACCGTAAACTATCTTCTAACCTAGCGCTTTTGTTTAGTAAGATAGCAGAAGAACGTACAGGTGATAAGATTGCAGGTAGAAAGAAATGGGATGTTAACAAGGTTATGTTTAGACGCATCTCTAAGAAACTTATTACGCAATGTAAGTACTCACGTGATAAAGAAAAAATAATTATATTACTTGATAGTAGTCCTTCGTGTAGTAAGATGGCAAGTTTGTACAGTGAGATATCTACAGAAGCTTGCAGGTACGAACACGTAGAATTATATGATGCGCCTAATGGACATATACACAGTGTTTATTCTACATCAGAGCGTAAATACGTACCACTTACAGATGAAGAACTTGATAACGTATTTCATTGGTTAGGCTTTGAAGATAGGACTATAATATATTTTGGCGATGAAGATGGTACGTCAAGTCTAGAAAGTTCTTACGGACAGAATGAAATACATTGGTTCTTTCAAGGTAACAGAGGTTATTATACACGTAGAGAAACAGAAGCAACGATGAAGAGACTACATAAACAGTGGGACGGTAAGGTAAAACTTTATAAGTGTAATACAGTAAACGAAATAATAAAAGCAGTAAAGGAGATTAAATGAACAAGATATTTGGAGATGAATTTAAAGATGAGATACGTAACTTAAAAAGATTAGAAAGAAAACTTGCTGATTGCAAGGTAAGTATTGAAGAAGTAATCTACGTTATTGAGAATAAAGATGTGCTTATCAATACGAAACCTTCTTTAATGCAGGCTTTAAAAGCAGTAATATCTTTATCAAATACAGTAGAGTCACTACTAGGAAACATAAAATCATTTGAGAAAGCGTATAGTAATATGAGCAGTTGGGTAAAAGTTAAGGTAGAAAAGAAAGCCCAGTTTTTAGCTGATGTTAAACGCATACGTAAGGTTAGGGTAGGCGCAGAGAAACTAATAAAAGAATATAATTTTATACTAAAAAAGTTAGGGGTAAAATACAGAGAGGAGATTTTAAAACGTGATTAACTATAGTAAAATTACTGACAAGCAATTAGATAAACAAATAGATGATACCTTTAACGTATGGGAAATGACTAGTGAGGTATCAGATTTAAATAAATTTTATATGTTAGTACAAGAAAAAACAAAAAGAAAATGTACTTATATAATCAAACATATTTTATAACAATAAAGGAGAAACGTAATGAGTAACAAACAAAACATCTTTGACGACTTCGAAGTCATAGATTTATCAGAGAGTATGGGAGACGTAGTGTGTTGCGACTTTTGTAATCTAGGGGATGACACTATGGGTGGCGTAATGATTGGAAGTAATGCCGTATGTGGTGACTGTTGTAAGAAGAATGATTATTACTTTGATAAGGCTAATGATGTAGACTATTACTTTGATAGGAATAAAACGTTCAAAGAAAACGTATTACAATATAGAAAGAAAAATAAAAGGCATAAGTTAAATTCTAATATGCAATTTAAAATCAGCGAAGACTATCCATTTAAAGATTCTACGAAGGACATAGTAAATATGCAAGTAGATATAGATAGAATACTACATAAAAGTATAGAGATGGAAGAGTCTAGTCCTCCCGATTACTTAGATGCAGTAGAAGATTATCTATCACGTAGACCTAACGTAGTAAAGGTTCTTACAGGTAATTATACAGACCTAAAAGTTGGTAACGTTGAAAGTCTTGCAAGGAAAATAGCATTTATGCATCTTAAACTTATGCAACAACAAATCGCAGAAGGTAATCACAAGGTATCAAATCGTAGTAATAAAGACCACTCTGTAAAGATTGAAGCCCCAAGAGAAACAGGCTATAAGGTATACGAAACTGCAAGTGAACAGGAAAAAGCACTTGAAAAGGTACGTGAGAGTGAAGAGATGAGAGATATTTTTCCAGACATAGCGAGGGCTTGATATGAAGTTAGAAGCATTTGAACACAACCTAAGAAACAAGACAGTACCATTTGCGCAATCAGTAGTAACTAGTTCTGGGTATCACGTACCTGTAATACTTACTTACGGTAAAAATGGTATTGAAAAAATGTCTGACTTGTCATCTTTGTTTCGTCAAGAAAATAAAGATGTACTATTTAAAGTACTGAGCAGGTATTTAGAAGATGTAAATGCCTGTGCTTACGTATTAATATGTGAGGCTTTTATGAAAAAAGTTAAGAAAGATGAGTACGATAAGTTAACTGAAGATGAGATTACAAACATAAAAGATTCAGTTGATACGTCAGAGTGCCTTACTATTACGTGGGAGTATAAGAATGAAGTAACTAGAAGTGGCATAGTAAGTACTCCCTTACTAAAAGATACAGGAACTATAGAGTTAGACTACAAAAATATTGTAGATGATTACGATGACAAGAGCCAAGCAGAAGGTAGAGCAGTTCATCTATTATAGTATTGTAGTTTATTATTAAATAAAATAATAAAAGTACTTGTGATAGGTTATTTCAAGTATTAAGTTAAGTATATCATATATATATAATAACGTATTATATGTTTATTATATTAAATACGTTATTATATTAAACAATACATACGTTATTATATATATAGTTTTTAACATACCAAAGCGAAGGAACGTAAATGGATAATAAAGAATCAATAGTAACTTCATTCAGAGCGAAGAAAGGTTTATGGAAGAAGTTAAAGATAGCCTCTGCTATAGAAGGAGTTGCTATACAAGACAAATTAAATGACATCATCGAAGATTACGTAGAATCAAAGTACGGACACCTACTAAAGAAAGATACGGAGAATGGTAACGATGCCGAAGAAGAGTAGTAGTGAGCATAAATCCGTACAAGAAATATACGACAACTACATACAACAAAAGAATGATGTAAAGGTTAAGACTCGGTACGTTGGTAATGAGTCTTGGTTTCACTCATCTGTAAGTGGTTTATGTTTAAGAAAACATTATTACGGTTCTGTAATACAACCCGACGAAAAACAATCGCACGATATAAATACTTATAGATTGTTCAGACTAGGTGACATTGTACATACAGATATTCAAGAAGCAGTATCAGCTTACGCTAAACAAAATGGCATACCAATATTTATAGAGAACGAAATACGCATAGACGATTTAAATATGCGAGGTTTTATAGACTTAGGTTTCGTAGATGATGGTGTTCTTTATGATATTAAAACTTGCAATGCTTGGAAGTGGAAGTCAATGTTTGGTCGTTACGCAAAGTCAGATGCAGTATCTAGGAATTATAAGTTACAACTAGGTACGTATGGCCTGTGGTATAAAAGAAAATACGGAAAGTTAAACGGATTAGTTCTTGTATTCTACAATAAAGATAATTCTAGGATGAGAGAAGTCAGCTTAGATTTAAGCGTAGTAGATGAAGCAGAACAATATTGGACAACAACTAACAAAGTAGTCCAAGAGTCAAAAGAAAGTGGAGTACCACCTGTATTAAATCTAGGTGTAACACCTGCTGAGGAGTGGGAATGTAATGTTAAGTACTGTCAATTCTTTGACGTATGTGGTGGAGGAATCAAAGGAAGTTTTTAATTAACAATCATATAAGAAAGGAACGTTTATATGGCTAGTAAAAAGAACAGTAATATGTATATTTGGGATAAGGTTTGTGAGACAGACCCTAAGTATACAAAGAAAGTAAATCAACGTGGTGGCTTTACTGCTATCGGTGCGCAATCCCAAGTAATGAAAGCAACAGAAATGTTTGGTGCTTTTGGTTTTGGATGGGGTGTAAGAGATGAACGTATAGATAGATGGGAATCCTGTGGGTTAGTAATCTATCAAGCTACGTTATGGTTTTCACAAGATGGCAAAGCAGAAGAAGGAATTATTCCACTACACTCATCTATTAAGTATAGTAGTAATGGTAGGTTAGATGATGACTTCTTTAAGAAGGTAGCTACTGATGCACTTACAAAAGGGCTAAGTAAACTTGGGTTTAATGCTGACGTATTTATGGGTATGTTTGATGATAATAAATACATCAATCAAATATCAGATAAATATAAAGAAACTAAGCCTACAGCTAAACCAAGAGGTGCTGTTACGAAACAAGTAACACCACTTACTGATAAAGAAAAATTATCTGTACTTCAAACAATGAACTCTACTGTAAGTAAGGATGATGATTTTTATAAGAAGGTTGAACACGCTTTGACAACAGATAAGATAACAAAAGAAAATGTAAATGGTTCACTAGTTAAGATACAAGAGTACGTAGAAAAGATAAGCGAACTTAAGGAGGTGACAAGTGAGTGATGATTTATTTGATGACATATTGGGAGGGGCATCTAACGCAGATGCCTACTATCACGAAGAGCAAGACGTAAGTTTAGATGATGGTACTTACCCTGCTACTGTAATAGATTTAAATAAGTCAAACGTGACAACTAAGTTTGGCACTACCGCTGACTTATTTAAGCCTACGTATCAGATTGCTAGAGGTAAAAACAAAGGTGCAACTGTAAGTGACAAGGGTATATGGAGATTCAAAAGTGAGCCGTCAGACGCACGTAATAAAAGTAGCAGAGGTAATGTAATATATAAAAGTATATTAGATATACTTTCTATAGACCTTGAACAAGTAGAAGTGGATGGTATTATTATGCGAAGGTTACCAGAGCTTACAAAAGAAAACGTAGTAGGAAAGAAGGTTTTAATTAGCGTACAGGATGATGACTACAAGTCTAACTACGGAAGACTAGCATCTAAAGTTGCAATGATACACAGTGAGTGGGTAGATGACAAATCAGAATCAAATTAAAATAAACAATCACAAAAGTATAGAGTCTGAAGAGGCGCTAATTGCTTCTGTGATTACGGACAGTAGAGAGATTGAGAAAGTTAACTCTATAATTAAAACAAAGATGTTCTACAGTAAGTTCAATCAAGTAGTATGGGATAAGATTATATCTATGCAAAAGAATGGAGTTAAGGTAGACTTAACAACTGTTACTTCTCAGTTAAACAACAATAACGATACTAGCGTATTAGATAGTCCTGTCTTTAAAATTACAGGCTACTTTGATAATATGTCTGTCTCATCTAATGCAGTTCAATATGCAAAGAATGTATACGAAAAGTATGAGCTGCGTAATATAGAAGACCTAGCTACGCAGTTAAAGGGTAGTATAGGAAAAGATAATATTAAAACTGTTGATGCATTAACTGACGTACATAAAAGGATTAGTAACGTATTAAGCGTACACGGAGATGATAAGTTTCATTTACGTAGTGCGCTTGAGAAAGCTATACAAGATATGTACAACAAAGATAATACTATACAGTTTGGATTTCCCGGATTAGATAATCTTATAGGTGGTATGAGACGTGGAGAAATTACTACGATTGCAGGCAGACCCGGTCATTTTAAAAGTACAATGGCTATAAACGTAGTACATAATCTTTTGTCTAATGGGTATAAGGTTCTTGTATTTAATAGGGAGATGAAGAATGAATCTATGTTAGCTAAATTAATCGTAGCTGATTCAGAACAAATAGATTATTCTAGGGTTGTTACTGGTACGTATACAGATAAAGACAAAGAAGATATAGCTGAAACTAAAAAGAAGTTATTAAAAAAGTATGGTAAGAATTTAATAATGAAAGATAAGAGCAATGACTTCGAGTCTACAGTATCTATTATAAGACAAGTAAAACCAGACGTAGTAGTAGATGATTACATTGGTCTTGCTACACTTAGAGGCGTTGAAGACCCTAGACTTCGCATAGATAACATAATGAAAGAATATAAAATGTTATGTAAAGCCTATGATATGTCTGCAATAATTGTATCACAGTTAAATAGAAAGTGTGAAGAGCGTACAAATAAGAGACCTATACCATCAGACTTACGTGAAAGTGGCTCTATCGAACAAGACTCAGAGACAATACTGTTTATGTTTTATGAGTATAGATACTTACAAGATGGTTCTAAGAACGGAGAGTTTGGTATAGATGTAGTAGTCGGTAAGAATAGGTATGGTAAAACAGGAACAGTAGAGTTAGGTGTAGTAGGAGAGAGGTGTAAGATATATGACCATCATTCTATTGCGTTAGCAGAAAAATATGAAATAGAGGAGAAAGGTAATGAGTAAAGAGTTTTCTTTTAAAGTAAGAATAACTAAGTCTGAACTTAATATTATTGTAGAGTCTTTACGTAGATTTAAAAAGCAATCTGATACCGTTCCTGTAATAAAGGATAGAGTTAATAGTTTGTTTGAAGACTTTAAAAAAATTAAAAGTGATGTAAAAAAAGTTGAAGAGAATAAAATAAATAAAAGAGAGGTAGTATATGAGCAACCAAAAGCGTGTGAAGTCTGCGAGTAATGTTAGAAGAGGCAGGAGAAATAGGCAACGTGGCGCAGAGTTACAGCGTTTACTAGTAAGCAAGTGTAAAGAGTTAGACCTCGATGCTCACAACCGAGACAGGGGTGGTGCAATGCACGAGAAAGGTGACGTTGAAATTGAAGGTGAGTTCTATGGATGTAAACGTAGAAAGAAAATTCCTACGTACATTATGCCAGAGAAGGAAGAGATAGGTGTTGTATTCAGAGGTGAACGTATGCAACCTATGATTTCATATCCGCTTGATAAATTTTTAGTAATGCTAAAGATAGTAACGGACATAGAAAAAGATGCAGTAAGCGGAGGTAGTAAATGAATTGTTGTTTATGCGAAGAAGAGATAGATAACAGGTATAGTAACAACGCAGAGCCTGTAAGTCGTGGAAGATGTTGTAACAGTTGCAATGAGCAAGTAGTAATACCAAGTAGAATAGCAGAGATTTTAAAATGAATGATAATTTAAAAGACTTTATAGAGCTTTACGCAGATGATGAGACTATAAAACTTGATGGCTACAATCATTGTATAATAGGGATTGATACAAATCAAAAAATAATATACGATGCAAATAAAATTATAGAAACACTAGCATCTGATATGACTACAGAAGAGGCGGTAGAATATTTTTACTATAACATAGAGGGTTCAAAGTTAGGAGAGTTTAATCCAATATACGTATTTAAATATGAGGAAATACAATGAGATTAAGTGAATGTTGTGATGCTAAAATAATTTATACTGATATTTGTAGTGATTGTAAAGAACATTGTGAAGTATATGAGGAAGTAGAATGAAAAAGAAATATAATAAAGATATTGTAAACTTAGTTAAAGAAAGATTAAAGCAAGGCAAGCGTGAGTACGGTGGAGAAATAGACATACACGATGGTAGAGATTGGAATCAAGAAGCACTAGAAGAAATACTAGATTGCTGTGTTTACGTAGCGGCAAAGGTACTAGAGATAAAAGAGAAGACAGATAGTAAGATAAATAATTCGGGTGACGAAGTCGAATATAAGTATTAAATTAAGGTTAAGTATGGGAGAAAAAGCAATAGAAAGTAAGCCGTTAAAAGGTTTTGTATTTTTAAAAGACTTGAAAGAAGGTGCATCTTTTATAACAGATAATGGATTAGAAGGCACTGTAATCAATAGTAACGAGGGGAGCGTACTTTGTTATTTTACAGGGTATGAATGTGATGACGTAGAGTTAAAGAAATATTGGCTCAAAAATCATAAGAGAATCGCTCCAGAAACGAACGTAAAAAAGAAAGGAAGTTAACGTATGTCTGATTATGATAATACAAACTCTGGTGCGTTGTTTAAAAACAACACTAAAGAGGAGGGCGATAGTCGTCCAGATATGACAGGAGTAGTAGACGTAAATGGTAAAGAGTATAGGTTATCAGCTTGGTCTAATACTTCATCAAAGGGTATGAAGTACTTATCACTTAGGGTTTCAGAGAAGTTAGAGGAATCTCAGAAGCAACCTAGTGGTGATGTACCCTTCTAAATAAAACGATAAGTAGCCTGTGGTTCACCCCTCTTCTATATACCGTACTGAGTCATCTCCTCAGTATAACCACAGGCTACATAACTGAGAAACAAATATGAATTTAAGTCATCCACCAAAGGTTAAATATTTTAAAGATAGAGTTAAGAAAGACCCTACTGTTAGGGATAAGTATATAAAAAAATTACACTCTTGGGACTCAAAGCGAACTGATAACAAGTTAAAGTTATGTACTGAGTGTAAAAAAGTTTGGGAAACCTGCAAGAGAACGCAAAATAATAAACTTGTATTAAGTTATAATTACTATGATGACTTCCCAACGTTAGGTAAAAGACGTAAGGTATGTCCAAGATGTAGGGTTCAAGATGATTAAAGTTTGCATATATTATATGTTTGGTTGGCGCTAATAAATAATAGAATGAAACAAAATAACTTGAACCCTATTAGAAAATGTAAGTCTTGTGAATTAACACAGGACTATACTTTATTTCCTGATAGTGGAAAAGTTAGTAACGTTACAGGTGAGCCATACAGAAGAAAAGAATGTAGAGAATGCTACAATCTTAGAAAAAGAAATTACAAAAGAAATAAAAAAAGAACTTTAAAAATAATTAAAGAGAACCTTTGTTGCGTTGGATGCGGTTACTCCAAACAAAATAATATTTTTTTTACAACAAGTGCTTTAGAATTTCATCATAAAGATGGTAACAAAGAACATAACATTTCAAATATGATACAACAGTTTGGTTTTTCATTAGAGAAAATAGTAGAAGAAATAAATAAAACAATTATAGTTTGTTGTATGTGCCATAGAGAACATCACTACGGAAATAGAAGCTTTAAAGAAAACAAAAAATTAAATATAGATTATAAAAAAGTTCAAAAATTATATGATAAAATATTAAAAGATGTTTAGTTACTGCAATATAAAAAATAAAATATGTCCTATGGCTACTAAAGATACGTATGACCCTGTAGAAAAAACGTATCTATGGAAAGAGTATACGTATTGTGGAGCAATGACAGGTTGTTCTGATACTAGAGTTGATAACCTAGATACGTGTTGGTTAGATATGAAAAAAGGTCAACGTACAAAACATAATAAAAGAATTAATGAGATAATAAAAATAGAGAGGGGCAATGAAACAAATAGAAAAAAATATAATAAAGAGATACAATCAACAATTTCCTAATAGCGAACTAACACTCAGTGATTATGAGTACGAAAGATTTGATGCTTATAATGATTACTGTGTTGTTGAAGTAAAACATAGACACACGTGGTACAATAAACAGCTAATAGAATTTGATAAATTTTCTTACAATAGTTGGTTTGCTCACATTAATAATAAGAAATTTCTTTACGTAGTATCTTATAGAAACGAGATAATAATTTTTAACATTACTGATTTAAATAAAAAGAAATATAATTTTAATTGGGAGTATAAAGAGATGCCAAAGCAAACTGAATTTGATGATAATAAAAAAATTGTAAAGTTTGTAGGTTACTTAGATTTAGATATGCTAAGGTCTTCAAACTCTGTATATCAATTTGAAGTACTTTAAAAGCTTTCATATTTAAAATAATTATCACGCATAATTGTATCTAACATTTGCATCCTATCATCGTAAATATTTACTAGTTCTTCTACGTTCTTAAGGTTTTCTGAGGATAAAGTTTTTTTATAATTCTTTGCTGTGCTTACTCCTCTTTCTATTTTATCCCAATCTTTAGGGTACGGTCTAAGTTTTTGACTCATACTAGATTGAATAGCGGTATGTGCTTCTTCTCTTATTGTTCTTTTGTAAACGTTTTTATTTTGAGACGCATACTTATTAGCTATCTTATGTTCTATGAACGCTCGTGTTTTTAAAAAATCTTTTTCAAAATATTTTTTATCCCCTGCTATTAAAGATTGTGATAATAATTTAAAGTAGGCTTGTTTATCTGTAAATTCACCTTTCTTAATAGTAGCTTCTAAACCCACTCGTTTTCTTTCGTTACCAAATTGTTGATAGTTATCTAGGAATTGACCTTGCAATCTTCTTTGGTCTTCAAACTTTTTATTAATATCTTTGTTGTAGTTCTTATAGCCATCCAATACTTGCTTAACTAACGTAACTTGTTTACTAGCATAGGCTAATGCTGTCTTACTTGCTACGTCTAAATCTCTTATTTCTGAAATACTCTTTGTAAAGTTATAAAGCTCGGCTCCAAACTCTATAGGCACGGGCATATAAGAATCTATAACTCCGCCATAACCATCAAAAACATTACTGAGTAATCCCAATGCCTCACCCCTAACCGCATAATCAAATAATTGTGCTGGTACTTTCTTAAAATCTTTGCCAATCAAATCTTTGCCGAGGGCATTTTCATAATATAAATTATATAACGCCATCCCGGTTAGTGTGCTGCCAGCTGCATATTTAAAAAGCGGGAAAGGGTTGCCGTCATTTATAAACGGAACAACTGCTCTGTTGTACGTATTTTCTGTAACTCTATACGCAGTTCTATAAAATAGTGTAAGAGGCTTTACGTTATTCTTTGCCATCCACGTAGGTATGTAAGGTAATTGGGTTGCGCCCTGAGTCGCTGCCTGAGATTTAAAAAGGCCCCTCTTATATATGTCATCAAATTTTTTATCAGATTCTAAAGCTAAACTAAAAGCATTATCTCCAAAAGATTTTCGTTTTTTTAGTTCGCCTATCATATAGTCTATTTCAGAATCATCTATTTTTATTGTACCTTTTAATAATTCCCTAGCTTTTTTTACATCCTTAACCAGTGAACTGTTTTTATTTTTTATTAAAGTCTCAAAAGAATCTCTCATAACTACGTCAGATACTGCAACCGATGCTCTTCTGTTAAGTTTTTCAACGTGTCTAAATAGAAAAGCAGGATTTAAAGTTCCCCTAGTTAAGAATAAATCATCAACTGATTCAGAAGTAGCGCCTGTAACTGAGGTTAAATCACTGTAAGACTTATAGTTTTTAATAAGTTTAGAGTATGATTTTAATAATTTTATTGTACCAAATGACGTAAGGTTTTGCACTTGTCCTGTAAGAAAGTTTTTAATTGCGGCACTTGGCCCAGAAAGATACGAACTAGAAATAGCTGTAGTTAGACCACTACCAAAAGAAGAGAAAGCAGTTTGTTTTTCACCACCAAGTAGTAACTCTAAAGTTTCTTTTGTGTACGTACCTGCTCCTTCCATACCTTTTCTTGCTGTCTCAAATTCTATTGCTCCCATAAGTCTCTTTACAGTATTTCCATTAACACCATCAATGTCAAAATTTCTAGCTAGTGCTATAGAGTTTGACATTTTATTACCATAAAAATTTATTATCTTACCAAAATCTTTTTCATATATTTCAAATACGTCACCAATAATTCTTGTTTGATTATCTGCGTCAACAATAGATTGTCCTTTTTTAAATGTGTTTACATTAGGTAGCTCATCTAGTTGTATAACTTTACCAGTATTTTTTTCTAATAACATATACGGAGGGATGTCTATTTTTCTAGTATCTAAAATACCAAGAGGTTTATTAGGATTAGAAAACATACTGATTGAACCTCTAAATATTTCTCTCTCTTGCTTGGTAGCTTTTGGATTAGCCCAATCAAACGTTGCCATTAATTGTCGCTCTAACTTCATAGGGTTTTTAAGAAATAATTTTTGCGCATTCTTAGATAAAACATAAGGCACGTAATTTTCTACGTAAGCAGATTTTTCTAACGTTTTATTTACATCTACGCTAACTATCTTACCATCTTTACCTTTTACTTTACTTCCTTTGCGTTGAATAATTTTTAATATGTCTCCGTTTTCAAAAGAATCATCAGAGACTTTTATTAAATTTCCTTTCTTATCATAAACAGATAAGAAATCTACAAACTTACCTTTGCTATTTTGTATTTGTCCTCCGTATCTTGAGTACTCTACAACCATTTCATCTAAGAAATTCCTAGCTTGTTTGTTTAAATCTTTTGAGTCTTTTATTGGATTAGGATTAGATAATAACGCAAGTTTTTTATCTCCAAGCGCACCTGTTACGTTAGATAGTTGACCTCTGCTTAATTTAAAAGAACTTTTTAAATCATTTACAAACTTAGAAAAAGAACCACGTATTAAATTTTTTGTTACAGTATAGTCTGTTACCTTCTTAGATAACTCCTGACCTGCTACTCCAAATTGCATAAAGTTAGACTCAGGACTAAATGCATATTTTCTAATAGCGTTAAAATTATTTTTGTTTTTAAAAAAACTATCAGAAATTTGGAAAGGAAGTACGTCATCTAGCTTTGCTTTTTTAATATTTTTTAATTTGTACTCAGGCTTTAACATATTTTTATACGTAGTTAATTCTTCTATTGTCATCCTGTCTGACTTGCCGTAAGACCTAGTAAACCCAGAGCGTTTTAAACTAAAAGATTCTTTACTTCCTATTCCTAATTCATTCTCTAGTTTAGATATAGACTTAACTAAACTCTGATGTTCTTTATATGATTGAGGACTAATATTTTTTAAATCTTTACCTTGCTTTAAATTAAAAGGATTCTTTTTAGTATAAGACCTAAGTATTTTTTTATTATCAGGTATTACACTTTTAAAGTCTTTATAAAATATGTTTAACACTTCTTGTTTTGTTTTGCCTGATATATTTTTAACACCTGACAAATCATTTTTATCTTTTAATATTGTATATGTAAGTCGCTGACCGCCATCTTTTGTTTCTTTTATAGTTTGCAACTGGACTAGTTGATTTGTTTTATCACCACCTGACTTACCTATAAATCTATTACGTAAATACTCTGGTCTTTTTGTAGCTAATAATAACTTTACTTCATCTACATTTAAAGATTCTATTAAGTTTTTACTTACAGACTTATCACTAATCGCAGTAGAGATACCGTCTTTTACTAATTGTTTTACACGTAAATTATCTGCTCCTACGCCAATGTAATGAGCTGCCGTAAATATAGCTCCGTCAATTAAGTTGTCTGTTGTTGTGGTCTCTGAACCTTTTTTTCCACTGCTGCCAACACCAGCAAGAGAAGCGCCAACCCCAGAGCTAAAGACTATTCCGGCTTCTAAACCCAAACCTCGCTTACTATTTTCTGCTAATCCTAATATCTTACCTGCTCCTAAGACTCTGGGCAATCCACCTAGTGTCATAAAGAAAGCATCGCCTATTGGTTTAGTTATTCTTTCAGATATATTTATATCACCTTCTTCATTACGTAATGGTATTGTTTTCTGAAACATAATACCTGACGCAACTAAATTATTAACACCTAAATCAATAGCATTAGCTGCACGTATAGACATTTCATTACCAGAACTTTTAACTCCTTTAACACGTGATAAAAACTTACCCATACTGTATTCACCAGAGCCTACTTTCGTAATAAATTTTCTGTAATTTTCAGACCTACCAAGTAACGTATTATTTTTTATAACACCAGCAGCATCTAACGCTGCGTCTATTTTAGCTTCTTGACTTGCTACTCTTCCTAAGTATCTTGCTTTACCACTACCTGCTGAAGCAGCTTTTGCTATTTTACGTAATCTTGCTACTTCTGTATACCCTTTATTTGCAGTAACTAATGCCTTGGTTGCTTTTGCTCCCGTGCCTGCAATTTTTAAACCACCTAGTACGCCACCTGTTGCAAATAAACCAGAGCCAAAACCAATTATTTGACCTGCTACCCCTGCTACTTTTTCTGATAAATTATCTGGAGCTTGATAATCTTCGGTAAGGTCTATAGGTACTGGAGATAACCCTTCAAGAAAGTTAGAAACAAAACGTTTAGTAAGACCGGGGTCTTGCTTTAAACTTTCTTGTTCGTTACGTATAAAGTTATCATCTTCTTCTAATTGTTCTTGTGTAATGTTACCTAATAAACTTATAGGCTCATCTATTAAATTTACGTCTTTAAATAAATCAAAAGATTCTTCTTCTTCCTCTTCTTCTATTAAATTTACGCCTTCAAATAAATTAATATTATTAGTAGGCTCATCTATTAAAGTTACACCCTCAAATAGATTGTTCCCATTTGCCATAAGATGTTTATCTGCTACTTGTTATTAGTTGCATTAAAGTTTTTAATCTTTGTGGTGATTGTTTTGTTTTACTACTTAATGAGTTGTAAAATTTATCAGTATAATTCTGATTAGAAAAGTTTCCTGTTTCCGAACTAATATATCCAAAGAATTTATTCTTTATTTTACCTTCAAGGTTTTTAACTTTTTCTTCAAAGTTTCTAACTGCTACAGTATTGCCTTCGTCTTTAAACTTTTGAAGTTTTTCTGTTTCTTTTAGTAGCTTATTAATATCTTTACTGACTGTTCCACTAGCAGTAACAGGATTATTTGCTATATATTCATTTGGATTTTTTTCAATTTTTCTTGGAGTTATAACAGCAGGTTCTGGAAATTTTTCAAACTCATCAAGTTCTAATCCACTCATATCTATACTAACATCATCTGCAATATCTTCATCGTCTGTGGGAACAGGGATTGATGGTCTAGGTACGTCAGCTAAAGGTGGTTCTACTGTAGTCGTTTTTACAGTTCCTGAATCTACAACAGGGTTACCACTAACAGATGGAAAGCTTTCCGTAGTTTTAATCGTATCATTAAATATACCAATCTTACTTAAACTATCTAAAAATTCAGGGCTTGTTAGAGATAGGTCTTTATTTTTAGAGCTATATGTATTTACAATACTTTTTATTTCTTTAAGTTGAGGATGATTTTGTAAGAAAGATTGTTGTTCTGATTTATTTAATCCCTTAAAACTATTTACGTTACTAGTTATGGCTTTGTCTTTATCACTAGTAGTACTAGCAGGACTAGTAGGACTAGTAGCAAAACCAAGTTTATTATAAAAACTATTTATATTTTGTTTTGAAACACTAATTTCTTCTTCTAATTTTACTATATCTCTTTTTAATCTATCTACCGTATCTCCCTTATACGTCTTTGAATTTATTTGTCCTAATTTTTTATTTATACTATCATTAGCGTTACGTATATCACTTCGAAAACCACTTAATATAGAAGTTTGTTCTTTAGTAATCCCTTTTTTCTCTAATGTTGATGCAAGAAATTCTGAACCGTCAATAGGATTTAAGGCTCTAAAAGTTTTTCTATCTTTATCTGAATCAAATAAAACATCTATATGTGAAACTTCATCTCCTTTTTCATTTTTAAATTTTCCGTATGCAAGGTCATAATATTCTGCGTTACCTCTATACTTTGCAGTCATATCCATAAGCATTTTATCTTTTGATACTCCAAACATTCCCTTACCAGTAGGATTTATTGCCATATACTCATCTAATAATTTCTTCCCTTCTTTTTCTTCGTCTTCAAAAGTATATTTTTTAGTTAGTATTTCATTAATATTTTCACCTTGAAATATTTCTTCAAGCTTAGACAGTCTAGTAGCACCTTCTTCTGAAACATCTAACCTAGAAGTTAATATACGTCGTAATTTTGGGTCAGACATTTCACTTATTGTAGACCTAGCTTCTAATCTATCAACTTCTGATTTTAAATTAATATCTTTTAAACCTTCCATAAGTACGTTATCAGTAGCTCTATCATCACTCCTTTGATATCTAGCCTGTTCAATATCAAGCTGTTCTCTACGTAAATCAGATTGTATTTGTTGTTGTTGTACTTGTGAATCTAGTTGTTTACCTTGTAAATACGTTTGACTTGCACGTTCAAATGCATTATCTAACGTATCAGCTATTACTTCAGCAGTACTAACTTGACGTGGTTGTATAGATATATCAGAAAATTCTAATAAGTTACGTGGACTACGTAATTGTTTTGTTATTTTACTTGGGTCAAATCCGTTCGCCATAATTATCCTCCTGTTAAAGAACCAAGACCAGCTTCAGTAAACCAACCTTTAAATTCACCATTTATATATCTAGCATAAAAAGTATGCTGTCCAAGAGTTGCACTACTATAAGTATAAGAAGCTCCTTCTGTCGGAGTAGGCGGATTCCACTCAGGAGAGTTTGTAATTCTCATTCTTTGTTTTCCTGATAATTTTTCATCACCACTAGTATCAATATTAGCAGTGCTACTTCTATTAACTTCTTGTAATATATTTTCTGGTGTCTCTTGATTAAAACTAGTTAGTAAGTCAGATATTGAATCTTGATAACCTAATCTTTCTTGTCTAACTCCTGACGTAAGACTTAGTAATGCATTAGAAAAAGCAGAACCATATTGATTTTGTAAGCCACTACGTGTATCCTCAACAGCGGATTGTATACTACCAGAACCTGAAAAACCTGACTGAGCAGACTGTTCTCTAGCTTGGCCCATTATCCCACCTAGTTGACCAACAGCTCCTTGGTAGCCTTCTTGTACTCCAGAACGAAATTGAGTACGTAACATTTCTTCATTGTATGCATCATACTCTGGTATCATACTGCCATAAGTTAATCCAGTGTTGGGGTCTTCTGTGTTTAAAAATTCTGACGTAGGTGCAATACCTAAATCTCCGTAAGCTTGTTGAGTATCATACGTAGGTGTTGTTGTAGTAAACTCTTCATAGTATTCATAAGGGTTTACTGTATTATGTCCGGGTACGTGTGCCATTTAATTATCCATTATATCTATTAATAGTTGAGCGCAACCTAGACTGAGCATCTGATACATTAGCAGGTCTTGTAGGCATATTTATTCCTGATGGTATATAGTTACCACTTTCAATAGTGTTTTGAATAGAATCAAATACATTCATTTGAGGTATTGTTTCAAGTGGGTTGTAATCACTTGTTGGTAATGGGGGTACAAGATTAGTACTTGTTGGTAAAGGTGGTACGGGATTAGTACTTGATGGAATTATTGAATCAAATGAAGGAAATGAATTTGAAATAAAATTACTATCATTTGAAAAAAATTCTTCATCAGACTCAAGTAAAAAAGGATTATCTTTTAAACCTTGTTTAGTTATTTTTTTAGCTTGCAAATTTTGCATAAAATTTTGTCCCATTTGTTGTTGCGCTGGACTTACACCACCAAGTAATTGTCCTACGCTAGGCGTAATAGACTTACGTTGATTATATAAAAATTTTGTCATAGCATCTGCATCATCACCGGGAGCTTCACCTAAATCAAGTAAGGGTTTGTTTAAAAAATCTGATGTACCACCTACAACAGAATCAAACGTACCTGCTTGACCTGCTGTTACTGTTTGCATAGCAAGCCCTGAACCTATTCTAAGTAAATCATCAGCGTACTGCGCATCTGTAACTTGTTCTTCTGTTGACTTTAAATTCTCAGCACCTTTTGAAACATCCTTTGCAGTTTGTCCTACAAATAATAAATTAGATAAAGGGTCAGTAAAATCAGTACGTATATCTTCTGCTTTTTCTGATTGTTTTTTAGATAAAGAACCTTCTGCGTAACCAGATACTCCACTTACTGCAAGGCCAGCTCCAGAAACTAATGGATTACCTATATAAGCTCCAGCTTTAGTTACAATATTACCTAACTTACCAAGCGCACCCCATAGCCCTCGTTTATTAGAACGTTTTTCTTTATCGCTATTATACTTACTAATAGCATCTTCCATATCCTTAATAGCAGATTGTAATCTCTCTGTTTCAGATTGTTTAATACGTGATGCTGCTACTGCGGCACGTGCTGATGTACTTCTAGTACGTAATGCCATTTAAATACCTATACTTTTTTACTATATAATATACAATATTCATAGCTAATTATAAAACAATTTCTACTTCCCAAACAGATGTAACATACCAATCTATAGAATCAGATGGGTCTGGATTTGCTTGTACAAATAACCCTGCTTTTTTACCAGCCTCTATAGTTGGTGTGTTATTAAAATCTGATTTACTTACAGTAATCATTGTATTACTAGATAGTGTTGGTTCGTATGTAAATGTAGCTATAGAATCAACAGTTGTATCTCCATCGTCTTGTTTGTCTAGTCCAAATGTAAAATTAGCTGTTCCATCGCTTAATGTTTCTGGTCTAAAATATAATTTATTTAATGTCATTTTAAAAGGAGTTAGTAAAGACCGTTGAGAGGCATTCATATCGCCGCCTTCACTAGTAGTAGTCCAAGGTAAATAAATTTTGGAAGTATCCATATTGTCAGCAAAATTATGTATAAAAAAATAATATTGAATACCAAGTATGTGACCTTTTACATTTAAATTTCCTTTTACTGCAAGATTTTTATCTACAATTTGATTACCATTAGAAGACATATAACTTTTATATATCCTACCATATTTTTTCTTACGTATAGATAGTAATTCATTTGTTGATTTACCTATAGATACTTGTCCATCAGACATACTATTTATAGAAAGATTGCCATCTGATTCTAATGAATCTTGTTTAGTATTTATTATTCTACGTATATCTCTATTAGCCATTATGTTAATGTTTTTTGACGTATGACTCTATATTCAATAGTTATTTCATTTATTTCAAATATTCCAATATTAGGTAAAGTAAACTCAAAAGAAATACTGCCTATTGATATTGGACTAGACGGTGTAAACGTACCAATATTATAATTCATATTACTATTCCCATCAATAGTTTCAGATAGAGTTTCAGTATCAAATGTATTACTAGATAATTCTCCATTTTTTCTATATCCTAAAACAATTGCTTGGTCTACTGAAGATTTATAACTAAAAATAACTTTATATATTTTTTTTATAGTTGTAGGGTCACCAAAATCTATATCTTTTGTTATAATTGTTTGAGCGCTTCTTGCAATAGAAACATTTAAATATTTTTTTATATTAGTTTGGTTAGCACCTACGTGTTCACTAATGCATAAATTATTATTCCAATCTTGAAAAAAATTAGTTACTTGTGTGCTATCAGCGGTTAATAAAAACCTTTTAAATGCCCATCCAGCGCTATTAAAATCGTAAATATAACCATATTCACTACTAGTTGTACTATCAGATGGACTACGTACTATAACTAATGAATCACTCATTGGCTCATAGCCAATCATAGCATCTTTAATATTTGCACTTCCGTTTACAAACTCAGCCCATTCTACAGGTGTGCTATCATTAGTTGTCTGCCAAGAAGCTTTATTAACTCCTAATTTTCTTTCAATTAAATTAGTAATTTTTTCTCCGTCATAAAGATAACATCCGTTATCAGATACCCAAGCTACACCATACTTAGTATTTGTTACACTATACTTATAATTTACACCAGCATAACGTACAGTATCTTCTAAATACCAATTAGCCGGGTTGGGACTAGCTATATTAATTACGTGAAGTAAATTATGTTTGTACGCTAATATTCTATCTGCAAATGTTTTTATTGCTACGTACTCTCCATAATCACCTTTAGATACATCAATAAAATTACTTTCTAAAAACGTATCAAATCTGTTTATTTCGCTATACATTAATCTGTCGCCATACTTTTCAAGCTCTCCTGTATATCCAGATGTTCTTACATTTACTATAAAAGCTCTCCTATTAGCAACAACCACATCTTTATACATTTCGTTTTGTTTACCAATAGATATAAATTTTGTTTGACTGGAAAAACCATTTATAGTTGTGTAGGTATCTATGTTTGGTTCTTTACAGTTACCAACTGCATCTGGGATAACTTCAAATCCTATACCGTTAGATGAATATACCCAAGCTTTAAAAGCTCCTGTAAGAGAACTCCTAATACCTTGTACTATATCTATATCTAATAATAACGTAAGCTCATCATCTGATTCGTAACGCCTAATGTATATTTTACCACCAGATACTCTACCTTGGTAAGCTACATCAGCAAAAACTGCAACACGTAAAGATTTTCCACCAGTTGCCGTGTGTGTAAAAGCAACATTACTTGACGCCCCTGTCCCCATTCTAATTGGTAACGATTCCTGATTACCATCGTAAATAAACGTTTGATGAAACTCATATACATCAGGTAACCAATCACCATCAGATGAACCATTTGCAACAGATATATTCCAACCAATTCCTCTGTTAATTATTGGAGTAGCGTGTTCTGTGTAAGCAATAGGAGCAGTACCTGTTAATGAACCACCATATGCTCTTTGATATGTTATATCAGAACCTGTTGATGGAGTTTTACAAGTTAAGTACTCATTAGGAGCTGCACCAAAAGCCGTACCTATTGTTATAACTTCGCCTGTAAAAGATTGGTCTAAAATATCTTTAGTATCATTATTATTTTCAAATGTAAAACCAGTAGCAGCTAAATCACTTACGGCAGTTTTTAATTTTATATCTTCAGTATCTCCACTTAAATCAGCATCTTCATTAGCTTCTTTTGCTCTTGCAACACCATTGTTGCTAGAGTTATAATAATTACCAGCTGTGTTTGCAGAAAAATTAGTTCCAGCGTATGCATAAGTAAGACCAGCGGAAGATAGAGGAGGAGATAAAGTATTAGGTTGTTGTTGCCATTCTGAAAATATAGGAGATAAACTACTGTCATTTGAATTTGCAAATTGGTCACGTTGTATGAATCCAAACCACTTAATAGAAGATTCACATTCTTCATTTATATTGCAACTACGTAATGCTTCATCTACAAAAAAATATATATATTTAGCTGGTAATCCAGAAAGAGTTGGTGTTATAGCATCGGTAGTCCAACCATTACCTCTTGTTCCCGGAGAAGTAGTATTGTTAGTAGACCAAACATCAATATTACCGCTACCAGCTGCATCAGCCATAGCACATAATTTATCTCCAGTTGCTCTAATAACTTCTATACGTAAATCCCTATTAGTATTAGAATTTTCTGAAACTATCGCACGGCCTTTTAAAACATAATATACATCATCGTCAGACCCGCCTGTTTCGTTTAAAATAATAGATGAAACTGTAAACATACCATTGTTACTTGCAGTTCCTGATATTTTTAATGTATCACCAACTTTAATTCTATTAGATGTATATATATCGGTAGTACTTGCATTCTCACCACCTTTTAGTTTCATATATTGTTGTTGTGGAATAGCCATATCTACCTAGGTTGTTCTTCATAATTAAAAGTGACACTGGGGTCAGGAGACGTAGCAGTTTGACCAAAACTAATTTGACCATTACTTGAGTCTCCTATTACTAAAGCACTACCGCCTGTTTTTACTAATGTTATAGTTTCATTATTATCTAAACCGTGGTCAGATTCAAAATAAAAAGCACCATACCCTGCACCATTTATAGTAGCAGTTGAAGCATCTTTTATATTAGTTTCAGCATTAGATATATACTCTGTTAAATCAGTAGAACCATCATTTGATTCTATATGATTATAAAACCCACCAGCTGTTTTAAGTTTTCCAATAGCATCTATAGAAAAGTTTTGAATAAAAGCTATTTCATTTTCAGCAATATCTCTAGGGTCACGTAAAGTATTCATACCTCCAGAAAAGTCACGTATAATAAACTTCTGTTTAGGCATTACGTTATCCTTTTATTTCTACGTGCAATAAATCATCAAAGCCATTATCTGCTACTTCACCATCGCTATCCCAGTCTCCGCCCCAACGAATTGGTACGTTTAACTGTTGACCTATACCACGTATCATACCACCCATATAATGAAACCTTTCTCTGTCTTTCCAATCAATAGGATAGGGAGCTACGTCTACAGCTTTACCTAGTAAATGCTTTGAGTATTTTGTTTTACTAGCACCTTGTTTAACCAATTCTTCTTGTCTTTTTTCTGTACGTAAACCTTCTATTATAGTTACATCCATAATTTTAACAAGTTCGTTAAGTACGTTTACAAGTTTAGCATCAACGCCTTTTAATCTTTCTTTAGAACGTTTACCAAACCTTGGCATTATCTACTCCAAATCATACGTATTGCTACGGATAAAATGTCCATACTTTCTTTTGCAATAGCTTGTTTTTCTTTTGCGCTAAGTTTCCCATCTTTCATAGCTTCATTATATTTTTCAGCTACGTCTTTAAATTCTTTTAAAATAGGTCTCCACTTTACAGCAACTATACTCATATAACCACCAATTAAAATAGCAGCTAAGTATGCTGCATTACTTAATGATAACCATTCCATTATTTATTCTCCTTTAGTATTTGTTTTATTTCCGCAATATCTTCCATCATTACGTCTAATTTATATGTAATTAATTCTCTATCAGCAGCTACATCTCTTATGTTTGCTTTTGTTTCTAATTCTTTACGTATCATATCTACATCATACTGCATAAAACCAAAAGCCAGTATCATTGAACATACTAACGTAATAATAGTTATAATGTTTTCAATAGATATATTTGTGTTCAATTTCATTTTGCCTTTCTTACTTTTCTTGCTACGGATTTACTATACTTAGCTTTTTGTTTACCAGCTTTACTAGCTGCTCTTTTCTTTTTATTAGTACTAGCTTTTTGACTACTAGTAAGACTTTTACGTACTGACTCTGGTAAATATCTACCTCTTTTTTTCTTAGTTTTTTTCTTATCTCCCTTACTTACGTAATCCCATTTTTGTTTAGACCACTTACTTAAGCTATTGCTAGAAGATTTTTTACCTTTATATCCACCGCCTGCTTTTTTATAACGTGCCGTAGCAATTTGTGCTTTACGTGCAGACCATTGACCTGCGTTGCCACCTTTACTACCAGACTTAACACTAGAAACAATACGTTTCCACAGTGCAGGTTTACTTTTAGTGGCTGATTTAGTAGCCATTATTTTTTATGCTTTGACTGTACCTTAAAAGATGCAGATAAACTAGCACCTTTATGTGACTTGTAACCACCACTAGGGTTTTTCATTAATTTAAATCCCCTTCCAGCTTTCATCCAATGAAATCCAGCTGGTGCTTTTACTTTCTTATTCATACTATTTTCCTACCACTTAACTTTATCTGCCCAATAAGCAGCTGACATTTTACCTTTAGCAATGTTTTTACCGTGACGTGCTTTAAAAGATTTACGTCTTGCTTTTTGCTTAGCTGATTCACCTGCTTTAGGTTTACCTGCTGTCTTTACGCCTTGCTGTCCAAAACGTATTGTTTTAATTTTACTTCCGACTTTGGCTACAACTACGTGTGATTTTTTAGGATGACTTGGAGTGCGTTTAGGTTTATTAAATCCTGATACTCCTGCTCTTGACAGTCTTGAATCTTTTTTCTTTGGCATATTAACTCCTAATGTTTTCCATTTAATCTACTAATAATACCTTTTATTTCCGATACCTGATTATCAAGGTCATTAATCTCCTTCGTAAGTGAATCAAACTTTCTGTCCAACTTGTCGTCACTTTTATTCCAGCGGTTAATAAGCTTAATAACCATACTTTCCATATTCTCAAGTGTTTCACTTTGACCTCTATTTTCTGTCTTCAAGTCTTTTAAATCCTCTGCTTGTGTAGTTCCTCTTTTGTTCATAGAGTAAACTACATACACTAACAAAGCCCCTACGACACCTATCATACCCGCTTCGCTGTATACTTCTAAAAAATTCATTATCTTTTTCTCCGCACTTCACGATTTATAAAATAGTTATGATTAAAGTCATCTTCAGTTAAAATTACTTTCTTTTCCTTTTTTTCTTTCCCCAAGATAAAGGATTTAAATTTAATTCTGTTTGATACCATTCTAATTGTTCTTGCATATGTGTTATTTTTACTTCTTCTTCAGCTATATGTTTGCTGACAAGTTCTTCAATTCTGGAATTAGCAAGTTCCATTCTACGTTCAAGTTCTCCAATCCTGTTTTCAATACGTAAGTATCCCATAACAACGATACCAACGCCAATGATAATTTGCCCAAGCCACTTAAGGTTAAGACTAATCCGCATATTATCGTCAAGTTTAGTAACTCCATAACTTCTGTAAGTTTTTTCATCGCTCATACTTCATAGCCAGCTACTGACCATCCACCATCACAACTCCCAAAAAGAACTAAACCTCCAAGTACAATTATTAAAAATGCTATTATAGTTATATAATCTTTTAAATCTTCATTCATAATACCATCCACCAAGCAGCTGCTACTTCAACAAATATATCTGATGCAGTATTAATTGCCCATCGTTGTTTTGTTCCATACGTTTCTTCTGTACCTTCAACGTATACTTCAAATATTTCCCACGCAATACCTATTATAAGTACCCATAAGACCGCCCATAAATCTGATGCACCTAACCATTGTGCTACCTTTGCTATAAATAATCCAGCTGCTAAATGATAAGATGTCCATCCATCTAATGCACCTGAGTTAACTTGCCATCCATAAAATGTTGCTAAAGGATTTTTCATATTACTTCTTTATATGTTTTGC
>Ga0181413_1000010_pt1 | contig 45092 bp, 27 predicted proteins | sample 36SPOviralmetaG_FD_130111 | JGI IMG/M metagenome (GOLD analysis project Ga0181413, IMG submission 130111) | Marine viral communities from the oligotrophic San Pedro Time Series (SPOT) site, San Pedro Channel, CA, USA - 36 SPOT_SRF_2012-09-28 | ecosystem: Environmental > Aquatic > Marine > Strait... | reverse complement strand
GCAAGCGATCCAAATGTCTATGCAAGCGATCCAAATGTCTATGCAAGCGATCCAAATGTCTATGCAAGCGATCCAGATGTCTATGCAAGCGATCCAGATGTCTATGCAAGCGATCCAAATGTCTATGCAAGCGATCCAAATGTCTATGTAAGCGATCCAGACGCTATTACTACTAACTCAAACAAATGTGGAAAATGTGGGAAGTGCTTTTCATCAAGATCAAACTTAAACAAGCATTCCAAAATATGTAAGGGAGTCGCTGATTCATTGCAATGTGAAATATGCTTGAAAGTTTTCTCTAGTAGAAAGGGAAAATTTCAACATACGAAGAATGTGAACTGTAAGCCTCCTCCTGTAGTTTGTCAACCGGTTGTTGTCGAAACACAACCACCGCAGTCTTCCGAAGAGACAGACGATAGCACAACATGCCCATATTGTGAGATTACGTTCTCTCGTGTGGATAACTTAAAAAGACATATGGTCAAGTGCCAACTGAAGCATTCTGGAGGGAATATCAATACCACAAATAACAACAACACGACTAACAACAATAACACCAACTGCCACAATACAATCAACAACTACACCATACATTATAACGCGTACGACAAGCCTTGTATTGAGCACGTAACTAAAGAACACGTGAAAGACCTGTATCTTGGTAATAACAGGGATTTGAAGAAACTCATTCATGCCGGGGTATGTGAGATATGGAAAAAGAAAGAGAACAATTCGTTCAAGTTACCCTTTCGAGAAAACACAAAAGTGAAAGTACCAAAGAAGTGTTTTCGAGACAACGACCCCATAGAAGTTTTTTCTGACGGGGAAGATCGATTATTTCCTGCGGACCATGTAGTCGAAGTGGTGCTACAAAAGGCAGCGGAAGTGTGTGAGTCAATTCTGCGGCAACATCACAATGAGGAGACCATTCAGGGAAGAGGGGTTCTGAAACACGCGAACGTCCTTGAAGAGCTTGCGTGCAACTTTCGAGAAGTCTGGGACGACGACAAGGTGTTTCGATCGGGGTATAAGCCGTTTGTGCGTACTGCGTTGCTAGAGTGTATGCGCGACAAAGAAAGACCCTGTGAAGAGGATTGTGAAGAGGATTGTGAAGCGGAGGATGACACGGGGAGCGTTTGAAAATGATTAGTCCTTGTTTTTTCGAACCCAATTTTTGATAAATTTATCGTTATCTGAGAGGAGATGAACGATTTCTTCTTCTTGTTCAGTTGACAAATTCAATTTTTGAAGTTTACTGAATATTCTTGAATTGTATTTTTCGGCTACATTTTTAAGTACTCTTCTATCTTTTGCTTTATGCATGGATGTGATGAATTTATCTTCGCTCATATCGTAATTAATTCCTAGTAACAAAATACGATACATGTCAGAAATGAAATATTATCGAAAGTTTAAAAACTAGGATTTTTTAAACGTGCCGTGAAATCCATAGGGAATTCTGAAATTGAACACCTCCTTATGGATAATTCGTAGTGAACTATTTATACAAAACAGGTATGTTTCATTTTTTGAACTGTGGTGACCAATAACGAAGATGAAGTTATCTACGACACACGGTTCTTCGATTATGATGTCTGAATCGAACTTCAATTTTCGACAATATTGGACATCAGTGTGGACATCAGTGTGTACTTCGTATAACGTATTTTTGTCAATCATGTATAGTTTACCTTTTTCGCCAGTGACGGGCATTTCGGCATCCACGTTTAATAGTTTTTGGATTGAACTGGTATTATCAGAAACGTTCAATTCTATTTTGTGTAGATTGAATCCGCTGAAGTCGTATGGAGTTTTGGCTTCTTGAAGGTTTAAATCATTCGATAAGCAAGCATGAATAGTCAAAGAATTCTTGTTTTCTTCTTGAACGATCGGAATGTGCATAGCATTGTAAGAAGTCACGTTGTCTCCGACGGGAATGTATTTGCTTTTCAACGTTTTACGATCGATCAACAAAACACAACTGCCTTTTTGTGAGTGTAGGGATTCTAATATCGTACTATTTCCAAAGTATGCATCAAACAAATCCAATTTCATCTTATTCAGGAATAATACAAAGTACGTGTCTGTAACTTTGAAATCATGTGAATAGTAATTACCAGGGAAGTACTCTACGTGTTTCATTTTATTATCTTCTGTTAAAAACAGACCTCGGTTGAAACATCCGAAATTGTAGGTATGTCCATCATACACTTGTGGATGAGCTGATATAGGAAAGAATGGCAAATTTGCTGTAAGAAATCCGGGCAAATTGAACATTTCTATCGGACCGAGCGTCTTGTTCTGCTCTACATCCACATGATAAGGGATCCCGCCCTCGCCACAAGTGAAGGTATCACCCGATTCATCCACAAATATTGATACATTGTTGAAATTGTTTACCAAAAAGCGGTTACCTGAATTCGTACCGATACCCCTGTAAAGCATCTTGTTAGCTTTCTTTTCATTCAAGTAGTGCACTGTTTCTTGCCTAAATCCCTTATATTTGATCGATCCGGGTGTGATTGTGAATGCATTTATGTATCCATGGCCATCTAAAGGATGGTCATATTTGAATCCTTCGATCGGCTTAGACGAATTTTTTAGAAATACTCCACTTGGAAGTAACTTTAAGGCGGCGTTGTTCATTATTGTTCGTACGGTTCATAAATATGACGTATCCTTATATCCTTTTTCGAAAAAAGGTATTTAAAGCTAAGAAAAATATTTTAGTTAGTTAATGGTGTTAAACGAAATTATCGCCGTACCACTCTGTGGATTCGGCAACAGGCTGAAATTTTTGGCTAGCATTTCGGGAATTGCCAAAAAACTAAAAATAAAGAACGTGAAAGTATTATGGAGACCTTCAATTGATTGTAATATCGCCCACGAAGACGTTTTCAAAGGTATTCGGTCAGTGACGTTCATAACCGAAGACGAGTTACCAGAAAAATCAACCATAATGTATTATGGTTACGTTCACATGAATGAGATTCTGGCCACTATCGATGAAGACCTCAAGGTTGAGCAAAACATTGCAAAATCCACTCTATTAATCGAGGGGGGACACGAGTGCAAGCATCCAAAAACGAGTATGCTTGAATTCCTCAAATTAAAACAGAAATTTTACAATTCGATCAATTGGACTACTAAAGTCGAAAAGGCTATTAAAGAAATATACGGCGACGGTGAAATCCCGAAAATTGGGGTCCATTATCGACACGTGAACAAAGAGACCGACGAGGCTGACGTGAAAGCTAACGAATTGGTAAACTTTTCATACAATTCGCCGTTCAACGTGTTCGAAGATCTTTTGCGCCAATTCAAACAGCCGTTCTTCTTCATCTCAAATTCATTCTACCACAAGAAGTACATACAAGACAACGTTCCGAAAGGGGTGGTTGTCAACATCAAGGACAGTAATAACCGATCTTCTCGGGATTCGATGTTCCTCAGCGTTGTCGAGTTTGTTTTACTTACACGTTGTGAAATTATAGTTGGGTCGTATTTCTCGAGTTTTTCAGACGAAGCTTCCTATTTCAAATATGCAATGAAATTGATGCCTATCGCTCCCAATATAATTGCGAATAAAAAGGACCTGGAAATTTTCAAGACGCAATACCATTCAGTGTTGAAGCCGGTGAATGTAGACGAATACTTACTATTACACCCAAATACAAACGATTTAATTACATATTTCTAGTGCAACTCGTGTGTCAACGTGATCGGTTTATGATCTATCCAGTAAGCCAAGCCTGCGCGACTAGGCTTGATCGGTCTATTTTCTATATCACTCAGCATCTCGAACAACACAGCTAAGATAGCGTCAGTGACAGGTAAAACCGTCACAACACATTTGACACCTGACATGACATTATCGTTGTAAGAAGGGTTTCTTGCGAACTCAGTCCCAGGCCCTTTTAAAATAAACCAATTTGTGTTATTAAGGTGAGGGAAAATGTCATTAACTGTTTGTTTTACATTTGGAAAATCCAGTTGCAACATGTTAAGATGTTGATGAGCAAAACCCAAGTTATTAGCCTCGCCAATGTTGAAATCTCCAGCAGTATATATGGGCGTACCCGAAAGCTCGTAGAACCTACGCGTAAGAGTTTGCATGATGAGCAACTCCTGCTTATTTTTCGTCGAGTCGGTTGATGTGTGGTGCACCGCATAGTGTGTATCACCAAACGATACTCGCCAGATTGGGTAGTCAAATTTGAAAGCTTGGTCGAGCGAAGGTGGCTCCGCGAATAATTGGGCGTTTTCCACAGCTTCGACTTTCTCCATTAACTCGTCGAAGCAATTTTGGCTTTCAACATCTTTGTCATGAGATGAAAGAGATAAAAAATCTTTGATGTCCTGTTTGAGGGTAGAAACTACTCCTTTTTGGAAGGTCAGGTAATTTCTTGGGTAATCGTCCGTTTTCTTCCCCAAACGCCCCGTTTGTTTCCAGATGACGGCATACTGTTCTTTTGGTCCTAACCCTTCGGCAAACCCCGACGTCCTAAAATCCCAAATATTGGCGCCCGGAACCTCGTTCAACTCAGTTACAATATGTTTCACAGCTTTTTTACCTGAGTCGCCTGCCACTTCCTGAAGAAAGAAAATGTCTGTTTCATGATGCATTTTCATGATTTTGACAATTGCCTTTATCTTGTGTAAATTGCCTATGGACAATTTTTTCAAGTTCCAGAATGTCGCCCGTAATTGTTCAGGAGCAACAACAGGTTCAGGTTTCGCAGGGAGGAAGGCCTTCGCGGCACTGTTGTAACGTTGTGTCCCCATCCCGTGCACTCGGGTCACCAATGCCTTTGCATTCGGAAAGGGTTTAGGCTTCCCTTCGCCGAGGTACTCCTTCCCGATGCGATCTAACGTCTTCGGCCCAATGCCTTTGCATTCGGGCAGACTGGAGATGTAGCTAGCGTACCACGGTAGGGATCCGTCTAAGGTTTCGTCCAAAACTGCGACGTCACGCATCGTTGCGATCCAAGCATCGAGGTCCGCTTTGTCTTTGAGTATCTTGTTGAGGAGATCCGTGAGATCCGTGTTGTCGCGTTTGTATGAAGATGTGCATACCATGTTGGTATATCGTGTTACACTCCTCCCTTGGCGCAGGAGAGTGTGAGATGGCAAGTTGCGCGACCTTTCGTTTTGGCGCGAAAATTCGTTTGGTGCGACCTTTCGTTTTTTGTGTGCTCTAATTAGGCCACGTGTCGCGAAACGCGAAACCTCGCCTGTCTTGGAAAAAACGCGTGTGCACTAAAGGAAATTTTGATTATATCATCTGATCATCTGATTAGAGATGAACGAAGGTAACATAGACTTGACGGAACTTCATAACGAATGGTCAACAACTGACGAATGGTCAACAACTGACGAATGGTCAACAACTGACGAATCGAGCGAAGAAGGGGGGCGACGCGATAGAGTTAATTTAGCGCATGATGAATGTTCAACGGTCGCTGGTTCGAATGAACGAGAATCTCACGATGAAGTGCAACAAGGAACTCTGATACCAAGCCAGCCTATATGCAGTGCGTATACCAAATGGAACAGAAGATGTTGCTTACACGTGGAGGAAGGCGGTGAATTTTGCAAAAGACATAAGAAGATGACATTCAATACATGTGATATATGTTATGGGAACATGTATTGTGAGACGAAATTGGCATGCAATCATTCTTTTTGTACCAATTGTATTTACAAGTGGTCAAACAAAGGGGACTCGTGCCCGATTTGTAGGAAGGTGATGTTTTATGTGAACCATTCACGCGATGTGAAAATAAGGAGAGCAACTGATATGATTTCTAAAGCAGATCACTTCCTTAGCGTTGATGGTGGATTTGACGAAAAATTCATGACTGAGGTTTTGGAGTATCTTTTGGAGAATGAATGGTTAGAAACTTTCGATCGACAATACAAAAACATTCTGGAGAATTATACTTCTTATTGTTTAGTTAGAGTAGAAGGGGATAAAAGAAAGATGAGAAAGTTTAGCAACTTTAAGAACATAGTGTCTAATTTGTAAATTGAAAAAGATATAATTGTAAGTAATATATGATTCAAATGCATTATTTGTCCACTAGAATTCTGGTTTCATTGTGGGAAGAGATGTGATCAGCTGCACCAGCGTCGCGCCGGGATTCGTCCTTGTCGAACGTGCAGTACTTCAGGTTTGCTGTCCACTGGTTTACTGTCCGCTGGTTTGCTGTCCGCTGGTTTGCTGTCCGCTGGTTACCTCACCAAGGAATTCGACAACTTTTGAAGAGGCTCTCATAAAACACTGTTTCTTATCTGCGCAGAAAGGGACCCGCAAAGACTGTCCGCTGGGGCTCCGGCGAATGTGCCTTGTGAGGATGGTGGGTATGTTTGCATGTACCGGGCATTCTTTCTTCTCGAGCTTGCAGTATTTCAGGTTTGTGTGTTGTTTGCCGCAACCTAGGCAACTGTAGGGGATGTTCAGGTCGGAGTCGTTTGTCGGACAGTTGTCGGAGATGGCCGCCGCCGCGGGCTCTCCAGTACCCCCGTTGGTTGTACCAAATGATGTAAAATCATCAAACCGCTCGCGCATTCGTTATGTACAGATCGTGTGTGTGTGCAGATCCTATATACACCCCTTATGTACAGGGCGCGGAGACCGACCCCCGTCGGGCATCGAGAGTGACTTCCCCCCGTCGAAGGCGCGTCTTTTTGACCTAAAATGTCTACGATAATGGTATCGACAACTGTCAAACGAATCTTGTACGAGAAAACAGTCGGCCAATTTGTTCAAGTTGACGTAGACATATCACTGTTACTGACCCGACCCGGCGATTTTTTTAGGGTTTAAGATTTTTTTTGCCGTCTGACCGACGAAACGCCATATTCGTTCTAGAAGAAAATAGAAACAGTCGCAAAATTACCCAGGACGATTAGGGTTTAGACTTTGACCGACGAACCGACTTTTTTGATGTCATTTCACCGACGAACCGACACAAACTTTCGAGAAGCCATAGTGCGATCCCGAGCTCGGGGTTGATGCACTTTGGAACGTTTCTTGTCTAGAAACGAATACAAAAATAGATGTTCTATACGGGACTCGAACCCGCAACCTCAGGATTAGAAGTCCTGCGCGCTATCCATTGCGCCAATAGAACGTTGGTCGAGGCGCATCCCAACTGATACAAGATGCCCCGTTTTAAGTGTATAAAATTAAAATTAAAATTGAGACGCGTATTTGAATAAACAAAAAATAATTGTTACATACTTACAACTCGTATAATCTCATTCAATCGACTCCATGCAAACTAGCGAGACCAGCACACTGAGGGATTCGAAAGGGACATGCTTTAACGCGCAATTATCATTTTTATCAGACTCCGTATTGTGCATCAGTTGCCATAAGTCGTCAATAACTTTTGTATAGACGGAAAATTTGTAATTGTATTCTTCGTCAGATTCCGCAGCTTCGACGGCCTTTGTGATAGACAAATCGGCGAATAGCGTGGCAAGCTCTGGCCACGTACTGCCCTCTTTCTTATGGTGACCTGACATTGTAGCAATAAGCTTTGAAAGACTGAGGCCTCTTCCACAGCGCCTGAAATGCGTGATTTCGTTGCGCGCCAGGGATTTCACCATGGCACTAGCGTACGATGGAAGTGTGAGTGATTCCAGTTCAGTTGTCTCGGCATTTTTTTGTTCTTCTATGGCTTCGATGATGGATTTGAGCTCGGTGGCGGGCACAGTCGTATCGGATTGACGCTTGGACATGTTGAGTCTTATTGTTGTGTGTGAAATCTTATCGAGTTGCATCAAAATTTCCAAATTTCAAAAAAAGTATAAAAAAAATGATGTGTTAAAGCAATGACCCTGGGTAAAGATATATACAATGCTGCTGGCGATTATGGTGAATTTCGAGCGTATTACAATATGATAATTACGATACTGATATCAATATTGGCGATAGTTTTTGCAATTTACCTGATTAAAACAAAAGGCAATCATAGCCAAGAAACAAATGGAGTAATTGTAAAGGATTCGCAATGTTCGATAATAGATAAACGTCAAATTTGCAATACCAAATACAAATACGTTGTTGATAAAGTTACTTATACCGGGTTCCATACAAGTGGAGTAGTATTTCCGAAAGGAAAAATAGTTAAGGTTCTATATGATAAAGACAACCATACTGATTCAGTCATCTTTACCAAAGATCGATGTTATTTTGCATATGGTCTGATTGCTTTTAGTTGTTTTTCACTATATAACAGTATTTTCAATTTCGTTTCTTCAAAACTTTTTCCAATTGCTGCTTCGGCGCATGGGATAGGAAGTGCAGTGGGCATAATTTCTAATTCAATTCCAAACCGTCACTAAAGGCTTTTTTATTCAAAAATCATTTTGAAAAATGTCCAAATATGGGATTTTACGTTTCAGTAAACGAGAAATAATTGGAAAGAATGGTATAATATTTACTGAATTCCCCGATAGGTCATCACATGTTGTAAGTACAAAAACGAAAAGTAATGTTGATCGATGGGCAAAGGTAAACGATAAATATGAACTTATGGAAATTCTCGGACCAGTTGGGAAATATACAGTTGAAAGCGAAGTCTTACATAGGCAGTATGGTATCAAACCTACAAAGTATCCTTCCTATGTTTTGAACAAGACAAATGACATTCCGGAAGTTATTCACGAGGTTTTTTCTGTAGATAACCCAGGAACAAAAGATATAGATGATGCTTTATCTATGGAAATAAATGGGAATAAAATTATTGTTGGAATTCACATTTCTGATGTTGCTTTTACAATGTTTAATCATATAGAAAATCCAAATGAACTTCTTGAATTTGTCAAAAGTAAAGCAACCTCAACTTATACTGACATTGAGAATACCACTATGTTTCCACCAAGACTAACGCTTGAAGAATTAAGTTTAAATCAAAATAAAATAAGACGAACAATTACCTTGTGGTTGGAATATATGGATGGACAACTCGTTGGAAACCATTTTGAAAGATGCAATGTGAAGAATATATCTGCAATCAATTATTCTCAATTTGTTGAGAAATTTCCGAACGAATACAACACTCTTTCAAAATTATCTTCACTACACGATCCTGCTGAAATTGTCGCTTGGACCATGTTGACATATAACAAAATATTTGCAAAATCCTTTGAAAACATTTTGCTTAGATCTAAAGAAGAAGATGCATTCGCACAGTATTCTCTAAGTGATTTGAAAAAGATTCATAACGATATTGGAACAATATATTGTCATTCAACCTCACCGATCAGAAGATATTCCGACTTATATAATCAGATTGCATTTCATAAATACGAGCAGCCTAAAATTGATATTAAGTCATTGAACGAAACGACAACAAATGTAAAACTATTCCAACATCAACATGCAATCCTTGATTTGTCTCACAGTTGTAGGTCAGAACCAATGAAGGTTGAAATCGTTGAATCTACTTCGCCAGATTTTGTTCGCGTGAAATGCAAAGATAAAGATTATACTATACCAAGATTCGATTCATATTATGATGGAGACATTGAAATTGGGGATTGTTTCATGTGGGGAATCGTAAAAAATGGATTCTCAACTTTAAGGATTCAAACAGAATTAACTGAGTTTTCAGCTTTTGAAACAACCGATGTTTCACAATCAGCCTTTGAAGTGCTTGATGATCACGACTTTACAAAAGAAGATGTTGAAGAAGTTCTTGGTCATCCATTGGATCAATTCCAGTCAGATTCTTTTGAAGTTATCAGAAATGGCGAGGATCTCTTTGCTGCAGCTCCAACTGGAAGTGGAAAGACTGCTGTTGCCATGACAGCGATTTTAAAAGCTTTCAAAAATGGTAAACGTGCCATCTTTACTAGCCCAATTAAGGCATTGTCTAATGAAAAGTACTGCGACTTTCGCACAAAATTAGATGGCAGAGTTTCATTGCTCACTGGCGATGTTAAAGTTAGATGCACTCACCCCGGCGGAGATGGTCAGAGTGAATTGATTATAATGACTGCCGAAGTTTTACGAAACAAATTGTTGTCTGAAAACATCGATGATGACCTTATTGATGTCAAAGTCATTATAATTGATGAATGTCACTATATAAACTCAGAAGATAGAGGATCCGTTTATGAAGAATCAATTATGAGTTTACCCAAAAATATTCAACTTGTTTGTCTTAGTGCCACCCTTGACAAGCCGCTTGAGTTCTGTAATTGGTTAAGTCAACGAAGACCGTGTAAACTGGTTCAAAGATTTGATAGACATGTTCCACTGTACTTTGGAAGTGTAATTTCTGAAAGAAACAATGATAGACTTCAATTGATGGACGATTTATCTGATTCAAAGCAATATACATGGGATCAATCTACAGTAAATCAATCGGTATCTAAGCTTTGCGTTTCTTTGATCTCACTTGATCTTTGTCCAGCAATCGTATTTGCTATGTCAAAGAAAAAATGTTTGAAGTTTGCAGAATCAGTTACCGATAATCTAATCTTAGGCAAGAGGCCTCTTAAACCCAAACCTGGATCATCGGAAGAAGAATTAGCTGCTTATGACATTGAGATGCAGGATCATAGCAAAAAAGTCATCGATTACAAAAACAATTTTTACGCATTGCAAAGCAAATATTTAGGTAAATACAGAAAACAATTAGAAAATATACCTGGGTATGATGATTGGCTTCAACTACTTCAAAAAGGTGTTGCATACCATCATTCTGGTATGATTCCAGTACTACGAGAATTTGTGGAGGTATTGTTCAGAAATAAATTGATTATGGTTGTATTTGCCACAGAAACCCTCGCCTGTGGCATCGATATGCCTGCCCGAACAGTAGTTTTCACTCAAATTGACAAACCATGTGGCAATGATCAATACAGAACTCTCAAAACTGAAGAATTCATGCAGATGTCGGGACGGGCTGGTCGAAGAGGAAGAGATGTCAAAGGATTTGTCCTATATTATTCTCTTAAAAACGACAAAATTCCTTATTCAACATTTCATAATTTAGCTTTGGGAAAACCCCCGAAGGCAACTTCCCAATTATATGTTAACCCTGAGCTGGTGCTAAGAAATTTAAACAAGGGATATGCCTCTATGCATTCAAGTCTGCTCTTTTCAGAATTAAAATGCGAAGAGAATGTCGCTTTGAAGACTTATGAGCAGATGACGAACAAAATTGACGATGAAAGCCTTGACAGAATTTTGGAAATTGATTCTAAAATACGTGGTGAGAGTTTCATAAAACTGACACCGAAACAGACGAAAAAGGCTAAGAATGAACTAAAAGGTTTATTGAATGGAAAATCAATTGAAGAAGCAAAATCTCAAATAGAACTAAAAAAACAATTATATACAAGTAGTTACATTGACACCATGTGGAATAACGGAATATCTTTCTTGCAATCGCATGAATTCATCGATGACGAAGGTAAAATGTATCGAAAAGGTGTCATCTCCTCACAAATGTGTGATGGTATGCCTTTAGTCAGAGGTGAAATATTGGAAAAAATAATGGATGATTCTTCGATGGACATTAATGTAATTCTTTCATGGCTGTCTCTTTTTGCAGAGGGAGTAAATTTCAAAGAGACAAATTTGAATGTCCCTGCTGATCTCAAACATCTGATTGATGAATCAATACATTTAGCAGATACTTACTATCACGTTGATCTCAACAAGAATGTTTGTTATCTTGTATACGATTGGCTTATTTACAAAGATCTGAGGAGAATTCTCGCTTTTATACGATTGTCAGACCTTGGTATGTTTGTCAAAGTTATACTAAGAACAGCTTCTTTCATTGAGGAAACTATGAAAATTTTACTTGGCCTCGAGATATTCCAAATTTATAATAATTTCGAAAATTATCAAGAGTTGTTATTTTCTGGTTTAGTAAGCAATTCCAGTATTTATGTTTGAGGGAATACCATAACATCAGAAATCTGCCCTTGGGCGTCGATGTGGTGTTGTGCTTTTTTATGATAATAGTAATATTCAACCCTTTGATAGCCTGTTCTGTCGTAAATTTTATCTTGATACTCGTCGATCAATTCGTTCACCCTTTCAGCTACTGCTTTTGAACGAGTCTCCCTTGAAACTTTTCCGATGTGATACGCGTCTGGGTTCAACCTTATTGTTATCACATCGATGCTTTCAAGTCCGTCGCACAACTGTATTGCTGCATTCTGTTGTGAAACTTTTGACATTTCGCAGGAGCTTTCATAGTGAACATGGCTATCTTCATCAATTTCGATTACTATGACCACATTTGGCAACACATATATAAAATCTGGTCTTCTCTTTTCCAATTCCTGACATGAACCCCCGATAATTGAGCTATCAATTGACGACGGTTCAAATTTAATGAGATTAATAATCATTTCTCGCATTATTTCTTCAGTTCTCATGATTTCAGAAGCATCGGGATCGCACTTTGCACATATTCCTAGTTGAATTCGATTACGGCTCAAAATTGTTTTGATGCATATTTTGCAAATTTTTTTCGATATTACCGGCCCCTGGCAATCTGGACACTCATAGCGTATACGACCGTGCTCGCAGATTCCAGACCCGCCGCATTCCTTGCATTGATAGCGCTGACGATTGTGCTCGCAGATTCCAGACCCACCGCACTCCTTGCACTTAGAGCGCCGACGACCATGCTCGCAGATTGAGCCCCCAAAGCACTCCTTGCATTGAGAGCGTATACGACCGTGCTTGCAGATTGAAGACCCACCGCACTTTTTGCAATTTTCGCGCTGAACACCATGCGCGCATTTTTTACAATTTTTGCATTCGCTTTGACCCTTGTAAAACTCCATTTCATTTTTAACTTGCTTACATGTTGAACAACGCTTTGTTCCTAAAGGTAAAGGTGTGCAATCTTTCTTTCTGTTCAGATGTCTGTTGTAATTACTACAATCGTCTGTGCTATATCCACAACCTTTCGGGCAAATAAACTTGAAAGATTGAATTGCAGTATTATTTTCATTTGATTCAGTTTTGAGTTGTTCCGTAGTATCGGGACATGGTATACATATGACAGAAACCATTCATTTATTATTTCATACCCAAATATTTTTAAGTCATTTTTCCCCCACTAAAGGAAAATTTCGTAGAACCAAAAATACACTTAAAATAATGGCAGCAGTTGATCCCCATGAAGTATTGAAGAATTTTGAAGAGCTTCACGCGAGATACAACTTTAGAGAAATCGATTATAAAAATTTTGTGGATCGTCTCGGCGGAAAAGAACCTAGAATTGATACTAAGAATGCCAGCATTGTATTGCTAACATACGACAAAATTTGTGGTTGGTTCGACGATGACGACGAAGAATATCGGCTACACAGCAATGTAGATTATCGAAAGATCCTTACAGTGATACCTAAAGGGGAATGTGCTGGTGCTGGATGCCCTGGTTGTGGAATCGGAAGGGACAAATTCGATTGTATCACAAGTTTTAGGAAAACTCAGATTGAATGTCACACTCTAGATAGATTGGCTGAAGACCTATCGAAAGGCCACAGATACCGAAGTGTAGGAGACGGAGAGCTGATTCGTTTAAAGAGTATTGAGGTGTTGCAAAGACAAACAACAAAGGACAAAGACTCAGTCCCAGCTTTGCACTCTTCTAAATGTTCTCAGAACTAGAGCTCGATTGTATGCCTTATCATCATGGCTTCTTAAATTTTCATAAATAAGTCGCCGGCTGATGTCTATATCAAGAAAAGAACAGTCAAGAATTTCAAGGTACATTCGTAAAATTGCCTCTACGCATAGATCAATGGATCCCGTATTGATTGCGTTTATATACAATTTATTTTTCATTTCATACGGATCGAAAGATTTGTAGTTTAATTTTTGTTTGGATATATGATATTGGCTAGGCTGTCTATTGATTAGCATCGAATAGTTCATTATATCCGGCCAGTGAAGTTTATTGAAAATTATTTCGAGAACATCATTATTCATGTTATCTGTTTAAAAACAATAAACACAAAAAAAAAATTGTAGAAAGCAATAAAGGATGAAGCCCGTGTGGGAAAAGTTGGTAGACGACGAAAGTACTGATACCATCATCCGCTTTAGAATCGTGAAAGGGAAACAATTGAACAAGGAGGAGGTTCAGAGGAAAGACACTCTATTTCGCCTTGATAGGCTTAAGAAGAAAGGCTGGGAAGGCGAGTACGATCCGATCGCCGACTCCACTGAGAAACTTAAGGCGGAATTGGAAAGAGTCCAAACATGGAGGGCTGAGATGAGAGCTTAAGGAGATAATTCCTCGTTTATTTTTGTATAAAATTTAAATAGTTTAAATTTAAATTCAAAATGAAAAACAATGATGAAGGAAAGCGAAGCGGGGGGAAGATTGCATTTTATTCCACGATTTCGTTGATGGTTTTTGCTTTCATCTACATCTTTTTTGGTGACAGTGGAAATTCAGTCGGTATCGATGAAATGTTGAAGCATGTCCACACGGGCGAGGTGCCGTTTTAATCTTCATCGGATTCGCTTTCTTCGTCAGATTTCTTCCCGGCGGCCTTTTCGGCAGCTTCTTTTTCCTTCACAATGAGACTATAGATTTCATCGTTCTCGATAAGGTATGTTAGTTTTTTCCGCAAACTTTCAATTTCGTTCTGCATCCTTACGTCAGCTCTAGAGGATTTGTCATTCAAATCTTCAACTTTATCAAGGATCGATTTCATGTTACCTATATTCAATTCGTTATTATTAGATACTACTGTAGACAAACGTTTATTCAATCTCGAAAGTTGGTCAGCTAAACGAGAAGATAACTCAACTTGTTTTTTTTCTAGTTCTTTTATTTTCCTGATGTTCATGGTAGCCAAACCCAAAGTCAATACGATCAAGATAACAATAATGATTTCGAAAATCATGATTTTATTAAAATATCGCAACAATTTTTTTTTCGGGAAATCAGCTTAAGGAAATAGAAAAGTAATATAGGTAATCCAATAAGATTTATGACAGTGATAGACGATTATATAGAATGTCGCGACGAACATATTGAGAAATATGGTAAACAAACAACAGTGCTGATGCAGGTCGGGTCTTTTTTCGAACTGTACGCGGAGGAAGTTGATGATGAACAGATACATGAAATTACTAATTGTCTTAACATCATCCTGTCAAGGAAAAACAAAAAAGTGGGAAAGGTGGACCGTGCCAATCCCCTTATGGCTGGATTTCCCATGTCAATGCTAGATAAATATGTGGAAATGTTGATAAAAGAAGGGTGGACTGTAGTATTAATTGAACAGGTTTCTGCCGCACCGAACCCTAAAAGGGAAATAACGAAAATATGGTCACCTGCAACATTTTCAGGAATGATGAGCAAAAATGAAATGCAAAACATACTATGCTTTTGCTATGTTTCGAAAGGTTCCAAAAGTATCGATCAATATGTTTTTGGAATAAGTCTTCTTGATTGTGGCACAGGAAGCATGTATATTGATGAATTCATAACAAACAAAATGGACCTCCTACAGAAAGTAATAAATATCAATATAAGGTTCGAACCCAAAGAGGTCATTGTTACCTATGAAGATGAGAACTGCGAAGAAATTGCAATGGAATTAAAGAGATTGTGGCGGAAAGCGTTGAAAGTACATTTTTATGAATTATCTAATGAATCTCGTAAAATAAGTCGTTTGAAGTATATTCTAGAACAAAATTATCAAAATTTGTCGCAACTTGAAATATTCGATTATTTGCGAATAGAAAGATCTCCATACGCCACAATTTGTTTAGGTAATCTATTGGAATTCATTTCAAATCATAAATTAAGTTTCACAACTTCTGTAAGAATACCAAAAATGATAAATACCGAGAAGACGCTGGAGGTATCTTATAACGCATTTGAACAACTGAGCATAACTACTGGAGACGTAAGCGTACTGAATTTGTTGAATAATTGTTCCACGAGCATAGGTAGACGATATTTTAGAAAACGGTTACTAAATCCATACAATTCATGCCAAGAAATAAAAGAGAGCCTTCAGCAAATAGAAGCTTTTGAGTTGATCGATACTGAATTCATAAGGTCTCAACTGATGAAAGTTAAAGACATTGAAAGAATTTCATTCCGAAATAGGTGGTCACCATTCGATGTTCAGAATATTTGGATCTCTTTGAAGTCACTGAAAACGATATTTTCATCGTTTCCAACTGAGTCAGCTCCGAAAGAATGGGTCGCTTTAAATTATATTGAATCAACTTTTAACGATGATACAACTTTTCATGCGAATGTGAACCTCTGCAGTGATGATCATAAGATATTCAAGACAAACAATCGAATCGTTGAAAGAAACCTACAGAATATCGACGAAATCAAAGCCAATTTTAAAGAATATACTTCGGTGAATTCAGAATTTTTCAAAATCGACAGAAATGACCGGGACGGATATCATATAGCCTCCACCTATAAACGATACATGACATATTCAGTATCATTTGAAAAATGTAAAGTAACAAAAAATAGTACTGGTGCAACTTGCAAAATTTATATTCCAAATGAAAGGGAATACAACGACAATATAGTGGCTATGGAAAATGAGATACAGACTGAGATACAAGATTTATTTGAAAGTAACTGTGAACATTTGCGGAAACTATTAGTTGAAGGCAATTTTTTAAGGTGCTGTATAGAATTAATTGAGCATTACGATTTCAATTTAACATGTGTCGAGAATAACAGAAAATATAGACTAAACAAACCCAGCGTTCAAAGCGGTGACTCTGGTAGTATTAACGCGATAGGTTTACGGCACATAATTGTTGAAAATATCTGCGATGAAGTGAAATATATTTCAAACGACATTGAAATGAATAAACACGGTGTATTGTTGTATGGAGTTAACGCATCTGGCAAAAGCTGTTTCATGAAGTCGGTAGCCATTGCCACAATATTAGCACAATCTGGTATGTACGTTCCTGCGAATCAATTCATATTATGTCCGTTTGAAAAGATTTTCACAAGGATTACTGGCAACGACGATTTATTTCGAAAGCAATCAACCTTTGTGCTGGAAATGAATGAACTAAGACAGATCCTGGATAAGGTAGATGACAAGTCTCTGGTTATTGGAGACGAATTATGTTCAGGCACTGAGACCATATCAGGCATTTCAATAGTCGCTTCTGCCATAAAGCGTTTAGCACAAAAACAATGTTGTTTCTTGTTTGCGACTCATTTGCATGAAGTGAACGAACTTATAAAAGACACGAATACTAAAGTTTTCCATTTTTCAGTTTTAGATAGAGGTGATGGTGTACTGACGTACGAAAGAAAACTTTCTCCCGGGCCCGGAAATACCATGTATGGCCTTGAGGTCTGCAAATCTTTAGATATGAATTTGGATTTTGTGGAGGAAGCCTTTAGAATAAGAAGACGCATTCTAAAAGAGGATAAAGGGAAAATAAGAAATTCCAGATACAATTCAAAATTTTATTATCAGAATGAGTGTCAATTATGCAAAAAGATATCTGAAAATATTGATATTCACCACATAGTTGAACAACACGATGCAGATGAATATGGTAATATTGGTGATTTCCACAAGAACGTGGTTCATAATTTGATGGCGTTATGTAAAGAATGCCACCGCGAGGTTCATAACGGCGAAAAAACAACACGCGGAAGCTTCACCATGATGGTATGAAGAGAAGCCAAGTTCTTGATATTTAAGAAAGAACGGTCTAAAAAATAACAATATAAATTAATGCTCGTCATGCTCGTCATGCTCGTCATCACAGCAATCCTTCTTTAGTGAGCAGCATTGACCGTCTCCGAAAAGGGTATCTCTCTTGCCATTTTCCCAATGCACCCCAATAGTCTTATGTGTTTTTAATCCCAGAGCATCTAATCTAGTCACAAATCCACGCAGTTTTCTTTTTTCACAGTAGACTTGATCACCGACTTTTAAGCAGCATTTTGCGTCCATAACTGACATCTTATGATCCATGTCCATGTTTTTATTACTTTTAGATATATATGTTATGAGCTTGATATTTAAATGATGCAAATATCCCTACGATTGTTTTGTTTTATAGAAATAAACTTAACAAAATTGAATTCGGATATAGAAAACCAATAATGCGACTATAAAATCGAGACCAAAAACATAAATATTAAAAACGACGATTCTTATAATATACCTAACTTTATTATAAAAACATGAGTGTCACAGCTGGTTACACTTACAACTCAAACATTATTGGCGATGATCAGACTTACATTGCCGCCGCTGACTGGCAATATCCTGACAACAACAACATTTCTATTTTCGGCCCCGTGTTATTGCCCAAGGTCTACGGTAGTAACTTGTCCGAATTAGAGTTTGCGTCCGATGGTATGATTACTCTCACGATCAATTCTACGAGAGCTATGGAACTAGACGAAGTTGGCGATAACTATGAACTCAAAGCGATCAACAAACCTATAAAATTGAACTCTTCCGAGGATAAAGCTTACGTGCTCTCGGAAGAAATCAAGGACCTTAATGGATTCACACACCACACCACTTCCCAAGTGAGCGGTTTCAAATTCCACAACAGCGCGGCTCTCGATGGTGACCTTTCCGTCAGTACCACTCTCACAGCGTTGGGTGCTACGAAATTGAACAACACCCTGTCCGTCACCGGTGGTGCTACCCTTAGAAGCACACTTTCCGTAGGAAATGACGCAGTTCTTTCCGTCGATCTTTCTGTCAGAGGCGATTCTGCCATTGTAGGTTCTATCGAAGTCGACTCGACTCTTTCTGTTACGGGTAATGCTACTATGGGCGGTTCTCTATCTGTAGAAGGCGCAACTGATGTTGAAGGTCCAACCAAGCTCGGTTCCCTTCTTTCCGTAACTGGTGTTGCCACGTTTGCCAGCAAGGTTTCCGTAGCCAATTCCGCCAATCTTGTAGGCTCTGTTTACCTGGGTAACCTTTTATCTGTTTCGGGGCAAGTCGACATTGACTCAAGGACTAGAATTGGGGACAATCTTTCCGTCACAGGCACAACTGCCCTCGTTGACGCTACTCAAATTGGCTCCACCCTTTCCGTAACAGGTGCCACTGCCGTCGTTGGTGCTACCAAGCTGGGTAACCTTCTTTCCGTAACTGGCCCCGCGACCCTTGCCAGCAGCGTTTCCATTGCCGGTACTACCGATATTGTTGGTGCCGCCCAGCTTGGTTCCACACTTTCCGTGTTAGGCGCAGCCGACGTTACGGGCGCAGTTAACATGGGCAGCACTCTAGATGTTGCTGATGCCACGGCGATTGGAGGCACAACCACTTTGGGTTCTTCTCTCAGTGTTTATGGTGTAGCTAACATGAATGATGCTGTAACCATGCAGCAATCCGTGTCTGTTGCCGGTACCACAGACATGGTCGGCCTCGCGAGAATGGGCAATTCTCTATCTGTCGCGGGTAGCTCTTTCGTCAGAAACGCGTTATCTGTAAATGGAACCGCCACCGTAGCGGGAGCTACTGAGCTCCGAGCCACACTTGGTGTTGCTGGAACAGTCACTGTTGGAGATGCTTTGGTTGTGACCAATGGCATCAGTGGCGCGAACACCAACCTTGACGGTGTCTTATCTGTTTCTGGTGATACCGATCTTGCTTCCGATTTGACCGTCGCCTCGAATGTTGATATTGGTGGAGACGCCATACTCGGAGATGCGCTCTCTGTAGGTGGGGATGTCGACGTATTTGGCCATACCAATATCAGAAGGAAACTCTCGGTTGGTGAAGTAGCTTACTTCCAATCCAAACTTTCTGTAGCTGGTGTAGCTGCGTTAAAGAACGACGTTGAAGTGAGTGGCACACTTTCTATCAACGAAACTGTGGATATCGTAGGTGCCGTTGCCGCTGGAAGTACGCTGTCAGTCACTGACGACGCTGCTTTTGAAGGAAACCTTGCTGTTGCGTCGAATGTTGAAATCACGGGTACTGCCCAAATTGCCTCCACTCTCTCCGTCAATGGTGCCACCACTGTTGATAGCACTCTTACAGTCTCCGAGGAGACCGATCTGCTCGCCGAAGTAACAATGGGTTCATCTCTTTCTGTTAGAACTACAACCGACATTGGCGGTGCTACCAAGCTCGGAAACGTTCTTTCCGTTGCTGGTGCGGTCACTTTGGATTCTGCTGCTACTCTTAAATCTACTGTATCTATTGCAGGCGCGACCTCCCTCGAGAGCACCCTTGAAGTCACAGGGACGGCCACAATCGAAGATGACGTTCAGCTCAACAGCGACCTTACTGTCGGCGGCGATTCTTTCCTCGCAGGTTCCCTCCAAGTTGACTCACTTCTTTCCGTGACTGGAAATGCGACACTTGAGAGTTCTTTAGATCTTGCTGGCGATGCCAGGATCGAAGGATCTACCAAGATCGACTCCTCTCTTTCCGTAACCGGTGCGACCACACTTGAGAACACTGTAGCTGTCGCTGGTGAATCCGATCTTATTTCCGCGGCCAGGCTCCACTCCACGCTTTCCGTTGAAGGAACAGCCGACATTAAAGACAACACCCAGCTCGGTGCGAAGCTTTCCGTAGCTGGTACAACTGACGTTGTTGGTGCCGCCCAGCTCGGTTCTACCCTTTCTGTGGGTGGCGATGTCAGTATCAAGGCCAACATGTACGTTGACGGTCCCCAGATGCGAGTGCCCAAGGGTGCCTTAGGAGGCCGTCCTGCCAACAGCCTTGATCACGCTCTTATCTATTACAACAACGATTACAAGGCTTTCGAAGGTCTTGCGAAGATTGGCGACAGTGGTAATGCTGCGAATGACAATGTTTGGATGCCCCTTGGCGGTGTTATCGATCATGATCAAGATTCCTTCATTCGCGCGATGGATGCCTCATTCAATGATACCGACACGTTATCCTTCCATGCCGATGACGCGGCCAACGCGAGGATGACTCTCGACGCTACCAGCCTCGAATATAACGCCAACCACGATATTAGCGCGGGCAGGGTCAAACTCAACTCTTCTCTCTCCGTCGCGGGCGCGGCGAACCTGGAAGACATGCTGAAGATAAAGGCCAACCTCTCCGTCAAGGGAGCTGCCAAGCTTGATTCTACAGCCACCGTGATGGGTGCGACCGATTTGAGAAGCACCCTCTCTGTCAGACTTGATGGTGCTTTTGAGAAGGATCTTCGTATGGCTAACAACACGGGTATTTTCCAAGTCGCCCAGCACAACGATGACAACACTTACGGCAACAAATACAAGGCTGGCAGCAACGTCGGTGCGATCGTTTACGACAGAACTCTCCAAGTTCACATGGGTCTTCAAGGCAACAGCGCCAATGGCTTCAACTGGATGCCTCTTACTGGTGTGAGAGATGTTGACGGTGACACCACAATCACCTCTGAAAGTTCCCCTGGCTCCGACGAGGACACCCTTACTTTCTCGGCTGAAGGGGAGACCGTCGCGACGATGACGAGCAACGACTTTAACATTGATAAGGCTCTATCCGTTGGTGCTGTGACCAACTTTGAAGAAGATGTCACCGTCAACGCCAACAGCATCATGGACGGTACCCTTTCCGTTTCCGGAACATCTAAGATCAACGGTGAACTCACGACTAACAACAACGTTGTATTGAACGGCACAGCTGCCAACTCCACCACAGTCAAGGGTCAGTCAACTTTCGAACAAAACGTAACTGTTTCGGAGGATAAGACCCTTTACGCCCAAAACTTCATGACCGAGACCATGGGTCACTACTCCCAGTACAATGCTGGCGGGGAAGGTCGCGCGTCTGGTCAGTTAGACATGTACTACGAAGAAGTGAAGATCCATGGTGATCTCAACATCATGGGACAAATCAATCAATCCGCCACGAATGTGACCGAATTGTACGTCGAAGATAAGAGTATTGTCCTCGGTGCCTCGTCCTCCTCGGAAGTCAGAAGCAACTCCGACGGTACTATCTCTTACGAGGGTTCTAACTACACCACGCACGAGACCGCCGTTCACGAATCCGGTCTCAAGGTAAGCGGGGTTCCCGACATGTTCACAACCGACGCTGATAAGTTGGCTGCGAGTGAAAACAAGATGTACGAGAAGTCACTTCTCTGGAACGTCCCCGGTGAGAACAACACGGGTGGCACTTCTAACCTGGCGCTTTCTTGTGGCGACGACAGCAAGAAGCACCTCGAGCCTTTCTGGGAGTTCAAGGGTGGTCAAGTCCGCATCACCGGTCACACCCAGAACGACGAAAAAAAATATGTGTCCTTCGTGTTCCGTATTAACACCAAGGAACAACTTGAACTTGTCAAACTCACGTCTACCAACGCCAACCAAGTCGACAGTGAAACCAGCTTCAAGACAATTGCCAAATTCGGTAATGTTGTTATCAATTAAGCGATCTCCCTGGCGGAAGGGTCTATTATATCGCCCGAAAACTTAGGTAACCAGTAGTAGGGTACGTTGCATTGATCGAATTTAAAATGTTTGGAGAACAAACTTCGATAGAAGGCTGTTTCTTTCAGAGATGGAATATTTTTATCGCAACTTACCTTCATTTTTTCAAAATCAATATCATCATATTGAGAATCTATGTAGGACTTCAAAATGCTATGCCATGAATTGTTTGACTGGCTTACACCGTCTGAGAACGCTTCTTTTTTCCTCCAAAGGATTTCTTTTGGAATCAGGTTGTCATTATCAAAAGCTTTTCGCAGCATGTACTTTTCCATGTTTTCGAAACAAGACATTCGTTTCCGTGTTGGAATAGATTTGTAGACGTCGACGAAGGCTTTGTCAGCGAATGGCACCCTTCCTTCAAGTCCGTGGTGGGATATACACCTATCACTGCGCAGACTGTCAAAAAAATGTATATCCGCCAAGAGTCTATCACATTCACTCTCAAAATCGGATTCATTTTTACAGTTTTCGAGGTATTTGTAGCCTCCGCATACTTCATCGCTGTAATCTCCATTGAATATCACCTTACAATTAGAGTTTTCTTTAATGTATTTTGCGACCAGATAATTACCAACACTGGCCCTCACCGTCGTGGTGTCATAACTTTCAATTGCCGATATCACCTCTTCTATGCTTTCAAGAAACTCGTGTTCGGTGAGCTCTATGGTGGTGTGCACTGACTTAATATGATCTGCGACGAGTTTAGCGTTATGTAGGTCGGGGGAACCTTTCAATCCTATAGAAAATGTTTGAAGGTTACCTGGGCCAAACTCCTCAGCCAATATACCCGCCACCAAGCTTGAATCTAAACCTCCGGATAAGAGACAACCAACGGTTCTTTCGCTCATCAAGCGCTTAGTTACTGCTTCTCTGAATGTGACGTTTACCAGTTTCAACCATTCTTCTTCCTTTCTGTCTTCATGTGCATTTTTATTTACTATGTGATATTGAAAGTACGTATCGTCTACCATACAAAATCCTGGCTTAAATTGTTCAACGCTGTTGCACACGCCTTGAATTCCTTTTAACTCGGAAGAAAATGCTACGCCATTTCCCTCATTTAAATAACCTTCATATAACGGTCTTACTCCCAAAGGATCTCTTGCGCAGATGACCATATCTTCTGAGAAAATGTAGATGACGAACGCGAATTCGCCATCAAGTGTGTTGCATAGTTTTCTGGTCGCTGAAATAGCATCTGGCTCAGTTTCGATAAATTTTTCAAATAATCTAATGATCACTTCACAATCACATCTGCTATCCATTCGCAATCCATAATTATATACTAGTCTTTCCCAGTTGAAGATTTCACCATTGCAGATCATGACAATATTTTTATCAGCTGAATAAAACGGTTGCATTCCGGAATCGTTCAAATCCATAATAGACAAGCGGTCAAATTTCAAATATATCTTTTCTGAATTGTTGATGACTTTCGATTCATCCGGTCCTCTGTGTGAAATATCACCAACATTGTTTATATGCATATCCGATATGTTGTCATGGCAATGTATAAATGTTATACCGCACATTTCATTATTTCAATGTTTTTTTGTATAAGTATGTACGCGTCAACGCGCGCCGTGAGTGTCCCGAATAAAATGGGGTTTACTATAATGATCGAACCTCTCGGTTATGTCGGAGGAAGTATTCTTGGAATTCAATTGCTTCCTCAAATACATAAAGTTGTAAAAAATAGAAAAGCTGACGATATATCAAAATCGTTTGTTATATTAAACTTAATTGGACTTTCACTCATGTCTATTTATGGAGTCCTGGATAAAAATCCGCCTATATACATACCTACTATAGTGTCATGTATCAATACGAGCATATTGTACGTAGCAGTTTGTTTCGTTAGTAAAGAAAAAACAAATGAAACTATTGATTCAGACGACTGCAACGTTTGATATGTCACTCCCTACACAGCTTGGGTAATCATCGTCGTCGTCCGAATCTCCGAATGCGAAAGGGTCCTTCTCCTCCAATAATCTTTGTAAAGTACCACATTTATCGTCACCGATTGTAAATGTGTCATTTTGAATCGGTAGAATTTTTGTTTTACTTATCATCTCGTGGTCCATGAGTATCGCACTATCACCCGTACCGGCCTTCGGAACTTGTCCTACAATGACATTTGCCGCGACCCCTTGGACCTTGTCATGATCACCAAATACGCCTGACTTTATTAGTATATCCGCCGTTTCTTCGAAACTGCATTTAGCTAAAGGGCCAATATCGCTTCGGTTTATTCCGTGTCGATCAATTGACAACAGTTGTCCCTTGCAGGTCATCGTGTCAACCAGAAGCGATACGTGCCTTTGATTAACGTTGCCATTACCCCCGAAGATTTCATAGATCTCGTTGAAGAGTGCCTGTCTAGCAGCTTCAATCCCAAGCAATTCATATATCTCGAAAATAGAATTAGATACAGTCAGTTTTTGATCAACGTATTCGTGTAGCCCCAAAACATCTCTCAGGTTAGTTCCTTCGGTAATAAGCATATGAGGACACGCTGTTTCCACCGCGGTTCCACTGGCAACATCTTCGATTGTCTCGTCGTGAGAATTAATTCGTTGCGGTGTTTTGTATTCTTCCACTTCCACATTTTCTACTCCGCTAATTCCGGACACGACTAAATTGGTCATGTCTTGTTCAATGGCTTTCAGATCGGAAATTATGTCTTCACAATTGTCAGGTGTAATTAATATTTTGTAAATTACTGGTTTTTCCGGATCACAGCATTGATTGTGTACGAATGTCAATTTGTCGTTATATGTACTTCTTATAATCGAAGAAATGACATCAGTGTAAACATTTTTGTCCAACATTTCTTTCGCGTCGAGCTCGACACGTAAAATCCATGGCGACTTATCTTTCCTTTCGCGGTATTTAGTCGCTTCATCGGCTCCAAAACTTAGTACATCATATTGACTGTCCAGATTCTCCCATTCTTTATCATACTCCGAGGATTCCGTTTCGTATTCCAAACTTGAAGATTTAATGAAACTTGATAACTTTAACGTCTGGATCTTCTTTTGCACGTTACTTGCGTCCTCTCTTGTTCGCTTATCTCCAGCAAGGTAAATTTTCAGCATAGGTGCTTTTATATTTTTTGAAATGCTCAATAATTCTTTGATCCGGGGAACACCTCGCACGGCCTTACTCGCAGAAGCCACCCCAGACAGGTGAAAGGTATTCAAAGTCAACTGTGTTGTAGGCTCGCCAATCGACTGTGCGGCAACTACTCCTACCATTTCCGAAGGATTTGATATAGCTTTCTGAAATTGTATCTCGATTTTGGAACACAGTAATTCAAACGCTGCGATTGTAAATTTCCGTTTCATAATCAATTCTTTCGGATTGAGAAATGCTCGTAGAAGAATTCTTAACACTTTATTGCTCCGGCAGTCGTCTTTTGTTGAATTCGATATCACTAAATTTTCCCCCAATGATTCAATCCGGTCCAAGATATGTTCAGGTGTCAAATCTACCCTTAGCTTGGGATGGTTATCAATTTGATGTATACTTGCGCAGTGATCCATCAATCTCTTGAATGCAATTGGATATGATATATTCTTGTCTCCTGAAAATCGGAGGATCTTTTCAATGACGAAACGTCGATCTTCAGTAACATCTGTAAAGTAATCAAACAGCTTCTTGTTCATCTTCCGACGATATTCAATCATTCCCTCTTTCCCTTTTGCCTTCGCAAAAACATCCGGCAGAATAAAGTCCTTGAACTTTAAATAACTGTCGACCAAATAGTCATCTTTCAAGTCCAGGATCGAATAAGGCCCTTCTCGGTTCTTAGAGTCCGACCTCAAATATGGAATATATTGTTTCTCGAGCTTGGTGGAATCCATCCCATCATCTCCGTACATGAAGCTCACAATTTGGCCACCGGCGTTTCGCACGGTCATGTCAAAATGGGTCCTGGCGTCTTCCATTGCTTTCACGAGTTTCCTTTGCAAATATCCGGTTTCGCTAGTATCATAGCAAATGATACCTCCCCTACACATAAAGTTCAAGGTCGAAGGCACTGTTACGTCGTACATCTTCGCACAGACTTCAAAACCAGACCTTTTGGTGATGCTCACAATTTTATCCTTTACTGTATCTTCTGTATAATCGAAGTTACGATGCTGCTCCGTGAAGACGGCATTTTGTAATTTGAATTGTTTTTCTTCGTGAATGAGTTCGATTTCTCTGGCGAATGCGCGTCCCCATTGCGCGCGTACTGATAGATTATATGATCCAGCTATATCAACAGTGCCCAAATTATTTTGCCTGAGCTGCTTTACTGATATTTTGCTGAAAATTCCAAAGCGATTCAGTAACAGTTGGATACCTTCAATCAAGGATTTTGAAGCAGAAGAGCACTCTATAAAACCTGCCTTTAAAGAAGAATCTCCAATGTGTCCATCTCCAGAAAAGTAACCGCTAATGAGTCCTCTAGCAAATTCCAAAGGCGCCTGGTAAGCAGCATCTGGTATATGTTTGTTTCGCGACCCATGACCAACCAGGCCTTTAAAGAAACGTGCGAATAGCGTAGAAGATCCAATTATACTCGTAGACATTCCAATTTTATTTTTGCTTTCATCGACACGGTGCGTTATGTTGTACTTATCGAACCATTGTTTGACGAATTTTTGCACCGACTCGTCATTTTTTGTGATTGATATCGTTCCAGACGACTCATGGAAACAGCCATCCGCGAGGTACAGACCGATGAATACCCCGTTGTCATAGTCGAGTTCAAAATTGTCTGGCATATGAGAACCTTCGCGTTTAGCGTGGTAGGGGTATATGCAACCTTTTCTGATATTATCAGTGTTTGAGCGGACCGTGGTTCTTTGGACCCTCGCTTTGCAAGTATACGGAATAGTGAATGTTTTGCCGTTGTTTTCTTCGTACCAACCTTTGGGAATGGAATAGTTGTCTCCCTGCGACTTGCGCATGAGTTCGACGCATTTCCAAAATTCAGTACCGTGGACGTATTCTGTTTTGGGGAAGTATTTACCCGTGTCGATTGATTTTATCATTGTTGGAGGCGCAGGTAGGTTCATGCAAACAGGTGTGAAATCACCTTCGTTTACTAGACTGGAATGTTTCTTCAGGAACTGTCCTGCAGACTCGTCCCAAATCAATAGAGATTCGCTATCCGCGACAGTCACTGTGCGTCCACCTGAAGTTTTAATTTCGTATACGACGTCGGTGGGATCATGACGAGTGACAGCCGTAAGCAGACCCCATGAAGTGTTACCTTTGGAATCTCCAGTGGGAATGAAAACTTGACATTTATCTTTAATGTCGAGGAATTCGAAATCCGGGCGTTTTTCGTTGTATTCAATATCCGTGTGGTGCGCTTCCATGAAATTGTCAATCCAATCACCGATCTTGACATCCCTGATGGCGCCATTTTCGAGGACAATGATATCGGTGTCGCCGGTTACACTTTTGACTGCTGTATCAATCAAACCTTCGCGTCCTCCCATTGCGTGAAAGAAGAATTCTTGCGGATTGAGGCCGTCAATGAAGGAGTGTTTAACGAATCCTCTGGCTTCGGGACTGTCGTCATATTTTTGGAAATGCGGCAACGTGCGATCGTCGAATCCGTAGTTAATTCGCTTGCCTTCGACAGAACATTGTCCGACGACCCCCATCATCTGCAGAACGTTAATTTTGTTACCCTTGGATTTTGAATCGATCATATTCAACATTCGATTGTCGGAGGATTTGATGTTTGGATCACTAAGGACGGCTTTTCTGATGTCGTCATTTGCGGAGCTTGTAAACCCGGAGATTTCACCTTCGAAAAATAGATCGTTGGACGCCATTGTGTTGTTCATTTCGCCGCTTTTGTTGTGTTCAACTTTGTCGATGTGTTCCTTACACGCTGTTTGCATGTCATCCAATACCTTGTCAATAATACTTTTAGTTTTTGCAGAGAGCATCAAGTCTGATACTCCGACGCTAAACCCGTTATAAACGAGGAAATCGCAGATCAACCTCTGGGTGTTGTCAAAAAGTGCGGTGGTTTCCTTAATACCGATATCATTGTAAACAGAATGGACGATACCAGTGGACATTTTTTGAAACGCGTCTTTGTTCAGCGAGCCACTATTTGGTGTGATGACACCATTTTTAATTTGTGCGGTGACACTTTCTCCACTTGTAAGTTCACTAGATACGTTGGTAGTGATCGTGGGTGGTATGATAGTTGAAAGTATTTCCCGTCCGGGTGTACCGTAATTGTCAATTGATTGTGAGGGTAATTCTCCGGTAAATTTGCTACTGTTGGAGAGCAAGTTCATTGTTTGCTTGGTTGTCAAAAAGGTGTCTGCAGCAGTCATTTTGAACACACCCAGAGTTATATCCTGAACGATAGATATGATGGGGGACGAATCTTTTGGGCTAATTACTTGGGTCGGGACACTTGCCAGTTCCCGTAATTCATTTTCTGTTTGCTTGCTTTGCGGGACGTGCATGTTCATTTCGTCTCCATCGTAGTCTGCATTGTAACTCGGCGTGCAGCACACGTTAAGTCTGAACGTATCGTAATTCATAACTCTGACTCTGTGTGACATCATGCTCATCTTGTGAAGGGAAGGTTGTCGATTGAATAATACGTAATCACCGTCGAGTAAGTGGCGTTCAACAATATCTCCGTCGCGGATATCTTCTCGAAGTTGTTTAGCGTTTTGTGCATTGATTCGAAGGGTGCGATAGTCTGGCTTCTTCTTGATGTATTTCGCTCCTGGGTAATTATCAGGTCCGTTATCGATCAACTCCTTGAGCCTTTCCTTGTTGAATGTATTAACAGTTTCCGGGAAAGTAAGGTTCATAGCAATTTTCAGTGGAACTCCGACCTCATCGATAGAAATATTCGGATCTGGTGTGATTACTGATCTTGCGGAGAAGTCAACTCGTTTGCCCATCAAGTTACCCCGTATTCTTCCTTCTTTAGATTTCAGACGTTCCGTGACTGAGCGTAGAGGTCTTCCAGTACGTTGTTTAGCTGGTGCAACTCCGGGTAGCTGGTTATCAACGAAAGTGGATACATGATACTGGACAAGTTTAACCCATGTGTCGATAGTTTCTTTTGTCGATCCGGCCTGGATCTTCGTTTTCAGCGTGTTATTCGTCTTAATGATATCGCATAGTTTGTGGGTGAGGTCATCTTCACAGCGTTGTCCGGTATCATTTCTCACAGAGGGCCTGACAGCGGGTGGGGGTACAGGGAATACCGTGCATATGAGGGATTCTGGACGAGTTATTTCGGGTGAGAATCCAAGAATTTTTGCGTCTTTATCCGAAATGCGTTTCAAGATGTTGAGGACGTCTTCAGCGAGAAATTCTACTCTTTTCTCAGCGTCTGCGTCTATGGCAGTGAGAGCCTCCCCTGCCCCGCATTTATTGTCGGTCCAAGACATGATAATCCGTCCGATATTTTCCTTTTGAATCTTACTCGGTTGTTTTGCTCCACAGCCATGTAGGGCATTATTACATCCGCAAACTTTAATTTTGCCACTTGATAATTTGTAGATGAGGTCAAACTTTTTTTGTCTGCTGATCTTTTTGTTAATCACCTTGACAACTTCTTCATCTTCTGGATCAATTAACAGAGACGAACAGCGATAACAAACACACCTCAAAATTTTTCTGACTGTGTCGAAAAACTGACTGTGAAAGACCGGTTTGGCGAGCTTAATGTGTCCAAAATGGCCGGGACAAAACGCATTCTTTTGCATGCAAGTTTTACATATTTTGTCATTTTCTATGACACCCATCCTACTATCAAACAAACCTCCTATGATCGGTTCACTTCCTGAATACGTATCTGTAGAGGTTATCTCGCAAACGGACATTCTTTCGATAGAAGCCGAATCGAGAATTGAAAATTGCACGCCCTCAATACTTTTGACGTCATTTTCGAAGGACAACTCTTTATATATCGTCATGAGTATATTATTCTCTTTTACTTATGGTAATTTGTTTTTAAATCAATTTGCAACCAGGATCGTTGAAAATGACTTAAAGGTAAAAATCATTACTGTTTTATACGAGGTCATGTACACATTTGTGTTTTACATTTACCTCTACTTTGCTGTTTATTTGTTCAGAGTTATGACGAGTAAAACCCCAAATTTGTTTATAGAGAAGATCCCGGCGCTGTCCGAAGACATATTTTACATGTTTCATCTCAAAATATTGACGAGGGATGTAAATGCGTTATATAATTTTGTGAATGAAATTCCGTCGAGATTAGAAGGTGTCAAATTCAGACAACAAGATAAATATACTATGTGTTTTATAGAGACCCCGCATGATGCAACAGAGGAGCTTTGTGAGCTTGCTCTAGAGCATAAAGACTTGAATGACGTCAAATATCATCTGAACAAAGAATTGATAGAGTAAATAAATTTGTATTTTTTTTCCGCTATATTAGTAATGAGATATGGCTGATACTGATACATCCGAAGAAATAGAACGAGGAGATTCGTTAATATTGGATTGTGGCGCCACTCCAAAACTTAGTGACTTAGAATTAAATGTAATATCGGATGAGATCAATTATATTTGCGATGATGTCTTATTCACTGTAGTGATGAAGGACGAGAATCGAGCATATAAACTCGTATTGGATAATGACATCCAACTCATCCTGGACGCCTTAAAAGAGACTCCACAATATCCCGTAAAGCTTAACGGCATGCAGAAGCAGAGATTCAAGGATATCGGTGTAACAGACAATAATTCAACAAAGGCCGTGAAAAAAGTTATCACTGCGATGGGAGATTTCCTGTTTCCGACGGGTACAACTAAACCGCAATATTATGAAAATACTACCGACCTTGAAGAATGCCTTGATCGTCTTGTGGAAAGCCTCGAAGGAATAAACGGGAAGAAGGAATCCCTCGCAAAAACTGTGAGATGGACTGTACAGCCTTTCATTTACATGTACATCGGTTACATAATATTCATGTTTTATAAGTACGGGCGGGCTTTAGTTTATGAAGGTGGCGCAGTTGAAGCAGAAAAATTCAACATAGGATTCGCCTCGCAATCAACTTACGCAGCGTTATTGATGAGATATGCGAAACATTACGAGAAGTATTGCAAAATAGTATACACTGACGGTGACCTTAATTCTGGAGTTTGCTCATCTGTCAAAGATATCGTTGCGAATATCAGCATTTTCTATAAGAAATTGATTTGCTATAAAAAAGACAACGGCACCGACGACAGGTGTGTAGGCCTTATGAGGAAAGCGATGTACGAATTATATAGAGACAAATATGTGAATAATATATTCATTGCAGCAAAGTCCGGGTTCAAAAATTCTGTTAATTCGATTAATAACTTCGTCGAAAAACAAAGGAAATTTCTTCTTCGAGAGGAAAATTTTGACGTAAACTATACTGCTGATAACGAAGCTTTTGAACATGTTTACCGCGTATTCCTCCACAATGCAGGTGTCAAGCTTTTCAAAGATGATAGAAGCGCGACAGTAAGAAGAAATGAACTCAAAGCCAAACACCAAAGTGGTGGTAACTACGATGCATTTATAAAGGAGGATTTATTAGAACCATTCATAAATATACTGTCAGATCCTGAAAATTTAACCGAAGCCAGATCAACAGACCTGATTAGCATGGTAACCATCTTGTCAGACATGAAGAAAGAGTATTTGCCAGAATATATTGAACTTGTCGACTTGATATTTAATATTGAAACAAGGCCATATTTCAATTACTCGAACACTAAATATGTCGAAGAATCCATGATAAACATCGCGAATTTGAAATATGTGGAAAAGCATTCCCAATATTTCAGTGAGGTGCGAGACAAGATGATATTGGGTGGGTCTCTCATGATGACGGGTAATTCAATCAACGCAGATGTGACCAAGACAACACTGTTGACAAAGATTCAATCTCGGAAAACGAAAGTTCTTACTTTGGAAAAACTCTACGAAGATTTCCAGCTGAAGATTCGTACAACATCGCTGGCAATGGACGACATAAAAGAGGGAGGTGAATTCTTCGATGTCTATACGAACATAAAAGAAGATTTTAACACCGTAACAGAGGAATACAAGCTGACAAAAACCATTGTCATGACATATATGAATTCCTACCTTGAATCGGACGAAGAGTTCGAGAACGACCCAAACCTTCGCGGAACAGTGAAATCAAACATACAATTTGTTGTTGGCACGATTTTGAGTCAACTCAAGATATCTCGAGACATAAAAAATAATATTTTGAATACCACCGATCCGAATTTAACGAAGTATATTTCATTTATGAAATTTGAGAATAAACTGACCCAGTTAGATGATAATGATTTACGTAGACTGTTCAAATATGTGAAACAAATAAATACGACGATGCGTACTTTTAGAAAGTATGTCAAGTCCGAAGAGATATCATATTCGAAGAAGTATCAGATCGCTGAGATATACGATGCAGCCATTACCGAATCATCATATGGCGCCCTTGTGCTCATAATCATATATTTCTATGACATGATTGAATCTGATAACAAGTTGGATGCATTAAATTTTGTGGGACAAAAATTATCTACTGCATCAAAAGGATTATCTACTGCATCAAAAGGATTATCTACTGCATCAAAAGGATTATCTAAAAGTGCAAAATCTACTACACCAACCAGCTCCGGCACGTTTATCACTGCAGCTCAACCCGAACAGAAAGGCGTAAGTGGGAAAATAAAGAAATTGTTCGGCAGAGGTGGTGATAGCCAGAGTTTTGATGACACGGCGCAAGAAAACGCGCCAGCTGTTGTTGAAAAGAAGGCTGATAGCCGTCAGGGTGACAAAAAAGTGCTAACGAAGAGCAAGGATTTTACTGCTCAAGTAACTGATCTTATCGTTCCATTCGCGGGAGTTGTTGCTGCTTGGATAATTCTGTCCCAATTTTCTAAGAGCTACTTGACGAAGTACAAGACAGATATAAACTATGACAAAGTTACGAATATCACCAATACAGAAATATTTGAAGTTGAACTGGATAGATACGAGCGACACTTCAGAAGATATATAGAAACAAAGCGCGATACAAAGGTGTGCAAAGAATTGTATCTTCAGCTTATGAAAACACTGGAAGCGTACGAACAATGCAATTTTGTGAAAGGAAGTTTTAAGAGTACACCTTTCCCGGCAACCGAGATGTTAACTAATGGGTTACTGCTCGTGATATGTTTCTTCATATTTTATGTAGCATACACCGGAACCGGAATGAAAGATAGACAGAAAAACAGCGAAAAATTAAGAGCGATATTAGAACAGGAGATATCTGGAGTAGATAGCAGTGAAGTAATGAGCAACACGAGGGAGAGCATCAGAAACGATATTACGAAAGAGGTTGAAGAATCGGAAAAGCGCATGAGGAAAGAGTGGTATAAAGTTCGTGAGTCTTGGGAAGGCGCGTACATGAACAAGACAAAAGATGAATGGGCGCCGGCTGCGGAATCTAGTTTCAGGAAAAAGCTGGTTAAATTTCTGGAGAAGTACGACAAGGATCTAGATAAACAGGAGAAAGAAGACAAGGAGAAAGGAAGTCCAAAAGAGCTGGTCGATTCGAAAAAAGAAATGAATAAAAGAAATACAAAGTACGGTGATATCTTAGGGAAGTATGATCATTGGCACGACAAGGAAGAAGGACAGGGAGAAACAGGGTTTCGCTCGTCAGAAGAGCAAGAAGGGCCAGGCGGCACTAGCCTAAAAAAAAGATTTTATGGCAAGGGAGGAAACGGGGCACAGTTTGGAGTCTCTGCAGCTCCGGCAGCGTCAGGAATTGGACAAGGCGCTACAACAAATCCACGGGTGGCAACGGCGCCGGGCCAGGAAAATGTCGCGATGTTGAATAATCAGTATTCTCCTGTACAAATGGACAAAATTGATCTCGAAGTTGAAAAAACCTTGTTACAACAGTATACGAGAAAGAAAGACAACTTGGAGGCTCAATTGATTATGATGCAAAGGGACACTGGGTACGTTAATTGGATATTGGCTGGGGCAATACTTTCTTTCAGTGTATATTTCATGGATACATTACAGCAGAATACAAATCGTTATAAAAAAGTGATGACGGGTGGTGGAGCATACACGAGAGAGTGCTTGCTCAATTAGGCCCATTTCTGTTTCCATCGTCAGCTGTTTTCATGGAATGCTGACAGTCGTTTTTTTCGATATTCAATACGTCTTTCGAAATCCAAGAGGGGTCGTTCAAGAAGAAATTTTCTACAAATAAATCGAATGTAAAATCGGAATCTATTTGAACGAAGACTGTCGAATCGTTGACATTTGCTTGTTGAGAATTATGCGTCTGAACACGTGACATTAAAATATATTAATAATTTATTCTTTAAGTGCTTTTTATCTCTCTATTAGTTATGTGATGAAATATTTCCAATTATTCACGGGCAGACCTAATATTGATTTCATGACATCGTTATTGAACTGCTACGGGTTGGAATCGATGGACGATTCCAAGGAATTTTGTAAAGAAGATTTAGTAGAATTAGATACGATACAAAAAGTAGAAGAACTTATACCTGAGATGATAATATACTATTTACCATGTAAGTCTCAGATTTATTTGAAAGATATCACAATCAAGCGCTGTGTCACTATTCTCGCGCAATTTTTGAAATTGTACGACTATAAACTTAATAGGAAGGAGAAGATAGTAAACAGAAAGAAATTGATATATTATAACGTAATAAACACTAAATTTTGCCAAATCCATATTTCGAAGGAAAAAGCGGAAGTGAATTTTTCTTAGCCAACATATAGTTTCATTGCCGGGATAATTGGGTAACACTCGTGCAGAAATGTTTTCAAATAGGTCTGGATACGATACTTCTCCGGAAAGAATCGTATATTTTGATTATCGCATGTGATTTTTCTGTCATCATCACTTAACATATGATGGGATTGCAACGGCAGAATGCTTATCAAGTGCTCGTTAGGGGTCAAGTATTTGACATCAGGAAAAGGTCGCAATGACTCTAAATTCGGATTTATGGTAGCGAAATTACAAACGTCGAATATGGTGGGTGCATATTCAAATTTGTAGAACCAAGAAGTCGACGCCGATTTGTTGAAGTAGTAATCAACATTCCATAGAATTCCTTCCACGTAATTTTTACATATGTCCTCAATCCTTTTGCCTCCGAAAAGACTTTGATAATATCTGTTTCTCCAACCATCTTTATTCGGATTGATGGTATCGATCTTTGGTTTGTTTACCACCCCATAAAAATTGAGTTTGTCTTCTTCTGAATTGCATCTGCGTTCACTTGAAAAGTACTGATTGTGCATTTTCCTGTATTCGTTGTCCTCTATCGAAGCTAAAGCAGTCAACATTGGAACCATAACATTCCAGTTGATCTTCCAATTATCTTCTTCTCTGAATATAATTTCGCATCTTTGTCCTTGAAATTCGACAACACTGGCCAGCGTCTTCATTAAGTGTTCTATTGAATGAGACCGTATCTTCAAATATGATAAGGCTGGTACAAAATCATTACCGATAAACATCGACAGTAACACGTATGATTCGATATAATTTTCAACCATGGTAGTTCCAAACATGCCATTCATGTATATTTTTATTTCTTTTGATAGTTTATCAATGTCAAGGTAAATGAACGGCTCGATAACGTTGTTATGATAGAATTTTGACTCACGCATCAGGAAAACATCTTGTCTCTTTAGCAACAAGCTTAACATGATCAAATCTGCGTCGAGACCGTATACATAAATTCCATGAAATTGATTTTCAGGAAGGGATGCCAAATAATTGAAGATTTTCGTTTCACCTTCACCGGGTTCTTCGCTGCTACTAAACGTAACTTTTTTTACTTTTGAATGCGCATACTCCGTCAACCTTTTGTTGAGCCTTTGCATAAATTGAGTACCAGGACTAATTGCATTGGAATCCCAACCTTTGGAAATTCCTAGTTTCGATTGCATGAAAGAAGAAAGATAACGTCTGCGACGCTGCTGTACAACTTTAGTTTGTGGTGGAACTCCATCGATTGATATTAGCAATTCATCAATTGAATCAAATTGGTCTACAATTTTGTCAATGTATTTCACACATTGAATGATCAGATTCCGCTCATATTCCGATTCGTCGAAATCGATATCCCAGTTGAAAGTATTTTTTAACTCTCCGTTGCAAAAATGAATTGCGCAATTGAAATCTAGACAAACAACAGAAGGTGTTTCGTCATATACTTTTGTTGTAACTAAGTCTGGATTTTTACGAGTCAAATGTGAAAAAAGGTACGGAATCCCCATGTTTATAATATGTAATCAACGCTAATCTTTAAATGTGTTTGTTGACGGCTTTTGATAGCTTAGATGTAAAAATACTCTATCTTCATTTGAACAATTCTCTGTTCCATGATGATAGTTAGTAGACTTGTAAATCAACACGTCTCCTATATTTAATTCTGGTTTGTATGACGCCATACCAAATTTTTCTTTTCGTTCAGCTGATAATTCATTAAAATGGCCAATTGTCTTATGTTTCATTTGTTCATCGACAATGTGATTATCGTAAACAATTGTTGTTCCACTATTTTTCTTGAAATCGGTGAAAGGTATAATTACTACCAAAGTTTCAAGACTGTCGTCAATGTGAATTTCTTGAGTCAAGCATCCTGGGCGATTAAAAAATACCCTTGCAGTAATTAAGGTGCATTTGTTTATGTATGAATACATCGCTTTGTTTGTGTCAATCAAATTATGGATATAATTACTTGTTTTCATTATTACATCACGATGAAATATCGTTCTTTCTTCGTTAAAAATTCGATAGTACAATCTGTCGGAGTCACAACTTTGTAATATCAAACGCCTCTCAACATGCTTAACTGTTTCGGGTACTAATTCAAAAACGTCTCTTTTAAGACTGTCGGCATGCATATTTGAACCTTCAATAATATCGCCAAACGTCGTCGATAGCTCTATGTCATTTTGCTTGAATTTCAATACATATTGAATACCATTCGAAATGTTTTTTTCGTAAACCGATTGCTCAACGATGTCGTATTGCATTGTGTTATGAAAATCTATACCAATTATAAAATTTCGCAAGATATCAATCGATCTTCGGGTGAATACGTTTTTGATATGTACATATCCATTTACATCCAACATTGTTGCTGTTGAGTCCATTGTGTAGTTATAGTAGATTATTAAACCAGACCATTTCTCGCCAGAATTTCTTCTAGAGATGCTAGTCTTTCTTCTAGACGCGCAGTTTTTATTTTCTCTGCCTGCAATTGTCGATCGACTTCCTGCAACGCCGATGTGGCGACTGTCCAAACATAATCCTTATTCACGTAATGAAAGTCATTAACCACCTGTCCATATACGAACAGATCTTCCCCAGACAATTCTGTATCCACACGGATGGTGTGCTCGTCGACGACCTCCGCAATTGTCAACTCTTTGCGTTTAACGCCTTCCTCGTACACGACAAGCGTTTTGCTCGTGACGTCCAAGTTTGATGTGTCAAAGTTCTCGAATGTAAGAGTGTTCGCAGAGACATTCGCCGTCTCGTAGATGTTGGGTATTTCTCCGTCAGCCAAGGAGACGGCTTGTGGGACGACTTCCTTGACCTCTTGTGCGATGAAACCGATAACGGTCGAAGAGCCTTTCCCGACCTTGTCCACATACTCATAGTATTTCGGTTGAAGTTGCCTGAGCTGGTCGAGAGCTGTGGTGTCGTGTATGTCTACGATATTGCTCTTGATGCGTTCATCACTTTTAGCGACATAGCCCGAGGCACGAACAGAATAAATAACACTAAGACCGAATTCCTTTCTGTTTGGGTCGCTATCTATCTGAGTTTGATCATAAGCAGTGGAGGCGGAACTGTAATTAATGGTAGCCTCAACACCTGAAACACGCAACCCATTGTAGAAGTATCCAACTGTACCGCTACAAGAAAAATTTGCACATGTGAGTTTCCCATACACTTGACAGTTGTTGGAATTGTCCATCCGGAGAGACCAGCCACGACCTGAATTCAGAAATCCTATTTCGTTACTCGTTGTCCAGTGGATGTACCCACGCGCTGTAGTGTTTTCAATCGTACCACAAATCCCCCCGTTCCCCGAACCGGTTCGCATATACATGTCGGCTCTACCTGCTGGATAGATGTGCCAACCGTTACCGTTTGATGAAGGTTCCCAATAATGTCCAGCATCCCCTTTTGTACGCACCCAATTTTGGACGTAACATTCTTTGCTACTGAAATCATAACTAGTGCTTCCGTGTCTGGCGGCTTTGCCATTGATTATATCATCCAACCAACCATAACCGTCCTGATGAATACGCCCGAGCGCGCGTACTCCCCAATCTTCTGTCCTGAGTTTTTCAGAACCGTTCCAATGTAAACGTGTGTGGCTGTTGCGGTCACAATACATGCCCCATTCGTTATCTTGGTCGTTGTATATGCCGCAGGTATTACCGTTTGTATGAGCCATAAGTCCCCACTGATTTTGAATATTGTATCCACCCCAAGAACTCCTTGAGCCATGTGTAGTTACAGTCATGTAATCACCACCAGATTTTTCAATTCGGAAATTGATGTCGTTGTTGTAGCCGACCCTTCCGACAAGGAGATCACCCGACACATTCACCCCATCACTGCGTGTCTGCAGTTTATCGGCACCGTTGTGATACAAGTGTGCAGCACCATTTCGAACGAAATACGCCATCCACTCATTGTCGAGGTCGTTGAAAATCCCGCATCGATCGTTACTGTCGCTCATGAATACGTAGCGGCCGTTGATGGAGTACCCTTCCCAATTACCTGCACCCTCCCCGGTCGTCTGCACCGTGCCGTAATTTCCCGACACGGCGCGAAGCCCGCGCGTGGTGGAATTACCGATGTAAATATTGTTAGCGGAAAAGTTCTGTCCTCCCGCACCGGCCAAATTAGCGCAACCGATACGACTCCTTACTAGTCCCATGTCATTACAAAAGCGTATGTAATTATCACCAGTCGAAACTCTGTATGCAAAAGCTCCTTCATTGATCTTATGAGTATCATTTCCATAATCCGAGCGGAACAGACGAGCGAATATATCACCTTCAGAATTTCTCAATGCAATTTTATTTGCTGTGCCTGCGGTAGTTGCTTCAATCGTCGCGGAGTTTGCTAGACCTGATTCGAATTCTACGTTACCTTCAATTCGCGTAGTGGAACCGGATCTTCCAAGTCTCAGATCCCCACTGTCGTTTCGAATGGTATACGTGTTTTGGCCACCGTCGAGAGATCTATTCGGTCCATTGATAAAATGTACCGCGCCACCGCTGGTAGTTGTTGGTCTCAGTCCATTTAAAATCAGGTGATACCCAGTATTTGGAGCATCCCCCGTGACACAAAAGGCACCCCTGACTTTTGTATATCCACCTAAATTAATCATTCCGGAGCTGTGCCAATTCAAGTACAGATTCGCATTCGCGGCACTATCCACAACCAAATCCCCGGCACTTGCGCTTCTAATACGTGCGATGTTATCAGTGTTTGTTCCAGGGTCGACCCCTCCCACGTATAACCATGTAGAGTGCGTGGAATTTTGCAATTTTATATTGGGAGTATCTGACTTAGTCCACGCGAATGAAGCAACTGTATCCGAATCTTTTCTTATGTATCTTGTGTCAAGTTCAGAACGTATGGCATCTGCAGTCACAGAGATATCAATTGACTTGGATCCGTCGAAGTCTACTCCGTTGATAGTAACTGGGGTTGTCAATCGTGTTGCCGAGTTGGCCGTGTCGGCGTTACCTTTAAGTGTGCCATAGAATTGATTCGCATAAAAATCTCCATTTGTTGTGAACATGAAACCAACATCCGGATCGGGTGTACCACCACCATCCCACGCTAAACCTAATTTTCCCGAGTCGTCATTGGGTATTCCCCAGTGCCAACTTCTCCCGACCCCTTCAGAAGTGCGCCCATATATTCTGAATAACTTAGTGAACGAGGTTATTCCATAAGACGTTCTATCGACAACTTCAGTGTCAGCACCGAAGAAATTTGTATCAATTACCAAAGCTGGATTGGTTTCATTCGAATCGCTTCCCTTCTTTATCAATGAAAAGCCGTCTTCAACTCGTATTTTCCCATTCACGTGAAGGGCTTCCTGAGGATCAGAAGTCTGAATACCTACAGCCATGCTCGTGTACATTTTTGTATCATCTATTTCATACCACGATTCAGAAGAAGCAGTAAATTCATAATCTTCGTCATGATCTCGACGAAATATATCTCCCACAGTTGCTTGTGGTTCCAAGGTACGCATGTATCGAGCCCAATGCGCCAATTTCATTTCTTCGAGAGAAGAAACACCTGCGTGTTGAAGGGCGGCTGTTTTTGTTACCTCGTGATTTGCATGTCCTTTACTGAGCCCAGTGCTCAAAATAGCTGATGGTACTATGTTTTGTTTCCTTTTCCTAAATTTCATCTTTCCATTCGTAAATGAAATTTTTGTTGTATCGCCCACCCAGAGACTATTATCGCTGATAAATAAATCTCTCACTGCGTTATCAACTGAGCCAATGTCGAATGCATCGGTTGCGCTAGGTATCATGTGACCTGAAAATGTTGTTATGCCACCAACTGACAGATCATTTTTAATAAGCACGTTCGATCCGAATTCTGCTTTTTCTTCATCGAATTTGACGTCGAAATGATCTATGGCATTTGAATCGGAGTTTGCCCGGAATTTGATGTTAGATTCACCTTCAACCAAAAACATACCTGTCCTATCCATGTTAGCGGTACTGCCAGTGATCTGCTTAAATGACGTGCCGTCATGACACAATATCTTACCGTCTGAATATACCAATTGCCCTGGTAACCCTTCTAATCTATCGTCTAAATCAGTATACGTAGCGGACTCATCTTGAGTGTAGAATACTAGTTTTCCTATCGCACAGTATGCTGGTTTATTTCCTTGTACAGTTATGCATTCTACTTGAATAGCGAACTGGTCGAATTTTTTATATTCGCCTTCAACTACATCGTCGCCAGTGTCCGGGAGTTGAAGTGCATCTAGTCTCAAACCTTCCCTTCCGGTGAAAATCAAATCTTTGAAAGAGCCAAGTTCTTCCCAATCGATTCCGTTGGCAGTGCCGTATAAGCATATATCTTTCGGAGGGGTGGCATTCTCGTATGTAGCTGATCCACGAGTGTAGATATGAAATTGTTTCAATAATATGGGACTTGGTAACTTCAACATGCAGAATTCACCTCGCTTTTCAGTTCCGGGAAATGTTGGGGCAGCGTCCTCAAGTGGTAAGCCGCTGATGTGGTCGTATGTCGTTTGTGATATCCAAGCGCTATAATGCCCGGTGCCGTCGTCAAAATCGTCATAAGTAACATCCTTCCCGTCAAAACATTTGTAATAGTCGTTCTGAAATGACAAAGTACTCGAACCGGAAGCTACATACCCGGACATTTCGTTTTGTGTCATCTGAATAGATGGGCATTTTTTCTGTTTAATGTTATCTCTGAGAATCAACGATTTTACGATAGTATTATCATAAACATAAACATCCTTGACAGAGAGTGTGTTTGGAATGTTCACGAGGTTTGATCGAAGTCTTAAGTCAAATGGCGTGCCATTCGAAGTGCATCTGAAATCTATGTCATGATTTCCTTCAGTAACGAACATACCAGTTTCTTCATCATTCACTGTTGCGCTGGATATGCTCGTAAATTTTGTTCCGTCGTGACCGTAAAATTTCCCGCTAGCAAATTTCAATTCACCCGGTTTCCCTACACCGCTAAATTCGCTACCTTCTTGAATGATCAACCTGCCCGCAGAAACCTCTCTGGCATCCACCAACCCGTCACTGCTTATGTATAAAGGGTCATTTGAGGTATTTCCTATTTTCAACGTGGTTCCATGAATCTCACTTGCATACACTTGATTGTTCATAATTTTAGTTGTATTTACCTTAATTCCGTAATCAAGGCCATCGACTTCGAATGTAACTTCTGGACGAACTGTGAGTGTACCATCTTCTTGGTCTGCGAAAACCAATTGTTCGTCGTATCCACCAGTATTGTTTTTCTGGGCTACCGAAATCGTATTTGCCAGAGTGGATTCACCAGAGTGTGCAACGCTCAAATTGGCGTCAACTTTCAGTAAGTTATCTTGTGTTATGTTGATATACGGGTTGAGATCAACTGGTGACCCGGTGCTCAATGCAGACGCGTTTATTTTTCCGATGTTGTACCCGTTTTCAGCTGATATTTGACCGACCGAAAGTAGATTTTCAGAAGGCTGATAAACCATGTTTGTGCCAAATTCTATAATCCTGTTTTTTCTCTCCAAAACATCGTGTGTCAAATCGTATTTAACCATGGATAAGTTGTAATATGAAGCGTCCGTATCAGAAGTTATTCTATTTACATATACGTTCGAGGCATTTGGAACTGTTCCAAATATATTTTGACCATGTACCTGGACTGATCCTCCTAAACTGTCAAAATCCAGTTGCGCGACACTCAATGCCCCTGAAGTTATTGTATTCTTCACACTTAGACCCGTGTCTATATTTACATTTAAGTTTTTGTCGAAATGCATGTTTGAAAACGGGTGCAGCTCTTTGAAAGGGGCGTCGCCGTCGGTTCTATCTATCGCCATTGGGAAATATCTCTGATCAGTCATCGAGCTTTCAACCGCTTTGTCTGCCAATACCTGTTCGGTATTATTTATTGTCCCGGTTATAACTTCGTCAAACTCGGATGGTCCAGATACATTAAGATTGAACACACTGCTTATGTTCGTGGATAACTCTCCGCCAATATATATTCTTGACTGATCTTCGCCCAATACAATATTTCGTATATTTGAATACACTATTTTATCAACATTATTTGCTTCTAAGTACAAGTTATTGTTCCCAAAAGACTCATCTGGATTTGTTGCATAGATCTTGACGTCATGATACGCGGAAGTAAATGTCAAATTCGACTTTATGTTGGTGTTTACTGTTTCAATGTTTTTTGAGACGAGGTTACTAGTTATCGTTTGATTAGCGATCAAGCCTCCGTTAATCAAAGCATTAGATGAGATCTCTATTGATTTAGAGAAGAATTCATCTGCGACTGACAAAGACTTGTCAAGGAAAGCTGGACCAGATACATTCAAGTCTTCTCTCACAGATAGATGGCCTCCTATGAATGCGTTTGAAAATATCCGTATTTCATCGTCAACGTACATTTTTTCGGAAACAGACAACGTTGAAGCGATTTTATGGTAGCCTTCGATCATGGCATCGCCACTGACCGTTAAATTGCTCAAGATAGTCAAATTACTTTCAAAATTAGCGCTACCGTTAACCAAAAGACTGTTAGACACTTCGATATTGCTAGATACGAAGTTACTGGCGACCTCTACATTGCTGAAATATACATTTGAAGCACGAATATTTGAATACACGGTTAGATTTTGTTTAACCCATAGATTGCAAGAGAAAGTGTAATCTCCCTCGCCATAATTTAAAATTGCGTCGGCGACCGATTTTGCTACATCTCCTGATATCTCGTCTAGCAACGATGTTCCTTTGAATTTTATTTCATATTCACCATCTCCAACTGGATCCACCTCAATTAAATTTGAAAATCCACCATTATCAGAAGAAGACCGTATCTTGATTGCACTCGCTGCGATGTTAGATATCGCAGTGTCGTCAAGCGTAAAATGCCCACTGCCTGTTAAGTTAAAGTACTTGGGATTGTATTTAAGGCCAATATCTATGTTACAATCATTCGTTTGCAATATCTCCAATGGATTCGTATCTGATGAGCTCAGACCAATTCTATCGAAAATACTTATATTGGTTTCGGTTTTCTTAAGGCTATCGTAAATGCTATCATTCAACTTGTTTATTTCGTTTCTCGTATTGTTGGAAAGATAGTAAACCGATTGAGCAGTGGCGATTTTCCCAAAATCGTTGTTATTTATTTGGTTATTCAGTACACCGTCACCATTTAAAGCATTATACAGTTTTCTTCTTTCGGTTATCATGTCGTGAATCACATTTGAAGTCGCGGTTGAAGAAAATGGTTGTGTACTCGATTTATCATTAATGGATTGTTTCAAATAATCCTCAAATATATATGAATTGTGAATTTTAAAAAAATCTTCTGAAGCTAAGTTTTGATAATATAGATTACTCAAAGTTTTTGCAGAGACGACTTTAGATTCAGAGTTGTCATTAAGTACATCCGCGATGTATTGAGAAGATTGCATGTATTGAAACAAGTTGAAAACCGCCCCAGATGTTGCCGCAGTTTCCTCGTTACCTTCAGTAAAGTCCTTCACCAGAAATCCGTCGATTATGTAGTTGAACAGGTCGGTTACGGACTTGGCCGTGGCAGCGTTGCTGTGACTCGTTTGATTACTAAAATCACGCATTAAGTACCCGTTTTCGTCACTGCTTCTCAAGTAATCGTGTAAGTCAGACAACGCCTTTGTGGAAGCAGCGTTGCTGTGGCTTGTTTGATCTTTGTACTGTGTGTTCAATAATCCTTCGTCGCCGCCGTTACTGCCTCTCACAAAATCATG
>Ga0181413_1000009_pt1 | contig 46883 bp, 40 predicted proteins | sample 36SPOviralmetaG_FD_130111 | JGI IMG/M metagenome (GOLD analysis project Ga0181413, IMG submission 130111) | Marine viral communities from the oligotrophic San Pedro Time Series (SPOT) site, San Pedro Channel, CA, USA - 36 SPOT_SRF_2012-09-28 | ecosystem: Environmental > Aquatic > Marine > Strait... | reverse complement strand
GTGCCAATTGGGAAGAGTATGTCATCGAGATCTCAGAGTGGGGCATCTACAAGTTAGGAGGAGTTGATTTTGATACTCTAACTCAAGATGATATTTCAAAACTTGATGCTTTCATGGTTTCAGAAAATGGTTACATCAGAGAGGAAGTTTAAATGAAAACATTTACTAGAAAAGAATACAACTTAGTTGCAAATGCTCTTCAAAACTATAATCTGTATATGTCAGATAGTGAGAAGAAGATCGCTGAAATAATACAAGATAAATTATATTATTTCAATGTAGATAAGGAAGTTGATGCTTTATCATCATCAATTGATAATGAAATCAAATCACTTAATTTTAGATAATGAGCAACATACATAACGAGACAATCCTAGAAAACCTATATGATGAAGTATGGGAAGAATATAGGATTAAAAATAATCTAACTAATGATCAACTTTATACATTAGAACAAAATACAGATACAGGAACTATTGTTGAAATAGTAATAGAAACTACTAGAAGATTCGATGCTATGTGTCAATAACTGTTCTCTCACTAATTAACAATGTGGCATTCTAATTAGACACACAATGTGTTAGGATGATGTAAGACCACTAATTAACACTAACTGTTTTTTACTAATTAACAACAATGACTCTACAATCTGTACCATTTGTTAACATTGACCTTGACGCAGTTTTCGAGGATGCAAAAACTGGAAATGACATTCTAGCGGTATTATCTGAATTAGTGGGCGAATAAAACCACTTCACAAACTGGCACACTAACCCCCCTTTGGGGGTTTTTTATTGGTTATAATAGATGTATACCAAACAAAGAGACCTTATGCGAATCATCGAAAAGAACATGAATCAGGCAATCAGAAACAACTCTGACTTCAGATCTTCAAATACCGAGGTAGTGAACATCAGGGGCAACTCATTTGTTTATTTACATGGCAATCACATTGCAACCGTATCAAACAATTCAATTCAAATCTTCGATGGCGGTTGGCAGTCAAACACCACTAAATCTAGACTCAATGCACTATTAGATGAATTTTCATATGGCATGAGAGTTTTTCAAAAGCAATTTGAGTGGTTCGTATCTTACAAAAATGTCAGCGAAGATTTCGTATCTGGCATGGAACTAGCAATAGATTAATGAAAACATCCGCTTATTTCTTTCTTTCAATCGTCCTTTATCATTCTTTAAATTATGTCAGCATACAACAGTTTATTTAATTTCGTAGATTATGTGTGGTCATTCTATGGCAATGAAGATCCACTTTACCCAATCGAGGGGTTAACTAAGAAGCACATTTTTGATGCTATCTTTATATACAGAGACAAATTAGTCAAAGCAGAGACCGAGGGCAATGACAGATATACATGGGGTGATGGTGATTCACTAGACAGAGAGAGAGTAAGAGATATTATACTGGATGAGTTTAACTTAACTAGTGGGTGGGTGTAACAAATGCCACTAAATCGTAAAATCTTTGATAGAATAGCAACAGAGCGAGGACTACCAAAGATGAGATCAGAGAGTGTAAATCCATCCCTTACACTTTATAAGGACAAAATGTTATCTTACGATAACGATTTCTATTCACAAATTATTACTTATCAGGAGAACTTCTACCTATGAAAAACAAAAAAGAACCACAATTACCTGACTTCGTTAACAAGAAACACACATCACAATTAGAAAAAGATATTGCTTACTGCATAGACTTTCTCGAACTAAGTAACAATCAGATAGGTGAAATGCTTAGAGCATGTGAAGATTTAGGTATGATATCTGTTCAATACTTTTGTGAAGAATTCATATTTATGAGTGAACCAGATGAGTTAGAACGGTATCATGATAGTAACTATCTACAAATAAGATGGGGGTTAAAGTAATGCCGAGGAAGACTAAATTGTCTATGGATAAGTTATCATCAGGGATAGCATATTTCACAGGGGTTAGTGCTACTTTAGTGGTCGTATTTGCTGACAGTTATAATAACTATTCAGTTGTTAATTTTCTCACTAAATATCAAGATGAGTTGGGAATCGCCCTAAAAAATGATACATATCAAGAAGACTTGGATGGTTGGTTGTTATCAGTAGAAGCAAGTTCATCAAAGGATATTGATAGAATATGTGCTATAATAGAGGAGGATATAGACATTGACGAGTGCTATGTTCAATCACTAACTAACAACAATTAAATATTAATATGATACACAATGTACAACTTAGTCATGAACAGTTAAGTTTACTTAGGGTGTTTATTATGAACTATCGAGTAAAGTGGGCAAAAAATAATACATCCCTTCCTTTACATATAGTAGACTTATTAGACAGTACTGATTATCAATTAAGATGCACAAATTCACTAAAGGAAACTATGTACAATTCCCCGACAATATGCGAGGAATAGTAGATTTTGTTGATGATACTTACATAACAGTTTGTGTTAGTGTAAAGAAAAATGTGTGTGGTCATTCTTTACAACCAATGAGTAAATGTTGCCTGTTAGTGTATCCCAGAGAACAAGAACAGTTAGTGTTAATTAGAGAGACAAGTACCCTCGCAGACATATACAAACCTAATACAGATTAACACCTCTCTGAGTGTCATTTAGAGGGGTTACATAGGGGTTAGTAAGTATACACGGAAAGTTATTAAATACCTTTTTAAATATACCTGTGTGTTTTATCTTTCTCTCAATATATGTTAATAACTGTGTGTTCACTAAGTGTTATTTAAGACCTATTAATAGTGCGGAGTTGTTGTTAGGTAAGCGAGTGTACTATGGATGGAACAAAATGTCAACTATCAGGTCACAATATGCTCACAGTTCTTATTAATTAACAGAGGAACATTTGACAACTGCCTGATACTTTGCTATAATACAGTTATTAACACTGAAGGACTGCAATCACATGGCAGGTTATTACTTTGAGCATGAAGATTACCAGGCAGAAACTAACAACAACTCAGAGTATAATGATGACCTTGATTATTACCCACGGACAGGCTATTATGAGACACTAAGTAATAACTACTATTGTAATTACTGACACTATGTAACATCGAGAATCACAGTTGTTTCGTTGTTATATGTTATCGTGCCCCCTTGTGATGCGTTTAAATCGAAGGAACCTTTGTAAGCTATAAACGACCCAGATCGACCTTGCTATATCTCTCTATAAAAAAATAATCCAATATATAAAAGCGAACCACAGGATTCGTTAGTGAAAAAAAATATTGAAAAAATAAAAATCGCCATAAGGTATGACCATGCAGAGGATAAGTTGGTATTAGATCTGCCTGAGAGCGTATGCAACCAGTTTGATTGGTATGAGGATGGGGAAATAACTATGACTGTAGAAAGTGACGGAGTGTTTCTAGATTAAAACAAGAGTCGTTGACTGTGACTATATAATCTGTTATAATATATGAAGTACATTATTCATTATGGCTAAAGGATTTACTGTAAAGGCGAAAACACCAAAGAAAACTGCCGAACCCGAATGGGACTACGACAAGGCATGGGAGATGTTAAAAGGAAAGGCAATAGTATTCTGTATGCCTGGTAGAGGATGTTCATTCCAGTTCTTGAAGAGTTTCGTTCAACTCTGCTTTGACTTAGTACAGCATGGGGCGAGTATTCAAATATCTCAAGACTATTCTAGTATGGTTAACTTTGCTAGATGTAAGTGTCTTGGGGCAAATGTCTTAAGAGGACCAGACCAGATTCCTTGGGATGGTAAGTTAAACTACGACTACCAACTATGGATTGATAGTGATATCGTCTACGGAACTGAGAAGTTCTTACAACTTGTTCTTATGGACAAAGATATTGCTGCTGGTTGGTATATGACTGAAGATGGTCGTACTACTAGTGTTGCTCATTGGTTAGATGAGGGCGACTTCCGTAACAATGGTGGAGTCATGAATCACGAAACAGGTGAGACAATGACTAAGAGAAAGAAACCATTCACTGTAGACTATACAGGTTTCGGATGGACACTGATTAAGAAAGGAGTATTTGAGAACGAAGGCATTAAGTATCCTTGGTTTGCTCCTAAGATGCAAGTCTTTGAATCAGGCGATGTTCAAGATATGTGTGGAGAAGATGTGAGTTTCTGTCTCGATGCTATAGAAGCAGGGTTCGAGATATGGTGCGATCCTCGTGTGAGAGTAGGTCACGAGAAGATGAGAGTTATCTAATGCCAAAGACAGTTTACACAATCTATATCGGTGGAGTTGAGAAGCACACCGATATAAGTGAGACTGACTTTCTGGATCTGATGAGCGACTATGCTCAATCTTTCTATGAGATTTCCTACCCAGATCCATCAACAATATCACATACTATGAAAGAAATTAATGGCTAAAGTATTCACAAACTTATCAGGTGGCAGTTGGATTGAAAAGACACCCAAAAAGACTCGACAAGGACAAGGTAAGCACTCCAAATTTTCTAGCACCGCCCGAAACGCTGCTCGTAAGGCATACAGGGGGCAAGGCAAATGAATGTAGTCGAAGCATGGAACAACATCTCTTGGGCAGAAGCAGTTCCTTTCCTGTTAGTATTAGCAGGAGTATACTGGGTAAAGGTAAAGATCGATACTAGAGCAGGTCTTGGTAAAAAGAAACTAAGGCAACTTAAGAGTGTCATTAAAGAAGCAATCATTGAGGCAAACAATGACTGAGAAAAGAAATCATCTACACCTAGTGAGTGATGATACTGAATATAAGGACTATGCGTTATCTGTATTGGATGACGCAATTTATGATGCTATCATTTCAGACGCAGATGAGTATGACATATACAACTGTATAATGAATGCTATTAGAAGTAGAGGTTCACATCACCAATTAGCAGCAGATAGATGTAAGAAGTTGTCAGATTTATTAGAAGGAGAGATAACAAAAGATAATAATTTTAACGAACCTGACCCTGCTTATAATCCTAAGGAGTGGGATTAAATCTATATCTTACGGAAACTGGTATAAATAATCGAGATACCTAGAGCCGCTGTATGGCTGAATCTAATTCCAAGGCATTTAAAGATATAGATCTTTCTTTTTCGCCCCACCCTGTTTCTGGAGATGTACGAGTCCTTAAAAATGAGGATGCGATCAAGAGAGCTGTAAGGAATTTAATCCAGACTATAGGTGGCGAAAGACCTTTTCAGTCTAATCTTGGTACAGATGTGACTAGATCTTTATTTGATTTTGTTGATTATGGTACAGCAAGTGTCATAACTCAGCAAATTTTTGATGTTTTAAAGGGGTTCGAGGGTCGTATTGCAAATACTGCAGTGAGAGTGGAACCCAAACCCAACGATAATACATTTGAAGTATTTGTTGCTTATGATATTGTAGGACAGGACTTCCCAAGTCAAGAATTTGACTTCATGTTGGAATCATCTAGGTAATAGGAATGCCATTTACTAAATTTACTAACTTAAATTTTGCTGAAATCAAGGAATCTGTAAAGGATTACCTGAGAGCTAACTCTGATTTTAAGGATTTTGACTTTGAAGGGTTAAATATGTCGATCATTGTCGATATATTAGCGTATAATTCATATATAACTGCCTTTAATAGTAATATGGTTGCTAATGAGTCCTTCTTGGATTCAGCAACACTACGAGAAAATGTTGTTTCTTTAGCTAGAAACATAGGATATGTACCAAGATCACGAAGATCTGCTGAAGCAGTGGTTGATTTTGAGTTTAAATTTGCAGGAAATAGTAATACTGTCACTTTAAAGAAAGGTTTGGCACTAGTTGGTGCTGTAAGCAACACAAGTTATACTTTTTCAGTCCCAGAAGATGTAACTGTAACCAGTCCTTTGGACTCTGGAGGGATAGGTGGTAATAATTCTCCTAGAACTGGTAAATTTTCTGGATTAACTGTCTATCAAGGTACACTTTTAACTAAAAAATTTACTGTAAATGGTAGTTCTGATCAAAGATTCATTCTCGACAACTCATTTATTGATTTAAACTCACTTAAAGTAACTGTTAAGAAGTCTGGATCGTCTGCAGGACTATCATTTTCACGAATTGACAATATTATTGAGGTTACTCCAGTCTCAAATGTATATCTAATACAAGAAATTAAGAATGAGACCTATGAATTACTATTTGGAGATGGTCTGTTTGGTAAAAAACTAGAAATTGGTGATGAAATTGATATTTCTTACATTATAACTGATGGTAAGGATGGGAATGAAGGTAAATTCTTTACTTTCTCAGGAAATATAGTAGATGATGCAGGAAATTCACTCTCATCTACAAACAATGTAACAGTAATTGCTAGTCAGACCGCTAGAAACGGTACTGATATCGAAGCAATTGACTCTATACGATATTTTGCACCTAGAATGTACTCCGCACAGAACAGGGCGGTTACACCTAGGGATTATGAAGCAATAGTTCAGTCTGTTTATCCAAATACAGAGTCTGTTTCTGTTGTTGGTGGTGAGGAATTGGATCCTCCTGAGTTTGGAACTGTAGTTTTAAGTATAAAACCTAAAAATGGTACATTCTTATCTGACTTTACTAAGCAGAACATACTGAATGACTTAAAACAGTATGCAATTGCAGGAATTAACCAACGAATTGAAGATTTAAAGATTTTGTATGTAGAGTTGGACTCTTTCGTCTATTATAACAACAGTATTATGGATGATAAAGACCAACTTAAGGCAGAAGTCAGTACATCTCTTACTGAGTACGGAAGATCTGCTAATTTGAACGCATTTGGTGGTAGATTTAAGTATTCTGAGTCTCAACGAATCATTGATCAGACAGATTCAGCAATTACTTCCAATATTACGAAGGTTACTATTCGTAGAGACCTAAAAGCACTCATAAATCAGTCTGCTCAATATGAATTATGCTTTGGTAATCAATTTAATGTAAAAACAGGTGGTGGAACTATCAAATCTACTGGATTTGGTATTAGTGGTGTTGAAGGTGAAGTGTATTTTACTGATATACCAAGATCTAATGGTATTATGGGTGATATTGCTGTATTTAAACCTGCTACTTCCGCATCAGAGGATGCAGTTGTTGTTGTTCCTAATGCTGGTACTGTAGATTATGTAAAAGGTGAAGTAATACTCAATACTATCAACATTTCATCAACAGTTAAGGATAATGACATCATTGAAATTCAGGCATATCCAGAATCTAACGATGTTATAGGATTAAAGGACATTTACTTAAGTTTGGACATGTCAAATACTACGATAAATATCGTAAGAGACACAATATCATCTGGTCAGCAAATTTCTGGCATAGGATATAAAGTCACCTCTAGTTACTCTAACGGATCGCTAATCAGACAGTAGAATGATCGAAACATATTCTCCCTTAAGTCCTAGGGTAAAAACTTATCAAGTCGTTAGCGAAATTATACCAGAATTTGCTAAGTCAGAGAATCCTCTGTTCTCCAAATTCTTAGAACAGTATTATATCTCTCAAGACTTCCAAGGTGGACCTGCAGACATTGCGGAGAATATTGATGCGTATATTAAAGTTGATAATTTAACTACTGATGTAATAAGAGGTACAACTACACTTGTTGGTACTATTTCATCAACAGATACTACAGTTACAGTAGATAGTACTGATGGATATCCTCAAAAATATGGTCTTTTTCAGATCGATAATGAAATATGCAGTTATAGTGGCGTAACTACAAATAGTTTTACTGGTGTTTGGCGTGGTTTTAGTGGAATCTCTACATTTTCCAAACAAAACGACCCAGATGAATTAGTATGGCAACAAACTATTGCTGGAATTCATACTACTGGTGCAAATGTAGTAAATCTTAGTTCTTTATTCTTAAAAGAATTTTATAAGAATTTAAAAGCGATGTGTGCTCCTGGTTTAGAGGGAGTAACGCTTTCACCTCAGTTAGATGTTAATAATTTCATAAAAGAAGCAAGAAGTTTATATGAAGCAAAGGGAACTCGTGCATCTTTTAAAATTCTTTTCAAAGCACTGTTTGGAGTTGATCCAAAAATCAATGATTTAGAGAAATATCTAATAAAACCATCTTTTGCGAATTATTTGCGTAGAAAGACTGTTTCTGTTCAATTAATATCTGGTAATCCTCAAGAATTAGTTGGTCAGACACTTTTCCAAGATAATGATCCAACAAACCCTCAATTAAACGAAGCGTCAGGTCCTATTTCTGAAGTATCGCTAATTAGAGACGATTATTTCAAACTTTCTCTCTTTACAGGTTTTGATGAACGAGGTTTGACTGATGGTACCTTCGTAGTACCTGGACGAAGTAGTAATATTGGAATAATTGGTATTGGTGCGTCTGTTATTACCGTAGATTCTACAATTGGGTTTTCTAGCACTGGTACAATCAAAGTTGGTGAAATTGGCACATCATTTTATCAGACATTTACATATGACTCAAAAAGCATCAATCAATTCTTTGATGTTGCTCCTCCAGTTAGTATAGAGATACCAAACAACAGTACAGTATCTACTTTTAACATTGTTTATGGGTATGAGGGTGGAGATTCTACTAAAAAGGTAGAAATGCGTCTAACTGGTGTACTTTCTAAATTTAATACTAGCAGACCTCTCCGAAATTTAAAATCTACCTCGGCTATCAAGGTAAAGAACTTAGGACGCTATATTGCCAACCCAGTTATCAGTAAATCCTATGAAGAGGTGTTTTTTAATAGTTGGGTTTACAATACATCTACTAGATACGAAATTTTAAGTTTTGCTGGATCCATATTTACCCTTGTTGGTACTATTGAAAAAAGCAGTTTAAAAGTTGGTGATAAAATTGAAATTTTGCGTAGAAACAGCGAAGTTCTTGTTGCTAGCTCTCTAATTGTTGATAGTATTGATACATCTGCTTCATCTATCAGTCTTGACGGTAGTATTCCTACTCTTGACCCTCTTTTATTATATGATGTGCGAAGATTGCAAAATAAAGTAAAATCTTCAATTGTTCCAGTAAAAGGTGGACAAGAACAGTTATTAACAGATATTAATAATGCATATATCGTAGATGAGTCTAAATCAGCATCATCAAAGAGAGAAGGTTATGTTGCTTCTAGTTCTCTTCCTAGTTACACTATAGATTCTGATAGAATTCATGCGGAGTTGATAAATCCTTCTATTGCTTCTGGAAACTGGGAAGGATACGATAGTGTAGAAAACAGATATAGTATTATTTCTTTTGCAGCAGATGTTCCATTTGAAACTGGAGATGAAATCATATATGCACCAGAACCAGGAACACAGGTTATTGGTGCGTTAGATTCTCCAAGTTATTTTGTAGAAGTACTAAGTTCAAAAAATAAAATAAAATTATATCCATCTCGTTCTTTTATTAAAGCAAATTTACCATCATTCTTTGTTGCACCAACTTTACCCACAGGTAGACATGATTTTATACTTGCTAGTCAAGGAAAAAGGAATATCTTCCCTGCAAGACCTATAAAAAGATATGTTTTAGAGCAGCAACTCAAAAGCGGTAAAGAAGGTCAAACTACTTCCGAAATTACCGTAGATGGTAATACAGGAATGCTTGTGAATGGTATTGAGATATTAAACTATAAAGGTGCGGATACACTCTTCTACGGTCCTGTAAATAAACTCAATGTTTTAAACAGTGGTGCAGGTTATGATGTTCAGGCACCTCCAAACATCACTATTACTGACGAAACTGTTAGTATCGGAAATACTGCAGGTGCAGTTCCAGTTTTAAGCGGAATTGTATCAAGTATTCTTATTGACCCATTTGACTATGACCTTGATAAGGTTATTAGCGTAGAAATTTATGGTGGTAATGGTAGTGGTGCTATTGGTAGAGCATTAGTTGAAGAACGATTTAGACAAGTATTTTTTAATGGTATTAGCACTAATCTTGGTGGTGATGTTAGTTCAACTTATAATTCATTCAATCTTAATAAAGATCATAACTTCTTAACTGGAGATAGACTTGTATACGATAATAACGGTGGTACCAACATTGGTGTTGCTACAACAGGAGGAGTTAATGATACTTTAACATTATTTGGTGGTCAAGATTATTATATTAATGTTATTAACTCAAAAGACTTTACTCTTCATAATAATAAGCAAGATTCGATTATTGGTATTAATACAATATTAATTGAAGAAAATGCTGCTGCAAGTAACGCAGGTCTTCATATTTTCCGTACTTTTGATAAAAAACGCACTATTAGTAGAATTAGTTTAGAAGATACTGGTTCAGGTTACGCAAATAGAAATATTTTAGTAAAACCAGTTGGAATTAATACTTTTAATGATTCTGTTGAGTTTATTAATCATGGACTTACAGATGGAGAAGTAGTTGAGTATGAAAATGGCACAAACGCTGTCATAACAGGTCTCAGTACAACGAAACAGTATCAAGTACTAAAGATAGACGACGATAAGTTTAGACTTGCGGAAGCAGGTAACAAAGGCGATAGAGAGGCAACGGAAACAAATTATGTTAATCGTCAGAATGTATACCTAGACTCTATGGGTGCTGGTTCTGGATATCACCTTTTCAAATATCCGCCAATTGTATGTAAAGTTAAAGTATTAACTAAAGATCAACAAGAAAAAGAACCTACAGCGACTCCAGTTGTTAAGGGACAGATTGATGATATTTTAGTGTATAACCAAGGTTCAAACTATGGATCCACAATTTTAAATTTCCCAAATCCACCTATCATTAGTGTCCCTACAGGAAATTTGGGTCAGATTGGTATCGTTGTTGCAAATGGTAGTGTTACTGATGCATTTGTTGCGAATGGAGGAAGTGGTTATGTAGGACCTCCTGATCTCAATGTGGTTAGTGTAGCAACTACATCTCAAGGTGCAATCTTAAGAGCTATTGTAAATGATAGTGGTTCAATCACAGATGTTAAAGTTATATCTGGCGGTGTTGGATATGCAGCAACTAATACTAGTGTTAATGTTGTGCCTGTTGGTTCTGAGTTTAAGGCAGAAGCGACTGTAAGGGGTTTAACTGTTAATAAGGCATATCGCTTGAATCAGTCCGAAATGGACTTCCTACAACCAATTGGAGACGGTCTAGCACTTAACATTGTTGGATACGGTAATACTATTAGAAATTTCTTTGCAGATGATGGAACAGGGCATTCTCCTATCATTGGTTGGGCATATGATGGAAATCCAATATACGGTGCTTATGGATCTGTTGATGTTGATAGTGTTCAGTCTGATGTTAAGAAGATGGTATCTAGTTATGATATATCAGCGACCAATATTGAAAATAGACCTCCTTCATCATTATTCCCATATGGATATTTTATAGACGATTATGTCTACACTGGAAACGGAGATTTAGACGAACATAATGGAAGGTTTACTAAAACTCCCGATTTCCCTCAAGGAGTCTATGCGTATTTTGCCACAGTAGATCTTTTAAATGATCCCCAATTCCCATTCTTTGTTGGTGACACATATAGATCTTTTGCTATTGAAGAAAATACTGTAAAAGGTAAATTACTAGATCAAGTTACTTTTGACTTTAATAATTCAGAACTTGTAAGAAATACACAACCATATAACTTATTTGGAGATGGTGTTAGTTATGATTATCTGTTCCAACCATATAGAACTAATAATCAGGTTTCAAATCCAAGCAATCTATTGCAAGGTGCTGTAGAAACCATTGATATCTTAAGTAGAGGTTCTGGATACAGTATTGGTGAGAAAGTAATTTTTGATAATACAGGCACAAATGGTGTTGGTCTAGATGCAGAAGTTAAGAAACTTCACGGAAAACCAATTGATAATATTAGTAGTTCTGTAATTACATTATCAAATCTTCCTATCAAACACACCAGACAGGGTGTTGTTTTCAAAGCAACTCCGTATCATGCATTTAAAGGATCAGATACTGTAAGAGTAACTGGCATATCAACTTATATTAAAGGATTAGAAGGATTTAAAAAGATTGCAGTTGCAAGTTATTCCGCATCTTTGACAGATAATGGTTATACTGGTATTATCACAGATCTAAGAGTTGACTTTGTTCCTGATAATGTTGCAGTAGGTGACTCTATTGGTATTGGTACAGAAACTGCTCGTATTCTTGGTTTCTTCCCTAATGAAAAAATTGTTAGAATAGAAAGATATGCTGGTTTTACTACTGCTGCAGTAGGATCTGCTGTTACATACTTTACTAGTGAGTTCACAGTTCCTGTAGAGACAAATCCTTTTGACTCTAGTTTTCAGAATTTAATCTATTTTAACCCTAAAGAATCTGTTGGTGTTGGAACAACGGTTGGAATCTCGACTAGTGTTGATGTATCTCTTAACGGAGTTACTAAACAAAGATCTATTCTTGCACAAACTATACATTTACCTAATCATGGTCTTAAAACTAATGCTAAGGTCACCTTCGACAAACGAGGTAATACTGACATTTTTGCTACTGATTCCATAAGTCCGTATACTGCTCCAAGTGCTTTGAGTGGTGATTTTTATGTTATCAATAAATCACCTGATACTATTGGTCTTAAAACTAATACAGACGGTCCTGCTCTGTTCTTTACTACAACAGGTGATGATAAGGCAAATTATTCAGTAGTAACTAACTATAAACAAGAAACTGCAACTGTTAGAAGAAGTCAGGTAACTATTCAAACAACTGAAGATCATGGTTTAGAAGAAAATGATAGATTTGATTTAATAGTCAAAACAGGATTGACTACTGGTATTGGTACTTCTACAAGAGCAACGGTTAAACTGATTGACGGTTATACAGTTATTAATCCTTTAGATATTCCTACAAGCGGAGTTAATACCACAACTAGTATATTTACTGTTGAGGATCATGCTTTAGATACAGGATTTAAAGTTTTAATGTATGGTTCTGGTGGAGATCCATCTCAACTTCCTGCTGGATTAGAACAAAGAACATATTATGTTTTAAAGATTGACGCAGATCAATTCCAACTAGCAAATACCGAAAAACAACTTCGTGCGGATCCACCTGAAGTTGTTGGATTTACATCTGTAGGATATAGTGGACAAACTATCAATCCTATCAATCCACCAGTTACAGTATTCCGTGAAAATAATATTGTATTTGACCTTAATGATCCTAGTCTATTAGGAGCAAAACTCAAATTCTTCTATGATAGAAATAATTTTAACGAATATGTCGGAACAGGATCTACTGCAAATCTAGAAGTTGTTGGAGTGGGTACAGTTGGTATCGGAACAACAAATCCTCCTGATCTACCATATAAGCAGATTAATTATAGTGATAGTCTTAAAAACACTCTTTATTATGCAATAGAGAAAGGTGGATATATTACAACTAGCGAAACTGATGTATTATACGGAAATGAGATAAAATATGCTGACAGTGGGTATAATGCAAAGCAGTATATTGCAACTGGAGTAGCTGGAACTGTATTTACTGCTAACATTGGTGCAGAACCAGAAAAAGATCATTACACTCAAGAAGATTGTGCTGAATTATATTATAGTCATACAGGTGCTGCAGCAACTGGCGGTATATCGCAAATAAGAATTATTAACGGTGGATTTGGATATCAGAGACTTCCTGCTGTAACTTCTGTTGGATCTAGTGGTATTAGTGCGGAATTAGAATTATTTGGAACAGATATCAACCTACTAGGAGATGTAAGTGTTCCTACAGATGTTTATGGATATCCTTCTGATGGTACATTGAACCCAGATGCATTCTTGCCTAGAATTCTACTAATTAAGAATGCGAGTAAGGTTCTCTCCGCATCAGTTCTATTTGGTGGTAGATCATATCTTAATGCACCTGCTCTTGCTGTATTTGATAAGACAACTGGAGAAATAGTTACTAATGGTCTTCTTACTGCGGAATTGAGTGATACTGCTGTAAACAAAGTCAATGTTATTGTTGAACCTAGAGGTTTAACAGGTAACGATTATGGTATTGCACCTTTAAGAAATAGTAATGGTATTAGTATTATTGAGGCATTTTCAGATGTAGGAGTTCTTACTTGTAAAATTACTACGCCTATTCTTGGATATGACACGGAACCATTTACTATTGGCGAATCTGTTTTTCTTGAGGGTATAGATTTTACTGCTGGTACTGGAGACGGATTCAACTCTGGAGATTATAAATTTATTGATTTTCAGATAGCAGATTATAATAGTGCAGTAAACACAAGACAGGTTACATTTACATACACTGGATTGAGTAGTAATCCTGGTATTGGTGCAACTGTGGTTACTGGTTTTGGTCAAATTGTAAAATCTGGAGATCTTGCGAGATTTGATGCAACTAAAACATTCTCAGAATTTAGAACTAATGAACCATTAAGAAGAAACAGTGATTTATTCACAGATTTGATAATGACCGATATTGATGTCAATACAGGCATCATGGTTGTTAGTGGATCTATAAATCTTCAAATTGACGATAAATTACTAGGAACTAATAGTGGTGATGTATGCGAAGTTCAAGCAATTACAGAATTTGATGGTTATTTTGAAATTGCATCAACAATTGATACGAATGTAGGTTGGGCAGATAATATTGGTCTAATTGGTGATAATAATCAATTCTTACCAGATAATGATTACTATCAGAATATGTCTTATGCTATTGAGAGTGAAAAGACATATGAAGAACTAATTACATATGTTAATGATATTGTACACCCTGCAGGATTTAAAAACTTTGCAAACACTCAAATTTTAGCAAAAGGTAATGCTGGTGATACATTTATTCCTGCTGCAGATGCTGGTGGATTAGTTCTTGACTTTGTTAGTGATCCACTTAGAGTAGATTCTATTTACAATTTTGATATTGCTAGAGATGCAAATTCTGCTGATAATCTATCTAAGTTTATAGAACTTCAGCAAACAAGACTTGCAGATTTTATTCTATGTAAAACAAATAGAGTTCTCTTACATGATGACATTAGTTCCCAATTCATTAGCAATGAATCAAACGATTTAAGTGACAGTAGAGTTATTGCTGCTACTATTGCTGGTAGATATTTCTCAAGATATCTTGTACAAACAATACACGAAGCACAAGATCCAGCTAAGAATCATTTTCAATTAAATGAATTAATTCTTATTTCATGTAATGATGATACTTTCTTAGTTCAAAAGAGTGCTCTCAACAATACAAACCAAGTTGGTTTAGCAACTGGATATGGTGAGTTCTTTGCTCAATATAATATTAATAATGGACAAACACAGGTAAGAATTAAACCTTACGAACCATTTGATACAAACTATGATATTAAAGCATTCCAGCAAGGTTTTGCTGATGCTGTTGGTACTGGTCAAACTGAATTAGGTAATGCAGAAGTTAGGAGTGTTAATATTTCAGTAGGTTCGGGCACAACAACCGATATTGTAGGAATCAATACAGTTAATTTGGCAGGTGTTCATGGACATATCGTAGTCATTAATAAAAACTCTAATAAAGTAGATTATCATGAGGTAGTCTTACAACATGATGGTGTTGATACTTATTTGACTGAGGTAGGAGCATTTAATAATAGGCAAAGTCTTGGTGGATTATCTTCTCCACAGTTTATGGGAACATTTACTTCTTCTATTGATACTGGTGCAGGTGGAGTTGTAAAACTTAAATATGTTCACAGTGAGGCAAATAGCATAGACCTTAGATGTAAGTTCTTAAATTTCAATCCTGTTGGATATGGAACTACATCAGTGAAGCACTTTAACATTCCATTTACACCCGAAGGATCGGAAAGAAGTGGAAGAATAGTTGTAGGTTCCTCTGCAACAACAGGAATTGCAACTGTATGTGGAATTACATCATTTACTGATCTATCTTTCAAATCTACAGTTTCTGTAAGTTACGGAAGTACTCAAACATTCCATCAAATATATGTTTTATCAGATCCAGTTAAAGTAGATACATTCTTATCTCAAGGACCTATTGCTGCAGTTGGAACGACTACTGGTATTGGAACATTTGGTGCTGAGTTTAGTGGTGACCAAGTTAATCTAGAATTCTATCCAGATGCAGGAGTAACAGGTATTGTTAGTATCTTCTCTTATAATGAGATAATATATCAACAAAATGATCCTAATGGACTTCTTGCTGGTATTGGATCATTTAACTATGGACAAGTATTTGAAAATCAAACTCAAAATACTTACTTGGGTATAAACAATAGAAACCTTAGAAAGTTTGGATTAAAGTATCAAAGTACTCCAATTTACCAAAGAGCATTTAACCCTCAAAATGTTAATGAGATTAATAAAGAAACAGGACTTATTACATTAAAACATTTCTTCTCTAATACAGAAAAAGTATCATATCTACCAGATTCTAATATTATTGGAATTGCTGCCAGTTCTTTAGAGTATTCTACTGGATATGGATCAACTGTACTTCCAAGTGAATGTTTTATTGTAAAATCTAATAATAATCAATTCTTTATCTCCACATCAATTACTGATGCTAGAGTTGGTAAAGCAGTTACTTTTGCACAAGATAAAGGTCAAGGTAACCTTCACAAGTTTACAATGGATAAGAGAGATTCTAAATCCATGATTACTCTTAATGGATTAGTACAGAAACCTCTATCACATACATCAGTAACATACGACTTAGATGTTGCTGTTAACGGTTTTGTTACTTGCTTTGCTTTAAGTGGATTAAGTACAATAACATCTGGCGATTTACTTAAAATAGATGATGAATATAATATTGTTCAAACAGTTGGTTTTGGTAGCACAACTACAGGACCTATTACTGGTATTGGAACTTGGAGTCTTGTTGAAATAGAAAGAGGTTCAGTCGGTAGTGCAGCAACAGTGCATTCTGCTGGATCAACTGCAAGAATTTATAGAGGTGCTTTCCAGATTGTTGATAGTGATATCTATTTTACAGAAGCACCTCTTGGTGGTGACTTGGGTATTATTGATGCTGGTAATCTTCTTACTCCTAGAGCAACATTTAGTGGAAGAACTTACTTAAGACAAGATTATGCAACTAACCAAGTATTTGATGACAACTCAGATGGTTTTGATGGTTTAGAAAATATATTCCCACTAACATCTACAGGTGTTGCTGTAACTGGTATTGGTTCAACTGGTGGTAACGGAGTTCTGTTTATTAACAGTATGTTCCAAGCACCATTTGGTGAGATCAATGAAGGTGTTGCAAACTTCAAGATTATTGAACAAAGTCTTGGAGGTATTGCTAGTGTTAACTATACAGGTATTAGTTCGTTTGGATTTACTGATCTAATAATAGATGAAGGTGATATTAACCAGAATCAACTACCTAGAGGTGGCATCATAATTTCTGTTGCATCCACACCAGGTCAAGGATATGCTCCATTTAAAGGTGCTAAGATTCAAGTAACTACTGGTAAAGATGGTGCTATCACTGGTTTTACTGGTATACCAACAACTAGTGATTTCATAGATATCGAAAGTGTGGATTATGATAAGACAACTGGACTTGCAACTGTATCTACTGCAAAAGTACATAGATTTGGAGTTGAAGATTTTTCTAAGTTAGTTGGTTTAGAATTTACTTGTTCTGACTACATCTCAGGAATAACAACTCTCGGTATAACATCATTTGTATATGATCATCTTGTTGGTATTGCTACAATAATTACAGACTCTACACATGGATTTACTGATCCAAATTTAGTAGGTATAGTAACTGATGGATTGACCTTTACTTGTGATATGGATGGTTATAGAACCAATCATACATATCCAAGATCTACTGATCCTGCAAACAATAAGTTCTTAGAAGTTAGGAATGTAACCAGAGATGAATTTGATGTAAATGTTGGTATATCAACTCAGGTAAGATATACACCAGTAGATGCTGTTTATGACGCAGTTGCTGGTATCATGACAGTGACTATTGGGTCACATAATATTATGTCTGGAACTAGTATCAAGATTGATCAAGAATCAATCAATTTCCAGTGTGCGATGGATGGTCTTTCCACTACTAAGTCATATCCTAGAACAACTGATCCATATTTTGACAGAGCAATTTCCGTTGCATCTACTACTGCAACAGGTATTGCCATAACTGTAGGAACTTCTCCTATTGTTAATTATAGTATTACTACTGCAACTTACAATCCATCAACAGGTATTGTAACTGCTACTATCGGACAACATCCTCTTAAAGATGGAACTTCTATTAAGTTGAAAGAAGGTTCTCTAATCTTTAGATGTGAGACAGACAATTATATTTCAACTCATACATATCCACGCAATATTATTGATACACAAACTATTAATGGTGCTCAGTATGATGCTACTGCTGGTATCATGACAGTTACTGTAATTCCTGGTGGTCGTTTAATACATGATGGAGACTTTGTAAAATTTGATAACGACTCTATAAGGTTTACTTGCGATATGGATGGTGGAACATCTACCAAATCATATCCAAGATCAACCGATCCTTACAGTGGTAAGTGGGTACCAATTACAGGCATAGGAACAACATCATTTGCTGTTAATGTAGGTAAGTCACCTATACAACCTTTTGCTATCTCTAGTGCTGTCTATGACCCCACTGCTGGTATTGTGACAGTTAGTATACCTGATCATGAATTCATGACTGGTACTAGCATAAGAATATCTCCAGAATCATTAGCATTTAGATGTGGTCTTGATACTTTCCAGAGTATACATTATTATCCAAGGTCAACTGATACTGTTGGTTATAATACTGCAGTCTCTATTGCTTCTACTACAGTAGGTACTATTTCATTCCAGATACTACCAACTCAACCATCAAGTAATGTATCAACTCATCATCATGTTCCAAATGATAAGTTAACACCAATCAGTGCATCTTATGATCCTGTTGTTGGTATTATGACTGTTACAGTCAATAATCATGGACTTTCAAATGGTGATTATGTCAAGTTTGATGATTGATCAGTTAACTTCACATGTACTAGAGATAATAATCAAAAAGTTTGTGGATATCCTAGACCTAAAGATCCTTATCATAATACATGGATTAAAGTTTCTAATGTAACTACTAATACATTCAGAACCAATGGCATGAAGTCATATGACAATGCCACACATACTTTTGTATCAGGAACACCTAATAGTATTACTAGATCAGTAATTGTTGGTGGCGGTGCATACAACCATACATTCGTCAGTGCTGGTGTTGGTAGTATGGATCAGAAGCGTGATAGATCATTTGACCAACCAATTAAAATTACTGCTGGATATACTTTAGATACTGCAGAAGATATTGTTTATGATCCTGTTGCAGGTATTATGACAGTAACTGCTACTGGTCATGGAATGATGAACGGCAATTATGTTCTTATCGAGAATAATTCAATTAAACTTGAGTGTTCACAAGATAACTATGTTACCCCTCATTTATATCCAAGAATTACCGATCCAATTAGCGGTGATTGGGTAGCGGTTGCAAGTACAACAGTAAATTCATTTGCTATAGATGTTGGTAAGACTAATACTGGTGATCAATATGTTCATAGATTTGCTGGTTCAGTAGCAAATGGTATTAGAAAACAAAATGGAACTGTTACTTTCCAAGCAGGTATTTCAACTGATACTAGTGAGCATCGTTATGATATCATGGCAGGTCATGAAGCATCAAACGCAGTTATTAGTGGTGGAAACTATGCTCATACTTTTGCCAATGCATCAACTGGAGCGATTAGAACTGGTGGTGGATTTGAACACAGATTTGTAAGTGCTGCTTCTAGCACACTTTATATCGATTCTTGGGCAGGTGCTGCTTTAACTGTATCAAATGCAGTATATAATCCTGAGACTGGTATTGTTAGATTTACTGCTCAGAATCATGGATTAGTTGCTCCCGAAAGTTTAAAATTGAGAGGTATAGGTGTTACTTGTGCATATGGTACTAAAACATATCCAACAGGAAAATTTGGTTATCACTTTAAAGTTAGATCTGTTGGAACAACAACATCATTTGAAACATTCGTTGGAGTCTCTACTTTACAGCATGATTATACTGGTGGTGGAGTAGTTCAAGTTGGTGTTACAAGTAATCTATTCCCAAGTTTCGATGAGGCATATCCTATCTCTGGTATTGTTTCTGCTCGCACATTTGAAGTAAATGTCGGACCTAACACAATTGGGCATACTTATGTTCAAGGTGGTACTGTCGCTCAATGGTATCCTCTATCCTTTGGTTCTGGATATCAAACTGGATTAGGAACTATCGGTATTGCATTGTCATCTCCAACTAAAGGAGTCAATGCAGAAATTAATGCTCTTGTTGGTGCTGGTGGATCTTTGATATTCAGTATTGGTGCTGGTGGAACTGGATACACTGGTGAATATGATTCCGTCTTTGCTCCTTAACCAAACGGTGAAAATCTACCTATTGTTGGATTATCAAGAATTGGTGGTGGAACAGAAACTGGTGTTGGTTGTTCTGTTAGTGTTCAAATATCTGGTATTCAAACTGCCACTGGTATTGGATCAACTCTTGCTGAAGTTTCTAACTGGGAGTTTAGTAAGAAAGGATATGGATTTAAGCGTGGAGATGTATTTACTGTTGCTGGTCTTTCTACAGATCCTAAAGCAGGTGATAACTTTAGAAACTTTGAACTAGAAGTAATAGAAGTCTTTACTGATACAGTCGCTTCTTGGCAGTTTGGTAATATTGATTATCTTGATAACATCAAACCAAATCAAGATGGAAATCAGATGAGATTCCCACTATTCTATCAGTCACAGTTGGTCAGTTTTGAAATTGACAGAAACGATCAAGACTCTACTGAAATTGATTTATCTACTGTTCTATTAGTATTCATTAACGGAGTACTTCAAGAACCAAATTTAAACTATGTCTTTACTGGTGGTTCTATTATAGAATTCTCTAGTGCTCCAACTGTAAATGATAATGTTGTTATCTTCTTCTACAGAGGAACAATAGGACAAGATAGTTTCATATTTGATATTAATGAAAATATCAAGAAAGGTGACGCTTTAAGATTAGATAAGAGTGCTGAAATGCAGTTCAATAAAGTTACTAAAGATCAGTCAAACTTTGCACAAATTGAAGATAGAATTATCAAGAGAATTGATAGTGCTGCTACGGTAGAAACTCCATTCTATCAAGGTCCAGGTGTTAGTAACGATAACTACAAACCTATGACATGGATTAAGCAGAAGGGAGATTTGTTTATTGATGGTTCTTTAGTTTCTAAAGCAAGAGATTCATATGAAGCTCAAATCAATCCTATTTGAAATATTATTGGAGTTCTTTCTACAACAGATACTGCAGTTTTTGTAGATACTGTTGGCAACTTTAAAGATACTGATGGTTTACTAACAGAATCGTTTGGTTTACTTGCTATTGCTCCTGTTGGTTTTGGTACAACTGCTGCCACTGGTGTTAATTTTGAAAATCTATCTGGTATAGAACCATTAGTTGCTGATGTTGCTGGATACATAGGTGTGGTTACTGGTATAGGAACTACTGCTGGTATCGGTACTGATTTGGCACTTGAGATTCTAATTGATAATCAAGATTATGTTAACAATGGTAATGATGCAACAGGATTCTCAACAAACTATCCATTCAAATTATATGGAACAGGTATTAATACAGCAGGAATTGCTATAACAAGTATTGATACGCATGACACTGATATAGTTTCTATCAGCACATATTATGGAGATAATATTTACTATGCAAGTGCAATTAGTTACCGTAATGGTGGTCGTCAAGGCATCATTACTGCTAACATAGCATCATACACTGACACTAGTGATATGGTTGGCGTAGGATCCACTGGATTTGCTTACGCTCACTTCACTTGGGGAAGATTTGGCGATGTAAACAGAGCAGGATCTCCTATTGCTCTTGATGTCAAGGGATTGTCTTATGACAATGAACTTAGCAAGTTCCCTCTAGTTTTACGAAGGGGTGTTGGGCATAGGGGAACAGGAGCTCTGCCCAAACTTCTATAAATACAAAAAAGTTAGACCTTTAGTTCTACAGATGTAATGGCCGCAATTATCACAGACCAGTTTAGGATCATTAATGCTAATAATTTCGTTGAATCGGTAATTAGTGGTAATAACTCCTATTATACTTTTTTGGGTCTGGCTAATCCAACAGAAACTGGATATGGAAGAACAAGTACATGGAATAGTACAACTGTTCAACCACCATCACCAACAGATAGTATTAGTTACATAAACCATGTATACGATACGATGATGTTTGGTAGAAAAGTTTTACCAGGTGATGTTCGTAGATTAGTAAGAAAAGTTCAATGGACAAAAGGTACATCATATGATATGTACCGTCATGATTATGATGTAACTAATAGATCACTAGTTTCTAACTCTAGTAGACTCTATTCTGCAAACTTTTACATAATCAATAAAGACTTTAGAGTCTATATTTGCATTGATAACGGATCTGCAGGTATTACATCTACTGCTGGTGCATCTCTTGATGAACCTACATTTACTGATCTTGAACCATCTGCTGCTGGTGTCAGTGGCGACGGTTATTTGTGGAAGTATCTATTTACGGTTCCTCCTGCTGATATTGTAAAATTTGACTCTACTGAGTATGTGGCTGTTCCTAATGAATGGTCATCAAGCACTGAGAATGAAGTCAAAGTGGTTCGAGATAACGGAGATTCTACGGTAAATAACAATCAAATTAAAGTTGTTTCTATTGATGCTCAAGGTGAGGGTTATTCCTTCCTTGCATCTCCGATAGAAGTTGATATACTAGGTGATGGAACTGGGGGTAAAGTCCGAGTTCAGACCAATACCAATGGTCAATTAATTTATGCAAAAGTGACTGCAGGAGGACAAGGTTACAGTTATGGTAGGGTTGATCTTTCTTCTATTAATGGTAGTGCTACAAAGTTTGCTAAATTAACACCGATTATTCCTCCTTCTAATGGTCATGGATTTGATCTTTATAAGGAATTAGGAACTGATAAAGTTTTGATTTATACTAGGTTTGATAATTCTACATATGATTTTATTTCGGACACAACATTCTCTCAAGTAGGAGTTGTTAAGAATCCAGTTGCTGCTGGTGCTGGATCTACTTCTGTTCTTAACACATCAGAATATTCCGCAGCTAATGCTTTGAAATTTTCTGGTGATCTTACACAGACTCTTGCAGTCGGTTCAGAAATCACACAAAATATACCTGGTGTTGGAACTGCCAGAGGTTATGTTGCTTCATATGATGTGAATACAACAGTAATCAAGTATTTCCAAGATAGGAATCTTTATCTTCACCCTTCATTATATGATCAAACTGATAACATAGGTGTTGGTGGAGATGCAAAAGTTGTTGATTTTACTGCTGCTGGTGATGCTGTCATCTCTAGTGGATTCAGTGTAAACATAGATGGAGGTTTCTCTGGAATCTCAACAACTACACCATCTGGTAAAGTTGTAGACCTTGGCGTACAGTTTACAAGTGGTCTTGCTGGACCTGAGATAAATAAAAGAACAGTTGAAATTATTTACCTTGATAATAGACCATCTATTACAAGAAATGAACGCCAAAAAGAAGACATCAAAATCGTATTAGAATTCTAAGAAGATGCCACAACAGACTAATATTAATGTAAGTCCCTATTACGACGATTTTGATCCTAGTAAAGGTTATCATCGTGTCCTATTCAAACCTGGTTTTCCAGTTCAGGCTAGGGAACTATCTACTTTGCAATCTATTCTGCAAAATCAGATAGAGACTTATGGTAGTCATATGTTTAAAGAGGGTGCATTAGTCATTCCTGGTTCAACAACATTTGACGGACAATATTATGCTGTTCAAGTTAATCCAACACATTTAGGTACTGATGTTTCTGTCTATGCTAATAATGTAATAGGAAAAAGATTTAAGGGACAAAATAGCGGAGTTACTGCAAAAGTAATTAATTATATTACTGCTACACAATCAGATAGAGATTACGATACTTTTTATGTAAAATATATTAATTCATCTTCTACTGGAGATTTTTCATTCTTCACAGATGGTGAAATTCTTGTTGCAGAAGAATCAGTAACTTATGGTAATACAACAATTAATGCTGGTGGAACTCTTGCATCTACAATAGCATTAAATGCATGTACTACAGGTTCTGCAGCTTCTATTGACGATGGTGTTTATTTTATTAGAGGATCATTTGTAAAAGTAAATAAGCAAACAATTATATTAGATCAATACAATCAGTCTCCATCATTTAGGGTTGGTCTACAGGTTATAGAAACTGCTGTTAGTGCGAAGGGAGATGAGAGTTTATATGATAATGCAAAAGGATTTTCTAACTTTGCAGCACCAGGTGCTGATAGACTGCAAATAAAACTTACATTAGCCAAGAAAACAATTACAGATTTTGATGATACTGATTTTGTAGAGGTACTTAGAGTTAAAGAAGGTGCAATATATTCACTAAAAAGAGATACTGAATATAATAAGATCAGAGATTATTTTGCTAAAAGGACTTATGATGAGTCTGGAAACTATGTTGTTAATCCATTCATGGTTAACATGGCTGAATGTCTCAATGATCGTCTTGGTAATGATGGTATATACTATCAAGGACAAACTACATTTGATGGCAACGAACCAGATGATGATCTTGCGTGTTTAAAAGTAACTGCTGGTAAAGCATATGTTTATGGATATGATATTGATAAAACTGCTCCTAGTATAATTGATTTTGATAAACCAAGAGAAACTCAAAAAATTGAGAATCAATCATTTAATTTTGAAATGGGGAATAAGTTCCTCGTCAACAATGTAAGTGGTATTACTACACTTACCAATAGAATAGAATTAATGGGAGGTCCTCTTGGTGGGAGTGCAACTGCTGCTGGTACTGCTGAGAAAATTGGTGATGCAAAGGTATATGGATTCTCATTAAGAGATGCTGCATATGAAAATAATTCAACTGATTGGAACTTATATCTTTATGATATCCAAACATATACATCATTAAAATTAAATGATAATGTAAGTGCATCAGAACTTAATCAATCTGGATATATTGTTGGTAAAGAAAGTGGTGCTGAAGGATATGCTGTTATTGCAGGTGCTGGATCTAGCAGCATACAAGTTACTCAAACTTCAGGAACTTTTAGACAAGGTGAAAAAATTAGTATTAATGGTGACGAAACTGTATCAAGAACTATTGAGAAAATAACTGCTTATGGTATTAATGATGTATATGATTTTGCTCAAAGCGGAAATAGTTTCACTGCTACTAAAAAATTAAATCAAGTAATTCCTACTGGTTTTGGAAACGGTCAATTTAATGTTGCTTCTGATGGTACAGTTACTTCTCCAAGGGCAGACAGTTTCCTAGTATGGAAACCAGGTGATATATTTACTTACGGTGCTGCTGCAAATACAGCAGGTGCTGCTCTGGATGTTCCTACTCGTAATGTTGTTCTAGAAGTTGCTGCTGATGGACAAACAATGAAAGTCGGTACAATGACAACTGTTACCGATGTGTTTGATGGTGGAGTAAAAGCATTTGATGGTATTGGATATAGAGGTGTACAGGATGTTTCATTACAAAATTCATCTTTAATTTCTAGAATTCCAGATATAGGAGTTTCTAATGTAGATTTTGGTGATTCTACTCTATTCCTTAGTTCTCAAGTAACTAATGAAAGTAGTAATTCATTGGGTCAATTAGTTCTTCCAATAACCTCAGTCAATCTTGATGATGTAACTTTTGTTGCTTTTGATCAAGAAAGATATTCTGTGGCATATTCAAATGGAACTATACAATCTATTACTGAAGATCAAATCATAATAACTGGAACTAGTATTACATTATATGGATTGAATCCAAGTCAGAGTAATATTAGAGTAAATGTTACTGTTCAAAAATCAAATATTAAAAACAAAGTTAAAGAATTTAAGAGATGTCAACAAACAGAAATTACAAGATCTGCAAATAAAAGATCTGGAACTAATGCTGGAACTAGTATTAACGATGGATTGAATCATAGTGCTCTATATGGTGTTAGAGTTCAAGATAAAGAAATTTGTTTAAACTATCCAGATGCTACTGATATTGTTGCAGTCTATGAGTCTTTAGACACTAACACACCTGTACTTGATAAAATAACATTCACATCTACTGATGATATTTTTACTGAAGCAATTATTGGTGAAAAAATTGCAGGAAAGGTTAGTAAAGCAATCGCTAGAGTAGTCTCTATTGATTCTGGTAATAATCAGATTAATATTGTATATCTTACCGATAACAAATTTACATTATTAGAATTATTAGAATTTGAAGAATCAACTGCTGTTGCTACAGTTCAAGCAACAACACCTGGTAAGTATAATGATATTACTAGCAGTTACATGCTAGACAAAGGACAAAAGAATCAGTACTATGATTATTCTAGAATTGTTAGAAACTCTGGAGCATTTGTTCCTCATAGAAAAGTATTAATCATATACAACAGATATGATGTTCCTAGTGGTGATACTGGAGATATATTTACTGTTAATAGTTACGGTGCAGAAAGATATAAAAATGATATTCCATCAATAGGACCATCAAGAACTCCTGCACATGATGTATTAGATTTTAGACCACAGGTTTCCGTATACGATCCAGCGTCTGCTACAGTATCTCCATTCTTCTATACTTCTAGAGATTTTACTGGAAAACCAGATAGACTTTTAACACCTAATGAGTCAGTTGTATTTGACTATAATTATTATCTTCCTAGAATAGACAAATTAGTTTTACATCAAAACGGTGAGTTCTTATTGTTGAGAGGTACACCTTCTAGACAACCATTACCCCCAGAATCACAAGATAAATGTATTGAAATTGCTACGCTTCTTCTTCCTGCATATCTTAAGAATATAGAAGATGCAAGAGTATTTTTAAAACAGAATCGTAGATATACTATGAAAGATATCGGCAAAATTGCTGATAGGGTTAAGAATTTAGAAGAGATAACTACATTGAATCTTTTGGAAAAGAGTGCAGAAGCTCTCCAAATTAGAGATGCTCAAGGTTTTGATAGATTCAAATCAGGATTTTTTGTAGATTCATTTAGTAGTTACGATTTCATGTCAGCAAGTTCTCCTGCTGAGATTGATGTAGATCTCAAAGAACTTAGACCAATGAGAGAATTTGAGTCTGTTAACTTACAAGTTGCTCCTAAGACAGATGTATCAGTGCAGCAATTAGATTACAGTACTGATTTTGATTTACTTGATGACACAAATACACAAAAAACTGGTAATCTTCTTACTCTAAAATATGAGGATGAAGTTTATATTGAGCAGAATTTTGCTACTAAAACAAACAACATCAACCCATTCCATGTTGTTGCATACACTGGAGAAGTTCGTTTAACTCCATCTGTTGATAATTGGATCAATACTAGAAGAACACAAAATGTTATCAGAAATACTATTGGTATTACTGTCTTTAACAACCAAGTTGCTGCTAACTTTACAGTAACTCGTGAAGGTAATGGTGGTGGATCTGCAACGGTAACAACTGCTGAAGTTGGTAGAACTGTACAAAGAGATGATATTCGTTCTGAAAATACATTTATTGCAGAAGAAAATTTTGATCCATTCTGTCGTTCTAGAAATGTAGAGTTTTCTGCAGTAGGTCTTAAAGCACTTACTAATTTCTATCCATTCTTTGACAACATTGGCGGTATAGATGTTATACCTAAACTTTTAGAAGTATTTAATGTTACAGGATCATTCCAGATTGGAGAAACGATTAGAGGAACTATTGGTGCAACTGCCTTTGAATTTAGACTAGCTGCTCCAAATCATAAGAAAGGACCATTCTCTAATCCTACAGAAACATATGACATTAATCCATATGACCCAAGTTCTACATTACCAAATGGATATTCACAAGCATCAACAGTTTTAAATATTGATACTGTTGGACTCTGTGAGCAAGCACAAGGAGCGTTCTTTGGATTTGCACCAACTAATATGGTTCTTAGAGGATTGACCAGTGGTGCTCAAGCAAGTGTAGCAAGAGTAAGATTAGTTTCTGATAACTTTGGTGATTTAATTGGTGCAATGTGGATTAGAGATCCCAATGCAACTCCTATACCTCAGGTAAGAATTAGATCTGGTAACAGAGACTTTAAATTAACTTCCAGTGAAACAAATGCCACTCCTTTACCAGGCAGCACATTAATTTCTAGTGGTATTGGTAGATTCTTAGCAACTGGTACTACACGACTTGTTCAGACTGATGTTAGAATTACAACTCTAGAAACTACCACAGTAACTAATCTATCGACGATTGATATACAAAGATCCGACCCCTTACCCCCACCACCTCCACCTCCACCACCCCCTGTTATTATCAATAACACTAGAGTTATTGACAGAACTAGAACTGTTGTTAATAACATAACAAGGGTTATTCAGCGTACTAATACAATTATTCGTGAGAGAGATAGAGACACTCTTGCACAATCTATTATCACTGGACCTGAAGGTGCATGGATTACTAAACTTGATGTTTTCTTTTCCCAAGTTACTTCTGGTACAACTCCAGTAAATATTCAGATTAGAACAGTTGAGTTAGGTTTACCTACACTTAATATTATTCATAGAAATGCAATGGTAACATTGCGTCCATCTGACATAACAACATCTACTGATGGTAGTGTAGCAACAACTATTGTTTTCCCATCGCCTGTTTACTTAGAACCTAGTTCACAATTTGCTATTGTTCTATTATCAGATAGTGATGAGTATGAAGTATTCTGTGGTGAAATGGGTCAGAAAGCTCTGAACCAACAGACTCTTCCTTCTGCTCAAGGTAAGATTTACTCACAGCAATTTGCTATGGGTTCACTCTTTAAATCTCAGAACGGATCTACTTGGACTCCATCTCAGTTTGAAGATTTGACATTCAAACTTTATAGAGCAAAGTATACAGCAAATAGAGGATTATTAACATTCTTTAATCCACCTATTGAACCAAATAATAGTCAAGTTCCTCCTCTAAACTTCAACCCTATTACAGGTCTTCCTAAGAAAGCTAAGATTGGTATTACTACCACAACTAATGCTGGATTAATTGGAACTGTATTTACTCAGGGAAGAAAGATTAGTGAGAGTAATCAGTCTCATCGCTATGCATTTGTTGATGATCAAGGAGGACCAGTTGATGGTACTATTGGTATTCTAACTGGTGGTACAGGACATGGAACTCCTACAAACCCAGTCAGTACTTACAATATTACTGGAGATGGTTCTGGACTAACTTTAAATGTCACTGTTTCAGCTGGACTATCTGCTATCACTGCTGCTACTGTAGTAAATGATGGTAATGGTTACAAAGTTGGTGATATTATTGGACTTGCAACTGCAGGTACAGGTAATGCTGGTTCTGGTGCTCGTGTTGCTATTAGTTCTATATCGGGAGTTGATACTCTGTATCTAACAAATGTTCAGGCACAGGAATTCGATGTAACTTCTAATGATTTAACTTATGTTCATAGCACTGGTTCAGTTATAGATTCTGGACTTGACATATGGCAATATGACGAGCAAGGAGGAAACTACACAGGTGAGTACCTTAAGGTAGATCATAGAGATCATGGAATGTATGGAACAGGTAATAAGGTTATCATTTCTGATGCCAAATCTGATGTTCTTCCTACAGAATTGAGTGTAGATGTTGCTTCTAATGAAACTAGTATTTCTATTGCATCAACAAGTCAGTTTGCTGAGTTTGAAGGTGCTGTAGTTAGTGCTGCTAATACTGGGTATGCTTTCATGAATAGTGAGATTATATCTTACACTAGTGTTGGTATTTCTAGTCTTGGTGGTGTAGTCAGAGGTTCTAATGGAACCAATGCTTTAAATCATATTAAAGGTGATGTTGTCACCAAGTATGAGTTAAATGGTATTTCTTTAACAAGAATTAATACAGAGCATAGTGTCGAAACTTCTCAAGTTGGTATTGATGAATATTACATCAAAATCGATAGAGGAACTAGCAGAGGCACTGATGACAATACTAACAATATTCCACAACTCTCGGTTGCTGAAGAAGCATCTGGTGGTGGTAACTCTGTTTATGCTTCTAAGAACATTCAGTATGACGCTGTAAGACCTTTATTACAAGCAACCACCTTTGGATCTACAGATTTCCTTTCGCTCCAATTGAGGAGTATTTCGGGTACATCTGTTGATGGTGGTGAAGCATCATTTGTAGATGCTGGTTTTGAAAACATAGGACTGAATAGAATTAATCAGTTAGAATCAACAAGAATTATTGCTGCTAGAGTTAATGAATCTAATAAATTAGGTTCTATTACTAGATCTAAATCGCATACAATTACTGTTGAATTAGATAACGGTGGAGATGATTACAACTCACCTACTGTTGATCTTGAGGGTGCCTCTTCTCTATTCTATGAGAACAGACTAAATGCCCCAATAACAGATTATCTAACTGACCCTAGAGCGAAGCAAAGATTTAACGATCCACATGCTTCTTACTACATGTCTAATCCTATCTACATTAAGAATCCTGCTACATCATTAAAAGTGATCTTCGATAGTCGTAGACCACCAACAACTGATTTCAGAGTTCTACATAGTACTCTAAGAGCAGATTCTAGCGAAGTTACACCAGGATTTGAATTATTTCCTGGCTTCTTAAACCTCGTAGATATAGATGGAGATGGTGTTGGTGATCAAATTATTGATCCCAAGAATAATAGCGGTCTACCAGATCTCTTTATTCCACCTGATGATACTGTTTATCGTGAATATCAGTATACAGTAGACAATCTCCCTAGTTTCACTGGATTCCAGATTAAGATAGTCTTTACAGGGACTAACCAATCTAAATATCCTGTGATTAAAAACCTAAGAGTGATCGCAGTAGCATGACCAAATCATCGTTAATCCCAGTTGAAGGACATCCTAATTTTTGTCGAGATAAAAACACAGGAGCTATCATTAATACTGATAGTTCCTCTTTCGCTGCTTACCAGCAAAGAAACTCCCAAAAAAAGATGGAAAGATTAGAGATAGATAATATGAAGAAAGACATATCTGACATAAAAGATATGTTATCAAAAATAGCAAGTAAATTATGAATGGTAGAAGTCCGCATTCTGAATTCCTGAAATACCACGGTTTCACTGAGGTTGATACCCCAACTAAACAGGAAAGTGACATGCAATCATTAAAATCTGAAATGGCAGAGATAAAAATGACGCTACTTCAGGTGCTGCAGGAATTGAGGAAACTAAATACATAGTATAGGATAATCTCGAATGTTGTTAACAGATGGCCGTCTACATTGCAAATCTTCAAATAGAAGCTGGTGTAGATTTTCAGCACGGTTTTAGCTTGGGTGATAGTGACACAGGAACATTTTTGAACCTGAATAACTACACTTGTACATCCCAAATGAGAAAGTGGGCTGGATCAACCACATCTGTTTCCTTTGCATCTACAATTACCGACCCTGATGAAGGTCAAATTCAAATTTCTTTGGGTTCGACTGAAACAGTTGAAATAAAACCTGGCCGTTATGTATATGATGTTCTTTTGAGCGACGCATCTGGTTACAAATATAAGGTCGTTGAGGGTATGATCCTAGTTAGAGTAGGAGTCACAAGGTAACCATGCCATCTCTCAGAATAGGTACAGGCAATCAGGTAAAAGTAATCGCCAGTGGATCTCTTGGTGGAGGTTCAGGTGGACGATTATCTTTGCTGTCTGATGTTAACTCAAGCAATCTCGAAGACGGAAGTTTGCTTGTATACGATGCTGCAACAAGCAACTTTATCACTACGAAAAGTTTCCCTGCAGCAATCATTGATGGGGGTATCTACTAGTGTCAGCTACCCTACTATTAAAAAGAACTCTAGGAACTTCGCCTCCTAATATTGCACCAGTCGGTACTGGTGTATCTTTTGGTGAACTTGTTTATACTTACGATACCAGTGATGTTGGTGCTGGTAAATCCTATAAGAAATTATATATTGGTAACCCTGCAGGTCCTACAGCAGCTCCGATTGTAATCGGTGGTGAATATTATACTAGTCTAATACCAGAAAGTCCTGCTAACTACGGTAACAGGGAAGCATCTAAAGCACTTATCTTAGATGCTAATGCTAAGGTAAAATCTTGGTCTGTAATAACTGATTTCCATAACGCTGGAGTTGGTACTAACCAAGGAGATTTTTATGTTGGTGGTAACTTAAATGTTACTGGAGATTTAGTATATGATGAAGTAACTGGTAGAAATATTAATATAACAGGTGTTGGTACAATTGCCACCATCTTCAATACTAAAGCAACCATTGTTGATGGTGCGATTGATAATCTGTATACAGTATCAGGACTTGTTACTACCTTAACAGGAACAAGTGCTAACTATGTTCAGGTCAATGTAGGACATGCTCTTACTGCTAATAATGTAGAGATTACTGGTATAACTACGCTTACCAATAATCTTGACTTCTCTAGAAATTTAATTAAGATTGGTCGTGAGACTGCATCTGGTATTAGTAGTGCTGATGGATCAATATTCATCGGTGACTATGCTGCCACTGGTATGGGTCAATCGACTGCTAACAGACGAAATATAGCGATTGGTGCCAGTGCATTACAAAATGCAGGTACTGGGAATAACGCTGATGAATTAGAATCTAATATTGTTGTTGGTAACTTTGCAGGTTATAGACTACAAGGTACCAAGAACTTAATGGTTGGTGATAAGGTAGGTTTTGCTTTATCATCTAGTGGTAACGATGAAAACATTGCTCTTGGTAATCAAGCAATGTATGGTGACACTTTCCCTGTTGTGGATGGTGTTACTTTAAGCATTTCAATTGGTCAGCAAACTGCTATTGCTAATCATGATGAATCTACTGATGTAACAGAAACAAGTGGATCTGGTGAAGGTTTAATAGTAAGACTTCAGACTGGTGCTACTGGTCTGGTCACAGGAATTGATGTAATATCTCCAGGTGACGGATATGTTTTAAATGACACATTTACTATACCATTTGGATTCCAAACTCTTACTGGTACTGTAAGTAGTATCAATGGTCGTTTCCTAAGTGGTGGTACTGGTGCAAGGCAACAAAGCAAAAACATTGCCATAGGTCCATATTCATTATTCAGTGTAGATGGTAGTAGAAATATTGCGATTGGTTATTCTGCTGGTGATGTAACAACTGGTAGTGGTAATGTCATAATTGGATATGAAAGAGATGTTGCAATTGCTAAGAGTGATAATCAACTTACTATCGGTAGTTCACTTGGAAACTGGATTGATGGAAATCAATTAGGTTATGTTGGAATAGGAACTACTCGACCATTCGGATTGCTCGATGTCGGTGGTGTATTGATTGTCGATAAGGGTACTGGTAATACAGTTATTTCTGGTGTTACAACTGTACCAACTCTTGATGTAGATAATCTTGGTATAGAAGACATCAAAGTAACTGCTGGTTTAGCAACTGATTTTGCAATTACAAATGCTAAGATTCAGTCTGGTATTATCACAGATACTGTTGGTACTGCTGCAACGATTACTAATGTAGATTTTGTAAATGCAGATATTTTAGCAGCTAAGATAACAGCAGGTATCGTAACGGATCTTGTTGGTACTGGTGCTACAATAGCGATACTTGATACTGAGACTGCTGATCTTTCTGATGTAAAAATAACTTCTGGTGTTATCACATCTATAGTTGGTACATATGCAACTATCACTACATTCGATGCTGATGATGCAGATATTAATGTACTAAAGACTGTAACTGGTGTTGTAACATCGATTACTGGTTTTGGTGTAACTTATAATACAGCAGACTTTGAGTTTGTTGATGCTTCTGATATCAAGATTACAACTGGTTTAGTAACATCTTTAGTTGGTACATATGTAACCTTCCAAGATGCTGACTTCCAAGACGATGTTCGTGTTGGTGGTGCTCTTACTGTTGTTGGCGATCTTACAGTTCAGGGTAATACAAGTTTTGTTCAGAGTTCTGTAATTCAAGTTACTGATAAGAATATTGAACTTGGTTTTAGTTCCACTGGCAACCATGCAGATGCGACTGCCGATAATGGGGGTATTATTCTTAAGGGTACTACCGACAAAACTATTCAATACAATACATCAAGAGAGGCATGGGAGTCTAATCTTAAGTGGAATCCTACTGTTGATGATACTCTTGATATAGGTGAACCTACTGTACAGTGGAGAGATATTTACATTGATGGCACTGCACATTTAGATGCTGCAGACATTTTAGATGCTAAGATCACTGCTGGTGTTGTAACTGATCTTGTTGGTACTCATGCAACTATTACTGTTGCTGATTTTGAACAAGCAGATATAGTTACTGCTACGATTCAATCTGGTATTGTAACCGATATTAATGTTTCTGCTGCTGCTACGATATTAACTTCTGATCTCTTTAATGCGGATATTAGAAATGCTAAGATTACTTCTGGTATTATCACATCATTGGTTGGTACTTATGGTACAATCACTACTCTTGATGTAGAGACATTAGATGCTCAGAATATAAGCATTACTGGAGTTGCTGTAACTGACATTGTTGATACTGCAGCGACTATAACAACTATCGATGCACAGAATCTTGATGCAGTTAATGCCAAGATTACTGTTGGTATCATTACTGACATTGTTGGTACTGCTGCTACAATCGCAACGATTGATGCAACTGAAGGAGATATAGTAAATGCTAAGATTACTGCTGGTGTTGTCACATCATTGGTTGGTACTTATGCAACCATTACAGTCTTTGACACAGAGACTCTTGATGCTAAGAATACAAATATTACTGGATTAGCAGTTACCGATATTGTTGGTACTGCTGCTTCAATTACAATAATAGATGCCACAGAAGGTGACATTGTAAATGCTAAGATAACAGCAGGTGTTGTAACATCAATAGTTGGTACTTATGCAACCATTACAGTCTTTGACACAGAGACTGCTGATCTTAAAGATGTCAAGATTACCTCTGGTATTATCACAGACATTGTTGGTACTGCTGCTACAATCACTACGATTGATGCTGCTAACTTTGATGCAGTTAATGCAAAAATAAATGCTGGTTATGTAACTTCACTATATGATTCCACAGGAGTTGTTGGTATCAATACTCAGCACATTCTGAGCACCAATCCTGATGGAACTATCACTTGGCGTGAACCTGCACAGATTGGTATTGCTACTGTCAATCCTGGTGCTGATGTATGGTTTGTTGACACACATGGTGTTGATGATAACGAACCTTCTCGTGGTCGTACAGATGATAGACCATTCAAATCTATCAAGTATGCTCTATCAAGAATTTCTAATAAGTATCCACATACTTACAATGGAGGTACTGCTACTGATGCAGTTAATGTTCAGAGTGGTGCTGAGTCTGGTAATCAAAAGTCTCCCAACGGAGCAACTTATAACGAGCATACTGGAGAATTAATATTATCATTTGGTAGTGCTCATGGATTATCAACTGCTGATACTATCACTCTTGATAACAATTCAATATCATTTACATGTACAAAGGATAATAATGCAACTTCGCATACTTACCCTCGTGTAGGTGATCCTATTGCAGGAGTAACAACTGCTGTTACTGTAATAAATTCCACATCATTTAGTTTAAATGTAGGTGTTTCTCCATTAGTTACAGGAGAAAATGAGACATTGAATATTGGTGGTGGTGTCTATGAAGAAACATTCCCATTATATGTTCCTGCAGGTGTTACAGTTAAAGGTAACGGTCTTCGTGCTACTAAGGTTGTACCGACAACTGCTACTAAACAAAAAGACGCATTCTTATTGAATGATAGATCAGTCGTTGAAGACATGACTATCGCTGATATGTTCTTCAATACAGCAACTAATGAAGGATTTGCGTTCAAGTATGAACCTGGTATTGCTATTACATCAAGATCACCATATGTACAGCGTGTAACGGTATTAAACAAAGGTAGTAATGTAACTGCAACTGACCCATATGGTTATGCATCTGCTGATTCACCACCTTCATCATATATCTCTGGTGGTGGTGCGTTTATTGATGGATCTGAAGTACAGTCAGGATCTCTAGAAGCAGCAATGTTGTTCAATGAATGTACATTCATTGTTCCTAACAGTCAAGGTGTTGTAATGACCAACGGTGCTCGTGTTGAGTATCTAAACGCATTTACATATTTCTCATCCGAAGCGATTAAGGGTATATCTGGAACTGCTGGTATTTCATCTACTGGTCAGACTAGATTGAGATTGTCGGGCATCACAACAGTTGGTGTTGGTAATACAATCACCGTCTTTGACACTGATGGATCTACTGGATTAGGTACTGCTGTTGTTGCATCTTATGATGGAACTTACTTAGGCGTAACTGGCAAGCAAACTGGATTTGAAGTTCTTAATGCTAGGACTGCTAAGTCGATAACATTTAATGATGGTGCTCAGTTAGATACTACTGTTAAGAAATTTGGTAGTGCTGCACTTAAGTTAGATGGTAGTAATGATTCTATTAGTGTTCCTTCTAGTGGAGATATTGGATTTGGAACTAACACAGACTTCACAATTGAATTCTGGGCATACTCAAATACAACTGGACTCTCTAGTGCAACTCTCTTTGACTTAAGAGATAATGGATCTGATACTAACGGTCTAAGTCTTGCATATCGTGCTGCTGGTGAAGTTGATCTAAGAGTTGGTACAACTACTGCTATCACTGGATCTGGTGCTGGTATTGCTACTGGAGTTTGGAAACACTATGCAGTTGCAAGAGGTGGTACAAACACAAGACTATTTGTTGATGGTACACAGAGAGGTATCAAGACTTCTGATACTACCGATTACGGTGCATCTAAGGGTATTGTATTTGGTGCTGATTTTGATGGAGCAAGCAATAATGTAACAGGTTGGATTGATGAAGTAAGAATCGAAAGAGGTGTTGCTAAGTATACAGCAAACTTTACTGCTCCTACTACTGCACCAACAGGAGATAAGGACACAGTTCTACTTCTTCACTTTGATGGTTCTACTGGTATTAAAACTACAACTGATGATGTAATTCGTAATCAGGACATCAGAATTACTCAACCTAATAGTGGAGTAGGAACTGCAACAAAGGTCATCCTTGCTGATTACAGTCAGTTTGGTGCTGACATGCGTTCAGTTGGTTGTGCTGTTGAGTATGGACAGAAAGGTGTAGTTGCTGATGGTGACGGTGTTTCACTAAGAATGTTCGCACTCAACTTCAACCATGTTGGTGCTGGTGGTGATATTACTAACGATCCTAACTTAGCGATACAAGCAAACGAAGTTACTGAAGTTAATGGCGGTGATGTTTCTTATGTAAGTATTGACCAAAAAGGAGACTTCAGAGTTGGTGAAGCGTTCTATGTTGACCAAGAAAATGGTACAGTATCATTCTCACAACAAGTAACCAGTCTTCAGGCACTATCTTCACTAGTCATAACTGATGGCACTGATAGTAGTACAGTAACACCTACAAGTGGTACATTTGGTAATATCCAGATAGCTGGAAATAACATTGAATCAACTTCAGGAGATATTAACATTGATCCTGCTGGTTCAGGAGACATCAACATTACTGGTGATGTCAATGTCTTAGGTATCTTAACTGCTACAACTATTCAGTTGGATGCATTCCAAAAAGGTGATACATCTGTTGCTCTTTCCGACAGTGGTAGTGATGGAACAATCCGTCTTTCTACAGACAATGTAGAAGCAATGCGTGTTGATGCTAATCAGAAGATTGGTATTGGTACTGCTGCAGTTAGAGATAGGTTAGATGTTCTAGACACTGCTAGATTTGAAAGAATTAATGTTACTGGAGTTTCAACCTTTGCTGGTGCTGCTGACTTTAATGGTGATGTTGATGTAGATGGACATACAGAATTAGATGATCTTAATGTATCAGGTGTTGGTACTATTGCAACTTTCGATACAGAGACTGCGGATCTTAAAACTGTTAAGATAACATCTGGTATTGCAACCGACTTAGTTGGTACTGCTGCAACTATTACCACTATTGATGTTACAGAGGGTGACATACTTAACGCCAAAATAAATGCTGGTGTTATAACTTCTCTTACTCTAACAGACAGTCAGGTTAGTGGTATTGTAACTTATGCAGATAATGCTGCTGCACACTTTGGAGATGGTGGAGATCTTAAGATCTATCATAATCCATCTTTCGGATCTTACATTGACGATTCGGGAACTGGTGCTCTTGCAATTCGTTCTAATGAGATTCAGTTACAGAAGTATACTGGTGAAACTCTCGCCAACTTCACTGCTGATGGTTCAGTTAAATTATTCCATAATAACGGTCCTAGACTAGAAACTTTAGGTGCTGGTGTTAGTGTTAGTGGTGAATTACAAACTGGAACATTATTAGTTTCTACTGATGCTGTTGTTAGTGCAGGAATGACTGTTGTTGGAATCACAACTTTCAACGATGATGTATTCATTGCAGGAAACTTAAATGTCATCGGTGATCTTATATACGATGAAACAAATTCTAGAAATCTTAATGTTAGTGGTATAGCAACAATTGCTGCTATGATCATCACTGGAGTAACAACTTCCAAGAATATTCAGATTGGTACTGCTACTTCTACTACTAAGATTACTACTACAAGTGGAAAATTAGTTCTTGAATCTTTTGAGGATCAAGTAGATGTTAATGATAACCTACAGGTCGTAGGATATGGTACATTTAGAGATGGTTTATATTATCCAGATTCCGCAAATGGTATTGGATATAGTGGTCCTAATGGAATCGCATACTTTGACGCAACAGGTAAGATTGTTAGTGGCCTAAGTACTGTTGGATTCTTGACTGTTTCCGAGTATGTTCTTACCACGAATGCTTCTGGAAATCCAATATGGTCTAATTCGATTGATGGAGGAACATTCTGATGGCAAAACCAACCACAAGAGAGCAGTTGAAAGACTATGCTCTCAGACAACTTGGTGCTCCTGTATTAGAAATTAATGTCGCTGATGAGCAAGTTGAAGACGCACTTGACGATACTTTACAACTCTTTTATGAACGCCACTTTGATGGTGTAGAGAGGGTTTATTTAAAATATAAAATTACTGCTGATGACATAAAGCGTGGTAGAGCAAGAGGTGCTTCAAATACTTTGGGTATTACTACAACAAGTACAACTACTAATATTGTAGGTGCTGCTACTACAACTACTTTTAATTGGGAAGAAAACCAAAGTGAATTTCCATTACCAGATTCAATTATTGGTATAGAAAGAGTATTTGTTTTTGATGCAAGTTTTATATCAAACAATATGTTCAGTTTCAAATATCAATTGTTCCTGAATGATGTTGCATTTAATCTTGGATACAGTGGACTTTTAAGTTATGCAATGACTAAGACCTATCTAGAGGACATTGATTTTTTACTGTCTACAGAAAAACCAACTAGATTTAATAAGAGAAATGGAAAGTTATATCTTGATATTGATTGGGGATCAATGACGGAAGGTACATACATAATTTTAAATTGTTATAGAATTATGGATCCTGCTAATTATAGTGGAGTCTATAATGATTACTTCATCAAAAGATATTTTACCCAAGCAGTCAAAAAGCAATGGGGTACTAATTTAACCAAATTTCAAGGAGTTAAACTTCCAGGTGGAATTGAATTAAATGGTAGACAAATATACGAAGATGCTGTTATGGAAATACAAAGAATAGAAGACAAAATGATGACAGATTACGAAATGCCTCCACTTGATATGATAGGATGATATGGCACTTAATCCATTCTTTCTTCAAGGTTCGCCAAGTGAACAAAGACTTGTTCAAGAATTAATTGACGAACACTTAAAAATATTCGGGATAGATGTTTATTATCTACCCAGAAAAATGATAGAAACTGATGATGTACTTGGAGAAGTGCAATCATCTAAATTTAATGATGCATATGTTCTTGAGGCATACTTAAACAACTACGAAGGGTATGCTAAAGGTAGTGATATCATGACTAAGTTTGGTGTTAATTTAGAAAATGAAATTACACTAACAGTATCAAGAGAAAGATATGAAGATTTTATAGCACCCTTTGTTGTTACTCATGATCCAAAGAATGCTGGAACTGAGATCATGTTTGGTGAGAGACCTAAAGAAGGTGATTTAATATATTTTCCATTGGGAGAAAGACTTTTTGAAATCAAACATGTAGAGTTTGAGAATCCATTCTATCAACTTGGTAAGAATTATATCTACGAACTTAACTGTGAATTATTCCGTTATGAGGATGAGTACATTGATACTAATGTTGCTGTAATAGATCAAAGAGTTGATGATGAAGGAGAAGTAACTACAGTTGCTTTGGCAGGTATTGGTTCAACTGCTGTTGCAATAGTTGACTCATTTGCATCTCAAGGTGCCCTACAATTTATCACGCTGAATGATGACGGATATAACTATACTTCCACACCCCCTGTCACAATCGCACCCTCTCCTGCTGGTGTTACTTCAAGTAGAGCTGGTGCGTTTGCATTCACCACATCAAGGTCAGGTCTCTATTCTGTGGATTCTGTAGTAATACAAAACCCAGGTTTTGCATATACTGAAGCACCAGCTATTGGATTTGGTACTCCTGGCGTAGGTGCTGCTGCAACTGCATCTCTTACAAGCAGTGGTATAACTTCTATTCGTATTACTTCTATTGGTAATAATTATATTCAACCTCCTATTATTAGCATTCAGCATCCAGAAAATGTTGCTATTGGAACTACAGGAACTGTAGGTAGTAAAGTTGGTCAAGTACAGGCAACAGCAGTTGCTACTCTTGAAAATGATAAGTTAAGTAGAATATATCTTAGCAATGCTGGTAGTGGTTATGAAGGTACTCCTATCATCACAATTGGTGCTCCAGTTTCTACTGGTATTGGAACATATTTCTATAACGAAAGAGTTCTTGGATCTATTTCTGGAACTGAAGCATATGTTAAAGAATGGAATTCATTAGAGAGAAAATTGAAGTTGTCAATAAATAATGGTGTATTCACTCCTGGTGAGTACATAACTGGAACTGCTTCTTCCGCTAGATATCAAGTTCTATCCCACACTGGTGTTGATACCACTAGTGCTTATACATCTAATGATGAGTTTGAATTTGAGGCAGATTCTATCATTGATTTTGCAGAGACTAATCCATTTTGTAATTATTAATGTTAGGTACTTACTTTTATCACGAAATATTAAGAAGGACTGTAGTGTCCTTTGGAACACTTTTTAATGAAATTCATGTTCAAAAACAGGACAAGGATGGTAAAGTAATTAGTGATATTAATGTACCTTTAGCATATGGTCCTAGAGGAAAGTTTCTTGCACGATTAGAACAGTTACAGGAATTAAACAAACCAACTGCAATATCATTACCAAGAATGTCATTTGAAATGACAAACTTACAATATGATGCAACAAGAAAAACTTCTGTTACCAAAACTTATAAAGCAATTGATAGCAATGATAAGGTAAAGAAAGTTTATCTTCCTGTTCCATATAACATAGGTTTTGAACTTAATATTATGACTAAGTTGAATGATGATGCATTGCAGATCGTAGAACAAATTCTTCCTTTCTTTCAACCATCTTTTAATATCACAGTAGATTTGATATCATCTATTGGTGAGAAACGAGATATACCAGTTGTTCTAGAGAACATTACTTTTAGTGATGAATATGAGGGAGATTTCAGTACTCGTAGAGTATTGATGTATACTATGACATTTAATGCAAAGACCTATCTATTTGGTCCTATTGCAGAATCTACAGATGGAATCATCCGTAAGGTTCAAGTTGATTACTATACAAATACTGACAAACAAAATGCGAAGCGTGAAATGAGGTACACTGCTACTCCAGATCCTGTTAACGCAGAACCAGATGATGACTTTGGATTTAGTGAAAATTCTACTATGTTCTTTGATGGTAAACAGTATAGTCCAACAAGAAGAGAAGATGTATGACAATTAACCCATTAGATCTTATGCCTATTGCAACTGATGACCCCATCGATACTATGCCATGTGATTATCAACCTCCTGGTGTAGACGAAGAAGATGATATAACTATACATGAGAAGATGTATAGGTTAGCCAGAGCAAAATACAATCCTTTTGCTGTTGGTGGATCAGAATCCCTTGGAGAAAAGAAATGACTTTCGACCAATTTGTTACTGAAGCATCTGCTGCATGGCAGAGGAAAGAAGGTAAGAACAAAGAAGGTGGTTTAAATGAAAAAGGTAGAAAATCATATGAAAGAGAAAATCCTGGTTCTGATTTAAAAGCACCACAACCTGAAGGCGGACCTAGAAAGAGATCTTTCTGTGCTCGTATGGGAGGTGTGAAAGGACCAATGAAAAAACCTAACGGTAAACCAACTCGTAAGGCATTAGCACTTAGAAAGTGGAAGTGTTGACATGAAAAAAGATTTTGGATCTATAGACAAAGCATTAAATACTAATAGTATTGATGTTGAAGTTACTGCTACACCTGAAGTGAAACCAGAACCTCCAACAAGAGATATTAGTAAAGAACTAGATAAGGATTACGAATATACTAGAGGAAATCTCTATTCTCTAATTGAGAAGGGACAGGAGACTCTTAATGGAATTATGGAGTTGGCAGACGAAACACAATCTCCAAGAGCGTATGAAGTTGCTGGACAGGTTATTAAGAGTGTTGCTGATACCACTGACAAACTATTAGACTTACAAAAGAAATTAAAAGATATTGACGAAACAAAATCTTCATCAACAACTAATGTGACAAACAATGCTATGTTCGTTGGTAGCACTGCAGAGTTGCAAAAAATGCTTAAAGATATGGGAAGTTCTAAATAAAAGTGCCTTCTAGAGAGAAACATGACAGAAAAGAAAGAAGCACCTAAAGGTATTATTGGTAAGATAAAGGATAAAATATTACCAGATGAAGACGAACAAGCCGCAATCATATCTACTTTTGTGAGACTTGGTGTGTTGGTTTGGAGTGGTGGAATATTAACACTAAATTATGTTGCTATACCAGGTGTACCACAACAGAAAATTGATCCAACTTTCATAGCTTCTGTCTTCACAGGAGTTTTGGCGAGTTTTGGGATTCAGACAGCATCTAAAAAGGGTGACGGTACCATGAAAATGAACGGTAACGGTAATGGTGGTGGTAAGACTGGTGGTCCTACACAGACTATTATCATAGAACAAGCACCATTAAAAATTATTGCTGAGTCACCTAAGAAGACAGAAAATTACAAGATGTAGTATAATATATACAGTAGAATCACACTGTATATGAGAGAGACATTAATTAAAGCTTTACTAGCACATGCACAAGGAGACATCCAAAAGCATGTTGCTAATGTAGAAGTCTATCTAACTAACCCTGCAGGTAGTGGAGAACACTCCGATATTACAGAGGCAATAGAAACTGAATTGAATATCATTGCTAAGTATCAAGATCAAATAGATGTAATAAACAAGTACTTTAAAACATCAAAAAGGGAGGTTCTTACCTAATGTGGAATTTTAATATTAAAAAAATTACTAGTTTCGCTACAAAGGTAAAAGAACTCGATAAGAAGTTGGCAAAAAAGATACAGGAAAAATTTAATTTAACAGACTATCAGATGCTTTGTATTGCATTTGGTAAAGGATTTATTATTGGTGCTTTGATACTCTGACCTAGTGGTGATTCCCACACTAAAATAAGCAGAATTACTCAGTTCGTGCTATAAATATGGTGTAGTATGGGATTGAAACAATCATGCCCCTCACTGGACATTACACGGTTGGTTATCACGATAATCAAAATCACACATCTGAAATTTGCGAGTATGCAGAAGATGCATACAATGCTATAAAGCAAGCGAGTGAAGATCTAAGAGGTTTCGACAATCCTCATGCAGCAGAGTATTGCATTAAGGAGAATTGATATGAATAATTTACCAATCACATCTTCTTGTGTTATATTTGGATCCATCATTGCTACAGCATGGTTCCTAGTACCAAATGCATGGGCAATTCCTATAATGGTATAAAAACAAATGGTTGTCTGGGGAGTTATCTGGATGATTGCAATATTAATCGTAGTGGTATCTTGGTATATTTACTATATACTTCGTATGGCCTATAAGGAGATGGACGATGGGAGCGATGGTTCCACCGAGTCGGAAGAGTTGCTACAACTTCCGAGTAGTGTCGATAGACAGGGTAGTTGATGGTGATACAATCGATGTATCAATAGACTTGGGTTTTGATCTTATAAAAAAGGAAAGAGTAAGGATAGCTGGTATTGATACTCCTGAGAAGAGGACTAGAAACTTAGAAGAGAAAGCACTTGGTATTGATGCTACCAATTGGATGAAAAAGAATTTGGAGGACACCATTGCAGGAGACGACGAACTCACTATTAGAACAGAACTTGTTGGTGGTATGGGTAAGTACGGTAGGCTTCTTGGTTGGTTATATGTTGGCGAGAGCGATTTATCCTTAAATGAAATTATGATTACTGAAGGATATGCTTGGGCATATGATGGTGGCACGAAGCAAAAGAACTTTGAGGAACTAAGAGAAATTCGTAGGGCACATGGTACTCTAGACGCAGGATAATGGCAGGAAAAACGGAAGAGATTTATCTAGGTAATCCCAATTTAAAAAAGGCAAATACTGAGATACAATTTACACAAGAACAAATAAAAGAATGGATCAAATGCAAAAGCGATCCTATCTATTTCACAAAGAACTATGTAAAAATAGTTTCTTTGGATGAAGGTCTTGTGCAATTTAAAATGTGGGACTTCCAAGAGAAGTTAATCATGAACTTCCACGAGAAAAGATTTAATATATGCAAGATGCCTCGGCAGACTGGTAAGTCTACTACATGCGTTTCATATTTACTACATTATGCTGTATTCAATGATAGCGTAAACATTGGCATACTTGCTAACAAAGCAGCAACTGCCAGAGAACTACTTGGTAGATTGCAGACTGCATATGAGAATTTACCTAAATGGATGCAACAGGGTATCATATCTTGGAACAAAGGATCACTGGAGTTAGAAAATGGATCTAAAATACTTGCAGCATCTACCTCTGCCTCTGCAGTTCGAGGTATGTCTTTCAACATTCTATTTTTGGATGAGTTTGCCTTTGTTCCTAATCATATTGCTGACTCATTCTTCAGCTCAGTATATCCTACTATCACTTCTGGTAAAACAACCAAAGTCATAATGGTTTCTACTCCTCACGGAATGAACCATTTTTATAGGTATTGGCATAATGCAGAAAGAGGAAAGAATGAATATACTCCCACCGAAGTTCACTGGTCTGAAGTGCCAGGTAGAGATGCTGCATGGAAAGCACAAACCATATCAAACACATCAGAACAACAGTTTAAAGTTGAGTTTGAATGTGAGTTCTTAGGATCTGTTGATACTCTTATAGGAGTAGCAAAATTAAGAACATTAGTTTTTGAAGATCCTATAAAAGACAATGGCAAAGGATTAGTTGTATACGAAAACCCTATAAAGGATCATAATTATATTGTAACAGTTGACACTGCTAGAGGTATTGATCACGATTATTCTGCCTTTGTTGTGTTTGATATAACAAACTTTCCATATAAAACTGTAGCAAGATATAAGAACAATGAAATAAAACCTATGCTATTTCCTTCTATTATTGAAGATGTTCTTAAAGCATATAATTATGCTTATGCTTTGATAGAAGTAAATGATATTGGAGAGCAAGTTGCAACTATACTTCAATATGATTTGGAATATGAAAATGTTCTTATGTGTTCTATGAGAGGTAGAGCAGGTCAGGTAGTAGGATCAGGATTCTCTGGTAAGAAAACTCAGATGGGTGTTAGAATGACAGCAGCAGTTAAGAAAACTGGATGCTCTAATTTAAAGGCACTGGTAGAAGAAGATAAACTAGAAACAAAAGACTATGATATAATATCAGAGTTAACTACCTTCATTCAAAAGAAACAATCATGGGAGGCAGAAGAAGGTTGCCACGATGACTTAGCAATGTGCTTAGTTATTTTTGCATGGTTGGTTGCTCAAGATTACTTCAGAGAAATGACGGACAATGATGTTCGTAAGAGAATCTATGAAGAACAAAAAGATCAGATTGAGCAAGACATGGCTCCATTTGGATTCATTAGTGACGGACTAACTGATGAAGGTGAGTTTGTAGATGACGATGGAACTAAGTGGACAGTAGACAAAGAGTTGTCATCGACATATGGTGACATGTCTTATATGTGGGATTATTATTAATGTTTAAGAATAGGAAATTAAAAAATTTATTACAAAAATCATTTCCAAAGAAGAAAATAACTATAATAGATAATAAGGACGGATCACAAACAATTTTAATATTATGAACGATTGGAGAGAATGGGGATTATTATCCTCTATGTTAATAGTGGCAGTCATGTGGGTACAAGTACCACAATGGGCAGATGACTGGGCAGTTTGTGCTGTAGATATACCTGACGCTCAGTGTCATTGGTATGTTATGTCACCCGACAATACATTTGGCGAAGGATTTGATTGGGAAGAAGCACCTTGGTTTGATGCCAATGGTCTTAATGATATAGCACCAATAGGAAAGACAACTGTAATGGAAAAACTACAGGAGCAAAATGAAAACGGTTAAATGGTCTGCTCAAGTGCTCTTAGAGAGTAATAGACTTATGAAGGTGGAGTTTACATCACCATCTAATTTAAGAGAAGAT
>Ga0181413_1000008_pt1 | contig 50428 bp, 49 predicted proteins | sample 36SPOviralmetaG_FD_130111 | JGI IMG/M metagenome (GOLD analysis project Ga0181413, IMG submission 130111) | Marine viral communities from the oligotrophic San Pedro Time Series (SPOT) site, San Pedro Channel, CA, USA - 36 SPOT_SRF_2012-09-28 | ecosystem: Environmental > Aquatic > Marine > Strait... | reverse complement strand
CACTAAGACCAGGACCGGCGGAGTCTGAAGGACATGGAGAATCAGTAGGTACAGGTGTGGGGGACAATCCCAACACTGACAATACGAACGTTGGATTTATTGGTAGATTGAAAAATGGCGCGACTGGTTTTGCGACTGGTTTTGCTCGTAAGGTCCTTCGAAAAGGTGACAATCAACTTTCAGAAAACCCTCAAGCAACTTCATTAGATCCACAAGCTGAACCAGAACTAGAAGCTGAATCAGATAGCACACTGATTCATGCAGAAAAACCTGAAGCAAATGATGAATCCGCAGAAAGTGACGATGACATTAGCTCTAAACCTGGAAGCGGGGTGGAAAAGCGAAAAGAGAAGATTATTCTAGAAGAAATAATAGATGAAAATGAATTCAATGAAATTAAAGATGCAAAAAACGTTTACAAATTTAACCCTAGTAGTTTCCAGCAGAAGCAGACAGGGAAAGGGAAGAAACCGTGGGATTCTATAGGTGGTAAATTCACGGACGGATACGCTGCCGCGAGCCAATCTAGGAGCATGGGTCTCAGACAACCTGAGCCAAAAAGGAACGTAGCGGCTACTGTTGGAAGAAGTGTCAGCTCTGCAGTTGGAAACACTGTTGGTGTGATTGGTTCTTTGTTACCAAGCAATGCTCCTGGAGGATTAAAAGATTTTTATGATATAATTTCACAATTTCCGAATGGTAAAGAGATTAACGAATCAAGAAAAGCTAGAAATTTCGAAAGAATTCATGATATTTTGCAAAGAATGCTCAATGACCGCGCGTTGAGTAAACAGGAGAAAGAAAAGGTAACTAAAGCCAAAAACTTGTTACCGACTGTTGAAGAAGCTAAATCGATAGATCAGAATATAGAAAACGTACGAAATGAGTTACTGTCTATGAACGGAAGATATAATCAGGTAACAGAGTTTGACAAAACATTCGACAAAATACGCGGGAATTTATACTGGGGTGAGAGTAGCAGAGTAAAAACCATTATTGATGAATTCAATACTAATTTTACTCCAGATAAACCAGAATATTACAAATTAACATTATCAGATAACCAAATAGAAGTCTTTCGGGGATCTACCATAAAAGGTATGATAAATCTATTATCTGAAAAACTTGATTACGAAAAATTTTCGTACCCTGAGCAGGTCAAAAACAAATTGAGCACATTTGGAAACTTTAACAAGAAAATTGAGTTTTTGAATTACAAACGAGAGAACGCTAAGACTTTGCAATCATCTGTCATTAAATATGATTTGAAAATAATTGAAACAAATTTTAAAGCTGCCGGTGTCCAGGTCACACAAAATCAATTCGAGAAAGTTTTACTAAAGATCAATAAAGCTGTCACAAATTGTGATACAAAAGATGTCTTGTACAAAGAATTAATAGCGAAGTCTAAAAAGTTTGAAGAGTATTTGAATAGAATCATGAGTGGCGGGGGTAAGGTTTGCGATTTAAGAAAACAATTTGAAGCAACAACCAAAGTAGAAGAAACAAGGAACAATGTGAAAGTAGTCGAGGGGCTTCGTTTGGACAATTTTATACGACGTGCCAAAGATCTGGGAAAAAGATATGATGAGCTGATGGACAGTGATAAAATAATATTAGATGAACTTTTTGAGGAGCGACGGAAACAAGATGAGGATAATAGTTTATTAAAATGGAGCGCACTTCAACGTCTAGACAAAAAAAAATTCGAATTGACAGAAGAACATGACAGAAGTTTAGGGGGATACGAAACAGTTCTGAAGGATTTTGAAGAAAAAAAGAAAAAAGAGTTTCAAGAAAAAATTCGACAGATAAAAAATGTAGAATTGTCAAAGAAAAGCAAATTAGCTCCTTTTATATCGCGAGATGATTTGGAAGTTCTGAATACACCAATACCTAATATTAGAAATGGAAGTTATTATACAATGGAAAATTATCTAGAAGATATGAAGAGGATACATGTTAATGCTGAAAAAGCTTACGAGAAGAAGGCTAGACAAGAAGCTGAAGCTGAAAAGGCTAGACAAGAAGCTGAAGCCAAGGCAAAAGCTGAAGCTGAAAAGGTAAGAAAAGAAGCTGAGACTGCTGAGGCCGCTGAAAAGGCTAGACAAGAAGCTGCTGAAGTCGCCAGAGCCGCTGAAGAAGCTGCTAAAGCCGCTGAAGCTGAAAAGGCTAGACAAGAAGCTGCTGAAACCGCCAGAGCCGCTAAAGCCGCTGAAGAAGCTGCTAAAGCCGCTGAAGCTGAAAAAGCTAGACAAGAAGCTGCTGAAACCGCCAGAGCCGCTGAAGAAGCTGCTAAAGCCGCCGAAGCTGAAAAGGCAAGAAAGGAAGCTGCTGAGGCTGCTGAAGCTGAAGCTGAAGCTGAAGCAAGGAAAAAAGCTGAAGCTGCTGAAGCCGCTGAAAAGGCAAGAAAGGAAGCTACTGAGGCTGCTGAAGCTGAAAAGGCAAGGGCTGAAGCCGCTGAAAATGACATGTACACCAAGCTAAAAACTGACCTCTTGAAGAAATGCAAGGATACTACAGAACCGTTCACACTTATTGTCCTTAAACCTGAACCGAATCAGTATGAAAGAATTGAAAAAATCGTAGACGGTCTTAATGCAGAAATAGAGTGTCAAATTGGCGGTGGGCAACGTGGTATAAGCCCGAAAATATTTGAAGGTGGAAAATACATTGACCTGAAACTTTCAGACAAGCAAATTGGGACATTAGAAAATGTTGGATTTTATAATGCCATCAAGTTTTTGAGGTACAAATATCTGACGAAAGAAAGTGATCTAGACCTTGAAATTAGACTGTATGCGGATTTCTTGTTCACGACAATTCTATGCATATTTTTGCAGGCTTTTCGCAAAGAGAAACTTGCCGTTGGATCTCTTGTAGATCAAGTAACGTCGATGTCGCTGTACTGGAAATATAGAAATCCAAACTTTCTGTTATTGCCGTGTTACATTCCATTTGTGTGAAAAAGAAACCAATTTTTTCTCCGTATAGTTCAATTATACCACATATGGCATTGGCAGGTCTGTTGACGTTGATTATATTAATATCTATGATTTTATACCATAATTCGTCTCAAAGTGAAATTGAGAATAATGACAATTTGTCAGAGTCGACGAGATCCACGATTGATTCTTCGGAAACGGAGGATATCAAGTCTCCTATGCCAGAAACAGAACAGGCCGATATGGAATCTTCTGACACTAGTATACAAGAACTTGATAACGACGCAGAAAGTCCCACTGCAACTGACAAAGAAGCGAACGACGTAGCAGGGAAGTCTGAGCATGGAGTAGTATTGAGCGAAAGAATCAAAATTGAACAAATATCGGACGAGCAAACAAAAAAATTGAAGGACGGGGCTGCTTCCCCTTACATAGTTGTAAATGCAGATTGGGAAATTATCGATCGATCGACAGTAGGTTCCGGAATCGTCTTACGGCCATGGGACTATGTGGGCTGGGGAGGGGATTACTCAATTCCTACAAATCTGCATTTATTTAACGGATTTACTGAAAAACTTCCACGGCGTGATGAAATTGAGAAAGCTAGGAAAAAAGGAGATTTCCAGACAGTTCATGATATACTCAACCAGTTGAAAAATGACAAGCAACACAGGGTGGACTCGAGGAGTGCCTTAAGAAACACTCCATCTGTTCAGAAGTCTGAGGAAATAAAAGAGGACACGGAAGTTGTCCGAAAAGCATTTCAGCGATCTGGATTCAGTGGTATGAAATTGGAAAAGATAAATCAGGCGCTGAATAAGATTCGAAATAACTTATTATGGGGAGAACCGAGACGGGCTCAACGATTGATAGACGACCTCAATACAAATTATACTCCGGCGAGAGGGATAAAGAAGAGTGGGGTTAAAATAAAAGACAAATATCGGATACAGCTCTTAAAAACAGCTGTAAAGAGTGATAATACTATATCTGAAATCGAAGCTAAATTGGCATCAATCGCGCGAGAGTTGAAAACTGACGACGTCACTAAAATTCTGCGAAATTTAGAAGACATATACGAAGTAATCAAGACTAAAGTTGACGACTGCGAAGAGCGTGATAAACTATTCGATCAAAACTTGAAACTGGTTGAGGAATTTCGCGAACACGTGCGACAAACGAATGGTGGGGGCGGGGCGTGGAGTCAACCAACCGAGGGTGGAAGCGCCCCGGAAAAATGTTCGAATACAGTGCAGAGTAGTGTTCAAACTAGCCTGCAAACGGCTAAAGAGGAGGTGAGGGCCGCTTCTGAGGCCGCCGCTAAAGCAGCCGAAGCCGAGTCCGAGGCCGCTGCCAAAAGAAGTGCTGCAAGCAAGGCTGCACGCAAGGCTGCCACTGAGGCTGCTGCAAGCAAGGCTGCCACTGAGGCTGCTGCAAGCAAGGCTGCCACTGAGGCTGCTGCAAGAAAGGCTGCCACTGAGGCTGCTGCAAGTAAGGCTGCCACTGAGGCTGCTGCAAGTAAGGCTGCCACTGAGGCTGCTGCAAGAAAGGCTGCCGCGGCCGGGGCCGAGGCTGTGACTAAGGGTACCAATAGAATGTTAAAAGCGTTGACGGCAGCAAAAGACGAAGCTATAAAAGGCGCAACTGCGATAAAAGATGCTGGTGTGAAAGCGTTGGAAGAGAAACAGAAGCGGGACCTTCTGAGAAAGGCATTATTGGACGAGTGCAAAACTGATGTAGACACAATCACACTTTACGTAAGAGGTGACGACATACCAAGTGAATTGAGGGAATTGGTGACGACATTGAATGAAGATAATTTATGTAAAAGACAAGTCGGTAACGGCTTCAAGATTGGTGGTAGTAGACACATTGATTTCAAACTGTCTGAAAAGAATAATGAAACTTTAGAAAACGTCGGATTTTACAATACTGTAAAATTTATAAGGTACAAATATTGGACGAAGAAGAGCGATTTGGATGTTAAAACGAGACTATGTGCGGATTTCCTGTTGACGTTGGTGATTTGCCTATTTTTACAGGCTTTAGGTAAAGGAAAGCTTGCGCTTGGATCTCTAGTAGATGAACTGGCTTCTTTGTCATTGTACCGTAAATATAAAAACACAACTTTTCTTTTATTACCATATTATGCCCCGTTTGTATGATGAATCATTCATTTTTCCATAAAAATTTTCTCCCCTCATAACAAAAGACGATGGAGAATCTTAGTACATTCGAATATATGTTCCGGCAATTAGGGAAATTGGACAGCGTGCTTGGCCAAGAGATTGGGGAATTTATGAATGTGTTTAAAATGATACATGGATATCAAGGCCAGGCGGGTGAAGATAACGATGATTCAATCGAAGCTACGGCGATGGTAACGAAGGAAATGGTCCAGATATACGATAAATTTATATCGGTATATAATTCCGGAGCTACGGTACAAAATGGCAACACTATCGAATTCGAAGTAGAAAATTACACGTCTGATACCTTACCCGTGTTGCCGAAGATTATGTACATGACTAATTTCATAAATGACACAAACGAAACAGGCTATCGTGCCTTTACACTGTTGCCTATTGAAAAGATGTCAGGTGACAAGTTGAAGGTGGAAGTTGATGTTCAAGCTGGCGAAAATTCGTCATCGAGCGGGTCAGATCTAACGTATACGAAATACGTAAAAGAAGTCAAATCTGAGCTGTCTAAATTTGTGTCACCCAGGGTATTCAAATATTTTGCGGAACCTGTCATGAATTTAGATGAGATTAACAAGTCAAATAAGACGTCTTTCTCTGACGATTTCAAAAGTTTAAATATATATTCAAATCAATCCTCGTTATTGGATTATCTGTTTAAATTTGCGATAGATCCGAATATGAAAAACGAAACGGGATTGATAGAAGAAACGGAATTGAAATATACTACTACCTTTAGTAATATGACCGAATTATTGGACATGGCGGATATATTAAAATTGCACTCGGATACTTCTAGGCCCGATAACATGAATTCCCTTGTCGTGGACGTGATGCAAAAGCAAAAGAAGATCGAGAGCACGAAAGACAGAGTAGGCATGTTACGTGCAAAATTGTACACATTTATATCAAGAGACGAAAATTACACTCGGGTCTTGAGCAGCCACCGAAGGAAATTGATCATGGTTTTGATTGCGCTAATTGTAACCGCCATTGTATTCGTCGCATTGTCCTTGACGAAAATGGTACCAGATGATCAGAAAGCTGTTGCTCTGGCTGCGGGAGCCTCGTTATGGCCCACCATACATATCATTAAAGTTGTGTTTTCGATGTTTAGCGGCAACAAGCGGGTCAAAGAAGGATTCATTGATGCTCCCGAAATGGGCTTTGGTGAAGAAGCCGGTGCTGAAGGTGCAAATCCTGTAAAAAGTTTCGATGTACCCCTTGCGTTGGCGCATTTCATTGATAAATTCAGCGAGGTACTTTCCTCTGAGATAAAGCAAGAATACTTCGACGCTCTATCGGAATCGCAGAAAAAGGACATTTCGATGTTGAAACAGCTCGAGAAAGAGCATAGCGTGAGCAGCCATTTCCACCAGCTCAAAAACAACCTGACGCATTATAAGATCAAAGAGACCGATGAATTAAAGAAGATAACATGGAATGGAATTTTAGTAGTGTCTTTAGTCGCGATGCTATACGCACTCAAGCTACAGGACACGATAAGTCTCAAATTCTTCAAATTGTTCGCCGGAATTGCTGGCGTAACATTTACAACATATTGCCTACTGACTTACAAGGGCATCATGTTGCGAGACAAACAAGACTGGGACCGCTACCACTGGGTTGTAAATAAACTTGGCAGTAAGACAGGTTCAGGTAGCTGCAATGGGTTGTCGGGATTTGCCAGAAATTAAGCGTTTAATTTAAGTTTCAAAGTTATAGTATTCGTTTTCATCTGCGTATTCATCATCATCTTCGCCACTTGCTTCGATAAAAATGAGGTTATCACAAATGATATCAAAAAGTTCAGAACTGTTAAGGGTGGGCAGGTCGAGATAAGGAGAGTATACGGATGTTTCCTGTATTTCATCGTACATATCCAACATGTGATCTATGTTGGATGACATAAATATGTCGTATAAATTCATTTTGATTCATAATTGATTATACGCTATAATCTTTTAAATAGATTTCATAGTTACTCGATTTTGTATTTACTCGATGAATGATCGTATATGTATCGTATGATTCTGTCTTCCAAATCTTCGTGGAAATAGTATTGGACGTGCATCATGTGTTTTGGAAACGTGGATTGCTCTACACATCTGGATATTACATCCAGAAGATGATCAATCTCGCGCAAGTGTCGTTCTTTCCAAATATCGAAGGGCAGGGGTTTTCTCATTTGCGGGGTGATTTTTTCACGATATGTGATGTTGTATGCAATTTGTACAACCCTAATTTCTAAATCATTTTTCGAAAAACAAATGAATATCCCAATCGGACTTCATTCTTGGACTAATCCAATCATTCTTACTTTCAACCTTAACGAGTTTGTGATTTTGCACGTTGTAATGTTTGGCGAATAAGTCGAAATTTCTGTTCAATAACACGATGTGGTCGTTGATCATGTCGACCATTCTCGAAGGACTTACTAATTTTCGGTGTAATTTTTCAAAATCATGAATCGAATTACGATGGAATTGATTTATGATATCTTTGAAAGCGAGTGTTTTATCCTCGGATTTATAACAGTGTACATCACACGATACATTTTGTAATTCCAAAATGAAGATGTAAAAATTAACGATAAGAGCTCGTTCGTGCATCGATACACTATCCTGATCAGTGATAACGTACAGATCCCTAAATTGGATTATATTGGACTCTATATCAGAAGCCATAATACTAAAAAGTGATCATATTTCTAAGTGGTTTTATATGGTTGCGAAAACTTCGTCTTGGTCATAGGCTTCGATTTCAAGAGCTTCCTCCTCGACGGCTTCGGCCGCGGAGGGAACTGCGCTCGGTTCGATAGTTTCAGGCGAGGGTTCCTCCACTTCAGCTTGAGTGATCATGGACTCGTCGACTCCGAGAATTTCATCATCTTTTTTGTCTTCTTCGAAGCCTTCGTCTGAATCGACCAGATCAAACACTTCTTCATAGAAGTTCTCCTGGTATCTGAGTGATCCGCCCATAGCTCCTATCAGGGTGACCAGGCATAAGATAATTCCTAGCATATGTAAGAACTGCATTTTTATCTATACAAACAAATTAAAATGGATTTTTTTTTTCAAAGGTACAATGTGAGTGCCAACATCAGTCCGCCTATTGTGGTCAAATTTGACATAAACGGATAATACTGTCTACCGATTGGTGGAAAATGATATATAGCGGTTGCTAGAATTGTGAAAATGATAAGGGACGCCAATGCGAGGGCGGCTATATCTTTATCATAGAAATGCCCATAGTTGATTGCGATCGGAGCAATTATTTCTATTAATATAGCTGAAATTATGGCGAACTTCGATATATTCTGATGAACATGTACCTTTTTTATTAATCCTCGAACTGTTTTGTCGAAATTCGCAATTTTGTCAACACCTGAAGTGAAAAACATGACCATCATTACATTTATACACATGAGTTGAAAATTCGACATTTATTTATCGTAAAGAAAAAAATGTTTTTAAATTTAAATTCTACAATCAATGAAAAAAGAAGATGACTTTGATTTCGTCAAAGAGTTCTTTTCTGGCGTAGATTGCGAAAAGAGCATACGAGATCACGTTGTCAAACCAATGATTTCAATGGTTTACAACGAGTTGTTTCCTTACGTTGTTTTCTTTAGCTCTATATTACTTATATGCATTTTTCTTCTACTTTTAGTTGCTTTCATATTGGTCTTCTCACGGTGAGTAGACGATGGAAAATATTCCGTCATCGTTTTGAATTTGCAGTTTCTTACTCAAAATTGTTTTTTTCCTCCATATGTTTTGCATGAAATTATCTATCGACTTGAGACTTATCGATTCCCCGTCGAACTTTTTTCTCGCCTCTGCGAAAATGAGTTGCCAAAAGCCTACCTCCTTTACGAAGTCCGGGCAATCATGATACAAATTGCCTGGAATTCGTAAAATCATCGTACCGTCATCTTGTACTGTTGAATTGAAATCGGTGTAACTTCCGAGCAGTCTACTCAGCAACCTTGAATTCGAACTATTTACATGGTTGAACCTTAACAACTGATCTTTAGAATTTGAGAACAAATCTTCCAATTGTGGCAACACCGTATCTCTGATTTTCCCCCGTTTGCTCCATTTCGGCGTACTGTCCTTGAAATAGAAAATTCCATTTTCTTCGGCGTATCTATATATATCACTTTTCATGATTCCAATAAACAGCCGGACGCATTTTAGTCCGCTGTTGTCGTCCGGTTCGCTTTGAAGATGTATTTTCCCCAAATCAGACAAAGACTGGTTTTGTAACACGTTACACAAGATGTTCTCGATCACATCATCATCGTGGTGCCCAAGACATACAATATCGGTGCCTATTGTCTGACATATTTTGCCATACTCGATGAAACGGTGTTCTTTTGCTTTTGACTCGTATTCTTGTCTGTTCAGATCTGCATCGTTACGCTTTATCGGCATCTCATAACATGTCAGTGGAATCGACATGGCCGAGCAGTAAGATTGTAGATACTTCGATTCGCCATGTGATTCAGATCTGTTTCCGTAATCAATGTGCAAACAATGGCAATCTATTTTTAGCTTACACAAGATGTCCAATAAGACCATCGAGTCAACTCCGCCTGAAAGACTTAAAACTACCGGTTTTCGACCGAAGAGGTACACTGTATCAAATCCAGATCTGACATGTTCGACGAGAGATTCCGTCACTCGACCCCCTTTGTCATTTTTCAAACTATAACAGCGCAAGTCGAACATTTACGTCTAAACATAAACCACCATGTCGTACGATTTAATTCCTTTAAGTGGAAAAAAAAATGTCAGTAAGTAAGTAACAAATGCTTAATACCCCACCACCCGCATATGTAGATAATACACCAACTCCAAATTCACCGGTTTACAACTCTCCCCCTCGCCCTTCCGCCCCAACAAAGAAAGGTCGCAAAAGCCCGGGTCAGAATGTAGCTGCATTTCCGAGTGAATCCTATCACACTCCGCAAAACAATGCTTTGCCCGTATTTCCTCAAACAGACGAAAGTTTCCAAACGCCACAAGGTCCTCCTAAACGGAAAAAATACGATGAAAGCAGTCCAACTAAAGCGTTGCCATTTGGCTCTGAAAGAAGAGGGCCCGTGCGTGCGACAATCGTCGATAGCCCACCTCAACCTGTCGCGAGAAATCGTCGCGGACAAAAAACAAGTATGAGTACAAAAAGGCAATTAAATGACGGGTATAATTTCGAATATGAAGATGATGCTGCCGTTCCAGTCGAAACTGAAGAACAACGAAAGCGAAGACGGGAACGTTTTCAGAAACATCAAGTAGCTAAAAAACAGTGGCTTTCAAATCTTCAAAAATTCACGAGAGGTGGTGCAAGCATAATAAACGACAATGGGAAAACGGTTTATGGCCTCCTTGATAAACACGGTAACGAGCGAATATACAAGTATAAAAAGAGCTTCGAAAAAGCTGTTATGAGGCAGAACGGTGGGATCAGCTTCCTTCAGGATCTACAAGATCAGTTTAATTCTGCCTTTCGAATAACACCACCTCCCACTCCCAAAAATGTAAAACCTCCAGCTCGACAATATCCAGTTTCAGCACCGGCGTCATCGCCTGCACCAATTACTCAAGACAATGCGAAACACATGGCCCGGGCTCTCCCAACACCGCCCGTTCTTGCACCCAAACGGAAGCCAAGATGCCCTGATACACTCCCTCGCAAAACGACAGTTGGAAATCGCACAAACGTCCCCTCTGTTACTCCTTCCGCGCCGAAAACTCCCTCGAAACAATACAAACTCAATAAAAAAGGCTTCCCCGAATTGATTTACGAACACTATATTCCGAATACCAAAAGAAAACGATTCTTACTAAATCGCACACATCCTAGTAAAGTGTTTGATCAACTACTCGATAAGTCAGCCGATCGTTTTGTCAAAGACATTGTAGGCTTTCCCGGAAAAACACTAGATCGTTCAACCGGACGATTTTCAATTTTGTGAAAGCGCGCCGTGTTTGATCGCTAAATTGAAGTTCATGCTGTGGTCAGTTTCTTTTTTTGAACCCTTCAAAAAATCACTTAAAAAAATATGACTGATTAAATATAAGTAAGTTGAAATGAATTTTTGTACGTTTTGCGACAATATGCTTTTTATAAAGAACAAGCTGAATGATGATAATGGCGAAGTCGACGTCACATACTTCTGCAAATATTGTGGAAACTCGGAAACGTTTAATTCCATTACACGCTACGACGAAGAGTCTCACGACAAATCTGACATTCCCAAGTATTTAGATCACGACGTAACACTGCCGAGAAGGAAAAACGTGAAATGTACTAATAACGCCGAATGTGATAAGGATGTAATTCTATTGAGAAACGAGAACTCCAGTAAGAAATACACCTTTTATTGCACAGGTTGTGAAAAAACATTTACGGCTTAGGGTCAAAATTTTTTCTGAATATAATCTAATTAAGACATGGTCGAATGCGATATTAAACTGGTTGAGGGTGAATTTGATTTGATTATAAATGGGACATTTTCTGATAAGGTCGATTCCAGGATTCAGTACTACGCGGCGTCTCCCCCGGACTATCGTTCAAGTTACCCAGGATCAGCACTGCCATTTTCGACTGAAAAACAAGCGTTCGAAAACACACCGAACATAGGGACAGTTGTAGTTGACGCGGAGAACAAGTTTCAAATAATGTTACTGAAACCGAATTCATTCTTCAATATCGACAACAGAGTCGACCCTTGTGTTAACATCATCTATAAATATCGCGGGAAAGCTAAAACCCTCAGAATAGAATTCGGTGATATTCACAACAAACACAAAACTATACAGTCGAATCCACGCGAGTTTCCTCAAGGTGAGGATGTAGTCGAAACTCAAGAAAAACTTTTGAAAAAACGTAAATTCTGTTGAGATCAAACTCGATGAGTGAATCAGATCTCATCATGGATAATCATGTCGCTTAATTTGAAATATTCAAATTTTTTATCACAAATTTGTCTTTGGATAACGAATGGAAGGAGGTTCAACTTCAATTCTTTCTCTGCGATGTCTTCTATTGATTTACACGATTTCAGAGTATTCTCATCGAGAAGCGTACCGCAACCAAAACTAAGTTGCTCTATTCTCAAACCTATCACATTCGTTTTTTCGTACTTCGTCATGAGTTTAGAGGACGACTTGTTCTTTTCGCCGCATTTATTTTCGATGTCTTCAATAGTATCGAGTATCATTTTATAGTATAATTACATAGATTTATTCTTTTAAACCTTTTTCATAACTCTAACTCCCTAGCAAACATAAATAAGCATAAATAAGCATAAATAACTCTAATATAAACACACGTTGTTTATTGCGGTGTGGGTCAAATACCCTCTCCGATTAAGCCGTCCGCGAAGACAGTCTCTGGAACAGCATTTGGTGCGAATTCGATGAGAGTCGATTTCAAATGGCCGTCGGTGATGAAGTTGCCAAAGTCATCATCTGGGATGAAGACTCCCTTCGCTCCCATTTCGCTCTCCAAATGGCGAGTATCTCGCCTCGCCTGAACTTGGTCAGAGACATTTCTTTCACATTGCCGCAGATACTCGAGCCAAGTCTCAACTTCTTCTGGTTTATGAGTAATTTTTTGACTAGGGTACATACGACTTTCGGTATGGTGTTCCGCTGATGAGGAATTAATAAGTGATACCCACTGGCAGGCATCATCAGACGCGGGGAAGTCTTTAGACAGTTCTTCCAAACCTCGTGAAGTGAACGGTGAATTGCATGGTGAATTGATCTCATTCGGATCCTGATCGTAATCCATACCCTCCACTCCTAAAGCGAGTAGGGCAACTTGCTCGACACTTTTCGGTGGGCATCCCTTGGAAGAATCCACGGTCAGACTGACTGACGGCACCAACGTGTTTCCTCGTGGTGAACCGAATGGTTTCTGGAGTTCCGATAAGGCGAGCTTCGTAAATTCCGCGATATCTTCTTCAAACCCTAAACCGACCCGTTCAATTATACGACAGAAAAGATTGTCATGGTACAGTTCCCCCAATTGTAATAATGGAAACAAGTTGCCTTCTGCAAATTGCGACAAATCTGCCAGCGTCAGCGTCAACTTCTTGATAATGTCAAGAAGCGGGCCATCACAAATATTAAGTGACGTGTCCGTATCGGCGCTGTTGTGCATGCGAGAAACACATACGTGCACAAGAAGGCTTGCATGCTGCCTCTTCATGTCGGTAGAAGACGGATCCTCGGCGGCCGATCGCAAGAGATCCAACATCTGATCGCGGTATTCTTGCGAGTTTCCGGTGCGCGGGGGAGTAGAAGGAGTGCGCGTGGCCACGCATCCCCGGCATATGGAGAGTGGGCCATTTGCCATCTCCTTGCCTAAGATGAAACAATGCGAGCAGCGCGTGGCGGTATTACACTTCATGACACACGACGATGTTGTTGCGCGCGGGCTGCGTTGCGTTGCGTTGCACGATGCGTTGCGTTGCGCGATGCGATATGGTGCGCGGCGGCGTAAAAAACAAGAATATCTATGAAAAATAGGGGAAAAACATACAACTGGCAAGAATGGTGCGTGGGGCCCCAACAAAAAACAAGGAAAAATAACGGAGATATTTTTGAGTAATAACTTCGGGTTTTGATTTTCCTTGAAACAGTCGAGCGATGTTCTGGTATCGGTTGAAAATCTATGAAAAAAGCGGGAAAGTGGGAAAAAGAACGGGAGATATTTTTGAGTAATAACTTCGGGTCCTGAAAGGACGCGAGCAATTTATCCAAACTACCATGCCATATGTTTTCCTTGAAACAGTCGAGCGATGTTCTGGTATCGGTTAAAAATCTATGAAAAAAGCGGAAAAGTGGGAAAAAGAACGGGAGATATTTTTGAGTAATAACTTCGGGTCCTGAAAGGACGCGGGCCATTTATGCAAACTACCATGCCATAGGTTTTCCTTGAAACAGTCGAGCGATGTTCTGGTATCGGTTAAAAATCTATGAAAAAAGCGGAAAAGTGAGAAAAAGATACGGAGATATTTTTGAGTAATGACTGCAGGTGCGAAAAAGGACACGGGCCACTTACGCACACGCCCGCATATCGTGAGCAAGTCGTTGATCGAACATAGGTGACGGCTGAGATCGATACGATGAGTCGCTGCCTTCTGTGCGGAAACGATGCTGTATCGAAAGCATGCGATCATCATTACCACGACCAGGTGTTATGCCAAGGATGCGAAAACGAAGTGCAGGAGATGCACGCGTGGCTATGCCCTCGTGGGCGGCCATCGGGACTGTATGATCCCGATCTCGTCGAATGGCCAATAAGTGAGGCTGATCCGAACTACCCCAACTCGTCAGTCGTTGCAACGCTAAGCCGAGACACATCAAGACGGTTCGTTGATCCGTGGGTTGTCTTCAGAAAGGCGAAACTTCCGAAGACGTTGAAGAAGAACGAAGGGATTTACAAAGGATATATTGCTTCGCTATTGGTTTGTTTATATGTTCAAAGCGTAGATGACCAAGACTTCAAGAGGACTATGCAAAGAGCAGAAGATCTCTTCTGTGACAGTAAATTTTCTGAAAACGGAGAAAAGAGTAATACGAGGGCAGTGAACCCTTTCAGATTTGAGATATGGGACGACTTATTTGACTCGAACTTGAAGAATAAATTGAAGGAAGTTATTCCAGACGGTTTGATCTCAGGATGTGATGAATTCACAAAGCGTTCCGAGGTTTTCTGTGGTTTAATTTCAATACGTATTTCCAAAGCGAAACAAAACGTGGATTCAAATCAGAAGAGAATCGCGAAGTATTTGGGATGTATATGTACGCTGAATTCTATCAAAGCTCTATTTGGTACAAAATTTGATTCGTCCCTGAATAAGTTCAACGAGCTTCTATCCGATATCAAGGGTTCGGTGTTGAACGATTCATACCTTCATTCAGCGCCTACGCCAACACCGGCTAAGAGACAAAAGAAGGGCAGTGCCACAGCGTCAAAGTCAGTAGCTCTGTACAATGGACAGGACTTGTCGAGCGTTTTTGATAGCCCAGAGAAGAAAGTGGTCGATCCAATGGCCCCCGTGTTGGGTTCATTGTCAGATAATGATCCGGGCGATTTAACGCCCTTTGGATTACCCGCTTTCAATATTGCGGGAAACGATGCCGCCGTACACTATTCACAAGCAACAACAGTGACGACGACAATGAACATAGTAAGCAACGTTGCCGATGGTGAATGCCAAATTCCTGTATTTCTTGACGAACTATTCAAGAATGTTTTTAAGTGTGGCTCATTATGCTTCAAGGACAAACAATTTCATGAACGGGCTATGGGTGAATACCGTGAATTGATCACCCCGGGGCCACAGGCCAGCCTGCCCATTTCCCCGTATGGTCAGATCGTAAATGATGTAGAAACTGTTCGAAGACTTGGACAAGACCAACTGTTCATGCTGAAGGTTTTGCAGTCGCACAAACCATTTTGTGAATATCTTGAGTGCCAAAAGGAGTGTCGCCGCAAGGTGGATTACCACGTTATCCTGAAGAGAATTTTTGAATATAAAAATCAATAACACGCGCAATCAATATTTAGAAAATTAGTTTTAAATATAACATTATATAAAAATTACATGGTCCACCCTTTGTATCGTGTGGCAATACGAGCATGGCCAGATCAGACTAAATGCGAATATCGTTTCAGAAGATATTTACAATTGTATCCTCGAGACGCAACAGCGTGGATAAGTTTGGCACAGTCTGAGAAGAGAGTGAAAAACGGCGAGGCCGAAACGTCGAGAGTCAACCCTGGTTTGAATCGATCTAGACGGAGAGTGTCAAAAAAAAGCATGATAAGGGCCAGGAAGGTTTACAACGAAGGTCTGGTCAAGGTCCATAAACAAGACAGGTGCCATTTATTGCAGGCGTGGGGTCTTTTAGAAGTAAAACATGGCAAGGAATCCTTTGGGTTGGCGTTGCTCGAGCTCGCTGTTTGCATGTGCAAGTCATTGAGATGCGTACTCGTGTGGACAATTGTAAGAAACGCGTATGAGTATAATTTGAAAGAGGAAAACGGTCTGAGTTTCGCCAGAGAACAATGTCAATCAAAGTACATCGTGAATTGACTACATATTTTGAACGAAATGGCTTAAAGACAAAACAAGATTAGAGTATCAAAATGATAACTGTCGCACATCTATCGCCATATGTGCCGTGCAATCGAATGCGTCGCAAAGCAAGGGTGAAACATGTTGTACGGAGAAACGTGGGTAGACCCGTAGACACGGCGACAAGAGCACTACCAGATTTCGTTGAATACGCCGAACTTCAACTCGTGTCGTGGGTCCTTCCAATGGTGGTAGTTGGGAGAAGTATGGACTTACATTACGAAGAAATTGGAAAAGGTCTGGTTGCATTGGGCGTGTTCAAGACGTGCCTGCATTACATCCTTTCGTCCAATTAACGCGTTGATATCGTTGATTTTTTTATAGAGTGATATTGAAATGAAGTCTACGCCAATCGAAGAGTTGATTGAAGGTGATAGTGTAACTGATGAAGAAGAAGTTGAGCGCGACATTACAAGAATTTCCGATGATATTAGAAATTCAAGTACTAACGAAAACGCGGATTCCCAATTACAGAGTGAGATTGAATCTATGAGAAGTCAGTTGCAGGAACTAAAACAACAAAACAACCCGATTCCGTCGCCGGCCTTGCCACCGGCTTCGACAAACAGCCAGTTGGGGTTTGATGAGAGTGATGATAGCATTTTTGAATCGGTATTGAAGTATAAGAAGGTGGACGATATCATAGAGATCGTTTCTCTGATATCGGTTTATGTAATCTTCACTATGAACGCTTTTATCGAATTCATCGATAATATGATACCTTTCATGTTTTATAATTATAATCCGATAATAAAGGGCGTCCTGTTTGTGATAGTCTATCGAATCATAAATTTCTTCCTTAAAAAACTATTTAAAAGCAACACATGACTGATAATATAAAATGCAAACTGGGATAATTTCATTTTGTGGTAAACAAGGATTAAACATCAAGTCTAATGATGCGAAGAGGATACTCAATGAGAAGTTGGAAGGGTACGGGATCAACATATTGAAAAGACATTTTGACAAGTTTTCACCTGAGTCCGATAAGAAAATAAGCAGTATAAAGCATTTCATTTCGTTGAAAAGCAACGGTAACCCGTATCTATTATTTTTGACTAGATTCAACGGTGTCGACACGGCCATGTTCGTTGACAAAAAGATTCAACACGGTTATTTTCTTCCGCGAATGATAATTGATAGGTTGTCGTTTAAGTCAAGTTTGTTTGAAGATACAGTCATAGATGGCGAAATGGTCAAAATTAAGGATGAAAAATGGCTCTTCATCATGAACGATCTTTTCGTGTACAGGTCAAAGAAGATGGGGAAATACAATCTTCTTGACCGTATCGGTAAATTGCACTTAATTCTTCAAACAAAATATTTTCCAATACCAAATCAGAAATACATGATACAAGTCAAACGGTACTTTCACGATCTGGGGGATGCAATGGATTTTAAAGAGACACTTGATTATACTTCAAGAGGTATTCAATATAAACAAATGAATGGGAGATTCAAATACATTTTGAAGAACTTCGACGATTCGCTGATAACCGATGTTAAGCGCGTGAAGTATTCGGCAACGAATAAATTTCTTGAAGGTGCTGATACCATTCTAAAAGAAGATACTGCAACTTACGATATAAATCATAAAGTTGCTCTACCTTCGATAAAATCAGCACAGACATCCGATTCACTCATGAAGAAGTTTTATTTGCAAAAAACCGACCAACCTGACGTGTACAAGTTGTTTGACGGAGAATCTGAAACGGGCATTGCTTCAGTATCAACAATGAAGACTAGCAAAATGTTGAAGAATGCGTTCAGCGATGTAAACTTAAACGGGAAAAAAATATTCAACTGTGAATTTTCGGATAAATTCAATAAGTGGGTACCGATTTCACTTACAACTTGAATGCCTTCATAGTCCAATATAAGATGACGATTCCGATTGGATATGTTAGTCGCATCCCAATTGCTCGCGTCGGGGAGATGTTAATAGAGTCAATATATTCAATTAGTAATTTCGAGACAATATCATGAGTAGAAATGGCGAAAATGATTATTAATGCTAGGCAAATAAATCGTGAAATGTCTTTTCTTCTCTTGACGTATTTATCATATACGCTATTCCTCTCGTAACTCTCTTTATATTGTAATCTGTTAGCGTTCTGTTGATCATGCATTTCTTTGCGTAATATTTCCATTTGTGACTTCAATCCTTTTTGATTGATGTCCTGTAACAATTCGCTTTGATCGTATATTTGTTTATCGCTCACGGGTTCAATAGGGCTTACCTTTTGATGGATCATAGTATTTGGTGAATTATTTGACGCACTACTTGGCGGAATTTCAGCCGAGTATTGAATAGGTTCAACTTTTTGTTCAGATGGAAGAGTCGATGCTAGCACATCCGACGGCTGAGAATAAGCTGACGCCAGATCGGTTCCGGCACCTGGTGACGACATCATATATTCCATGATCTTTATCTTTATATTACGAGAGAAAATGTTTCATTCACTAGTTTTTTCATTGGACACCTTGGATAGTCTTATGGTCGGTCTTAAGTTCGTCAGACCGGGCGTGTCAAAAAAATCTTCGCACGATGCGGTGGTCACATCGGTGTTTTGAAATGGCAGCCGTGCACTTGTTCTGCCACCCCACCCCCAGCAGTACTTCGAAAAGTTGGGGGTGTGAATCGGGGTGTCATCTACCATATCTATCGTTTCCGTGGGACCTCGCATCCTGCGCGCTAGCTTGTGACACGTTGGCACACAGGTCTTCACGGATTTCCTGATCAATCTCTGAAAAAATGTAAAATATATTTTCCAGACGAACAGTGACGCGGCCCGGAGAAAAATCTTCTTATATTTCATAGACGATGTTTATCATCGCCATTGATTTAGACGGCACTATTCAAGGAGACATCAGCCCACAAGTCGAAGAGTACGTATTAATGCAAAAGATTGGTTTGAAATACAATACAAAGGGTTTACAAGAGGATTATATAAAAGGACTATTGCGACCATTTTTTGTAAATTTCATCGAGGTGTTCAAGAGCAAGAACCTGCAGATCGAATTGTTCATTTATACTGCTTCGGAGCCCAGATGGGCCCAGACAATCGTACCTGTTATAGAAAAAATATCTAATTTTAAATTCAATAGACCTATATTAAGTAGAACAAATTGTGATATGACGAAAGTTAAACACAAAAGTATCGAGATGATTGCGCCTTTACTATTGAAGTCGATGAAGAGAAAATATAAACAGATGAAACTCGACTTGAATGATATAAAAAAATTTACTTACTTAATAGACAACAACCATATTCTGCAAGAAACCAGACATCTAATCAAATGCACTTCGTACGAGAGAAGTATTTATATTGACCCCCTCCGCCAATTGAACAATGAACAAACATTCAAACATAAGAAGTTGATAGCTGAAGTGTTACTGGGAAAGGTGTATATAAAGGAAAGTATTTGGAGGATATTGGAAGAAGTGTATAAATCAATCAAAGTGGATTGTAAGAAAAATCATAAATTAAATAAACAGCAGCGAACCGATCAATTTTGGAAAGCGATCATGTGGATTTTCATGAAATGTGAAACGGGTGCCGATGTAATATCAAGATTGGTCCATCATTTCCAACCGAACGAAAAAGTCTAAAACATTTGGTTCAGTCGAAATTATGATGTGGATACTTTTAATATTGTGATAAAACAACTCGTCACAACAAATATCTTCGAAGGAAGACGGATTGACGGTTAAAATATCGTTCACGCGACACAACGCATCGCGCAGAAGCACACGTTCCCTGACTCAAGCATGGAGCCGGTAACGACCTTCGGTTGGAATGTACCAGATACGCCTAAAACTTCTGGTGTGCGGGACTTTGGACAATCGTGTCAGTATGGTCGCATCAAGAAGTCTGTCAGTGCGCTGTCGTTGGCGCTTTCAGAGTCCGATGCTTCATCCATCGCTGAAGACGCTGAAGACGCTGAAGACGCTGAAGACGATGAAGACGATGAAGACGATATGAAGAGTTACGCAGAAGCACTGGCAACTCGCGATGAAACTGAAGATTGCGCGATAGAGCGTTCGGAGAATGCGCAAAGTTTTCCTGTGGACATACATTGGCCCCGAGGAAAGAACGCGCATCCCAGACGTCGTCGTATGACATCTCAAGTACTGCGTGCGTGAAAAAAACGTAGAAAAAAACCGTGTATCTGTATATCAAGATCAATGTATAAAATTCTATTTTCTCTGAATGTAATACAATCTGTATGCATATATGTCATTTCAAAAAAACTCCGGGGTTATGAGAAATTCGTAGAACACTGCACACAGGCGCTCAAGACACTGTAGCATCATCCATTTGATTTCGAATCAAGCAATAATTTTTCTCCGCACGGGGTAAGAGTCATTCTATCCATGAAGTTGATCATTCCTGAGGCCAGTCTCTGTCTGAAGTCAGAATTCTTCATGCACCCACGAAGAAATGCTATTTTTTCTTCTTTTGTCACTCCTTCGTGAGCATTCTTACTCAGCTGCTGATATGCTTTGAGGAGCATAATCGTGGCTACGATTTCATCCCAGTCGTTGAAATAGACGTCGAAGAAATCTCGGAATGTCGAATCCTCCATGACATCAGCCACTGAGTTTATAAAATCTGTCTTACTTAAGCTCATATGTCGTTGATAATGAAAATGACACGCGTAATCTTTATATTGTTTTGGTCTTGAAATCCTCAATAACAGGTTGGGGTTTTGAGTTCTCGTCACATTCAACAGCTTCTGCTTCGTATTTGTAGCACGAGTCGTTTTGATCTGTGAATATTAGATCTTCATTATCTGGCCCGGGAAATTTGTTTACCAATTTCTTGGGAGGTGCCGTGACATACACGAAGAATATCCCAATGCAAAAGCTTATGATCAAGTAATGAACCTTTAAAAATTCCAACATTTAATTTTATATTATATTTTTAATATTCCAATAGATTAAAATGTTAGCTCAAGCACTCCGTGAGAATAGTTCCTTGGCCACATTTGTCTCCATTTTACTTGGTTTAGGTCTTTCGTCGATGTTCCGGACCGTGTGTAAGGGTAATGACTGCGTTATTAATAAGGGCCCCAGTATCAAAGAAATTGAGAAGAATACGTATCGAGTAGATGACAAATGTTACAAATATAATCCCAAATCAACAAAATGTGAGTGATTTCTTTCGCGTCGCGGAGTTCCACAAACAGCCCAATGTCAAATAATAAACCCCGAAAACTCTTAAAGGAACACCAGGGTAGACGTGTTGGAGATGATGAACTGGATTCACGAAGAAGAAACTGTTTTTTCTTTTTTGACCCATTGAAAAGTATAACCAAGGTAACATAGCTGCAAAACGTATGTCCCTTTTTCGTAATCGACGTTTCCTATTGTAAATTGTAAGAACTGCCGATGGAATCCAGTGTGTAACTATATCAATTGCCGATAACCAACTTGAATTACCATCTAAGTATTTATCAGATAAATCTTGTTTATATGCGCGAGACATAATAGACGCTGGACACAATAATGCCAAATTGACTGGTACCATGATTCGTGAACAATTACAAAGCATGGTCGAAATATTCATGATGTTTACGATGAAGGTTAGAGGAGGATTTTTCATGTCACTATACCGTTATGATTTTTTTTTAAATTTAGTAATCAAACGGGTATATTTTTTTCTTCAAATAGAATTAAATGGAAAAGAAAGTTAGTTTACAAAATGACTCATTGTTTCAACGCACATTTCAGAATGTTGAGAAGTCTTCTTCATTTCTAGACCGAACAGATTTTTCTTCTAAGAAAGGTTGCCAGGCGACGGCCGAAAGAAACTCTGAGTCTGATTCGCTTCAATTGAAAGCGGGTTATGAAGCAATTGAAGGTAATTCGTTTTATATGCAGCCGCAATTAAAAAACACGTTTCATAACTATCCCGTGAAACAGGATGATGGAATGTATTGTTCTGAGAATCATCAAGTATTTAATAATATGACAAGACGAAAAGTACAATTCAAACCGGAATTAGATAATACAGATTTATCAAACATAATTGCAGAGGATAAGCCGCGTGATCTGAAATTTTCACCGTGCAAAATTCTGAACCAAAAATGACTTTCACTAAAAGGATTTTTTTGCCAGGTAAGAAAAGTACTTAAAAACAAGTCTTCTTATACTAGATATAAACCACAATGTCTGCTACTTCCAAGCTCTTCAAGTCCACGACCAAGTTCCTCGTTGATTACAACCAGGAAGTAATCATGAAGCTCACTGAAGCTCTCTCGCTTTCAAGTGAGCAAGTATCCACCATGACGGAAGCGCTCAAGGTGGACGAAATTCTCGACCTTAAGAAGCTCTCTCGTCGCGGTGGATCCAAGAGTGGCGCAACTCGCCAGCCCACGGAGTACAACAAGTTTGTTCAGAAGACCATCAAGCAGCTCAAGAGTGACAACCCGACGATGGATCGAAAGATGCTGATGAAGGAAGCTGCTGCTGCTTGGACCGCCCAGAAGGAAGAGCTGGCTGCTGGCAGCCCTAAGAAGAAGGCGAAGAAGTGACGAGATGAAGCATGCTCTTGTGTAACGAGCTGAGCCGTGCTTAGTTGTTACCATGTTGTATTAGAAATATCATACAATACCGCAAAATTATATTTTTTGTTTCATTTGTACTTCGATAGTATATCGTTTCGCAAAACATTTTATCGTTTTTTTCAGAATCAAACCATGTCCGTCATATGTCCGGTATGGGTGGTAAGAAAAAAGGAAAATTCGTGACGCAATTCAACCAACTTGAAATTTGTTCTTTTTATTCAGAATGTTTTGAATTTTCTGTTGCATAGCGATCAAATCGTTCGGCGACATTTCCTCCAAATCTTCGGCATGTTTCTTGGTTTGAACATGTTCCTTTTCAATGTTTACTTCTGCTTGTTTATCGCTTTCCTTCAATTTGTCGTCAATTAGTTTGTCGATATCGATGTTGTCGACGTGTGGGCACACTTCGTCCGCAGAATCTGTCACATCAGCTTCGTCCAGCATTTCATTGATCGAGTTCATCAAATCTTCGGAAGAGCTCTTATCTGGAAATAGCTCCGCAGTTTCTTCGATGATGATATCTCGCAAGACACTGGCTTGGTCGTGCCATCTGTATTTAAGAATGTCTGATCGTGCTTGCTTTCCGTGCGTATTCAACAATTCTCTGTTTGAATAATACGTTTCCAACGCTTCAACATATGAATCGACGGTACATAGTTCTTGAAAGCCGCCACATGCATCCTTGGAAGTGTCTCCATAAACTCCAATTGTTGGTTCTATCACCAAAGAGTTATTCTTGTTAAAGAAATCCTTGAATCCGCCGACATTTGGAACTATTTGTGGTTTACCTACGCCAGCTTGCTCAAAATTACAGAGTCCGAATCCTTCCCCGTCGCAAGTATTCCACCCAATGTCCGCTACGCTGTACATGACGTTGATCTCTGCATCTGATATTTTTTGTGGGTTCTGGATGAAAGTGAAAAAATTCTTTAATTCTCCTACATCCATGGGAGGGTCACACTTTTTACCCTCGAATTTCATCAATTGAATCAAATCCCAGCTACCAATTACATTGGTCATCACAAGGAGTTTTATTTTATCATTTCTGTGCCTCGAGACGAACTTGACATAGGCCTGAATGCACAAATCCCAACGCTTTCTAGGCTGGTTCCTATTGAGATTTAGTATGATAAAGTCATCTTGATCAATATCAAAGTACTTTCTTGCAATATGTTTTGGAATAGGAAAGTAATTGTCCTTGTTAAATGCATGTTTTAAAACGTGTATTGGTTTGTCGTATTCCTGTATCTGCAATTCAGATTTCCAATGATCCGTAAAGGCAATGATGGCGTCACTTTCCTTTGCAATGAAATCAATATACGACTTCTTCTCGTTTTGGTATACCAAGTCTATGTACGGCACGACTTTGAATGGGATTTTGTCTTTAATTTGTGACAACTGTTTTAGCATCAAAGATACGATAATAACGTCGTTATAAACTATTACAATGTCCGGGCATAATTCCTCTACGAAATCTTTTATCAACTTCTCTCCGAAACCTTTTCCACCTTTTTCCTCACGAGCAAAAGCATCAAAAATTTTGACATTGTCAGGAAGTTCTCTTTCCTTCGTGTGATCTTCTTCTGAGTAGAAATTTTGAAATGCAAATATAGTGAGATCTATGTCATCACATTTGGCCAATTCATTTCCTAATTCGAACACGACCTTTGAATATCCGTTAAATTGTTTGGGATGAGTTCCGCACAGCAGAACTTTCCGCTTCATGATTGTACTAAAAGTATATTTTTTTGTGGGTGAAAAAGCGCAGGTAAAATTTGAAGCTCGTTTTTTATCTCGTACACTATAAATTGATCACATGATCGGGGTCGTCGGATTAGATTTGTATGGGAGCGCCTTGTCTTTGAATTTAGCGAGGAATCACCAAGTGCAGCTATATAGTCCGATATATTCGTCAAGGGTACGCAAAATTCAATCGGATACATCTTTTAAGGGGGATAATTTAAAGGGCTGTCCAACACTTAATGAATTCATAGAGTCATTTGACGATGACGCACCGAATGTCATACTCACATGTATCAATGGAGAGAAGAACGCTACCAAGATTGTTCAGAAATTTGCAACACTTCTGAATCCAGATGACTGCATTTTAGATTTTGGTAAAACCATAGATCTTGATTCGATCCAGAAGAGACATCTGACATGTACTATGCACGGAGTTGGATACATGGACTGTAGCGTGGCGACCCCTGTTATCGACAGTATTAACAACCCGACTATTATTTGTTCAGGAACGTCTACTATACAATCGGAAGAGTTGATAAGTGAAATGACGGCAGACCTCTATTACGCTGACAGTGTAGGAACTGCGAAATACCTCCAGATGGTCATATCAAGTCTTGAAGAAGCGCTTATTCAATCAGTGGGTGACATATACGCATACTGTAACTACGAAGCACCGAAATTAAAAGCTGTCATATCGAAGGTTCAAAAAGATTACCCAAATTCTTGCAGATTGATAGATCATGTATCCCATCTGGTAAATTGGCCTCACTTGAAAAAGATAAGTTCTTCAGTGGATATAAATCCGATTTTACATCCCATCGTTGAAGAAAGCACTCGGAAAGGGACCCCGTTCAGTTTGCAGGCGGCAGCTGTCTTGAATCAAACAACCACGAATACGACACACATAAATTCCGCCAGTCGGAATAAAATATCGCCTAATTTGAATATAGCTAGAAATACTCTTCTTTTCCTGTCGGCAACTGCTATCTTAGAAACTCGTTGGTTGTTGAAGGATACAGGACACCTTGAAGCGCTGATTCGATTATTGGCTTCGACAAACTTATCTTCAACAATTATGAATTATGATGATGACGAATTAATTGAAATTTTGGACATAACTTATAGTGCCTCAAAAACATTCTTGGCGCAATGTGTAGAAAATGACTGTGCGGTGCCCTTGGTAGCCAGTGCCATATCACAATATGCTTCTATCAAAAGTCCCGTGAAGTCCACCAATCTTCTCGTCGCGACTAGAAACTATTTGTACGGCGACGTGATTAAATATTTACAAATGTGATTTTTTATCTCACTTACATTTAATGTTAACGTGATGGTATTTACAGTCAATTTAGAAAGTATAGAAGATATGGTAGATACTGTAGCTGAGATAGAAACAACTGATAAAATGAAAAAATTCCATAGTCTGTTTGAGGCTCTTAAGAAATATATGTTCAAAAACAAGATTGTATTATACGGAGGGACTGCTATGAATTTACACCTTCCGTCTGAATCAAAAATTTATAGTGACAAAGATTTCCCCGATTTCGATGCATATTCCACCGATCCAAAGCGCGATGCAGAGGCTCTTGGGAAAATATTCACGAAATTGAACTACAAGTACATCGAAATTAAATACGCAGTACACGAAAGCACTATAAAGGTATACGTAGACTTCGAGCCAATTGTTGATTTGACTAAAGTTAGCTCCAAAAATCACAAGACACTCATGAATAATGCGAGTGAAATTGAAGGTTATTACGTGACCTCCGTAAAACATTTGAAATCCGCGGCATATCTGGAGCTATCAATACCAAAGTCGAGTCTGTTCAGGTGGCAAAAAGTGATATCTCGAATCAAGCTCCTCGAAAGTGAGTTCAAGAACAATAAATCGGCTTACTCGATGAAATCTATTCAACACATTACATTCTCGAAGCAAACAAATGACGCAGTAGAAAGGATACTCGAACACGCTATTGAGAACAGTCTTCCAGTAGCCGGCAATCACGCCATAGAATTCTACTTGGACGAGTTTAAATCTCAAAAACGTCTCGAGAAATATTTGATCACAAACTCTTCAGGTTTGATACAATTTCTATCGATGAACTGCAGTAAAGACGTAGAAAAGGTTGAACGTATTTTAAAGAAGTCCGGAATAAAGAAGGTAACGGTAAAGAAATTTGACGACGATTTCATTGTGCCATACACAAAATTGTATATTGACTACTTTGATGACAGATACACCTTTGAGAAGATCAAACTCAACATCTGTACGATATACGACGCTAATGAACACTGTTTTTCATACATGCACGATTCTAAACTAGATCTCAAATTTTCGTCTATATTCTTTGTGTTACACATTTTGTATTTCAATCTCTTTAAGAGCGACGACAGGATCGATAAGGTTAACGTAAAAAACATCATCAATAAATTGACCAGACTCATCAATATCGATCATTTCAGAACTGACTGTTTCGGAATTGAGATGACTATGAATCAGATAAAAAGAGCGAGATGGGACTTGAGAAAGCCTGTTTCAATATTAAGAATGGCATGAATTATGCCGCTTGTGAAAAGTTTGAAATTCTCCCATTTAATACCAAATTCATCGTGTCCTTTACAAGGTCAGTTTTCAACTCGGCGTCTCGCGAATCTTTGAAAGTCAAATCACAACCCTTATTCACTTCCATCACCAGCACTCTCAGGTCACTGGTAACATGAAGATCAACCCCCAAAATATTAAATTTGACTGCGGGAAGAGCTTGTTCTATTTTTTGTAATTCATATTTCATAGATTTGAAGGTAGTCCGTAAACATGACAGTTTATTACGAATGAAACGTCGCCTGTGCCCAATACTCAATGATGCTTGAAAGTCTTTGATCGTAAGTGGGTTTTCTTTGTAAAATGCGCGATCTCCGTACCCGGTGGTTAGGTGCATCCTCGGGTCAAAATCCTGTCTCGCGAATTGCTCGGGGGCGTAATACACAAATCCATCGTCATAAGCGTAAAAATGCATTTGTGAATATTTATCGCAAGTTACTAATATATACTGTCGCAAATTTATCTTTCGCCCCTTTATAGTATACGGATCCAACAGAAGTTTTTGTGCAACGACATATTTTGAGTGATCAAAGCCGTGTAAATCTCGCTTCTGGACGATTTTTATACCTTTTTGTTGTTGAACATTAGATTTAAATATGAGACATTCAGATGTATTATCGTTCGCAAATTCAATAAGTTGTTTCGTATTGGTCGTTGAACTTAAAAGAAACGTTGGTGGAACGACATTTCTTGATGTATCGACCCCTAAATTACGAATTAGCAATTCATACATCCTTGATTTTGAGGATATATGATCAATGGACGCTAATGAATAATAAATTTGAGTGTCATGTGGCAATAATTTGTATAGTAATTGGTAATCTGTCAGCTTCTCGAAGAAAACAATATTGGCTTCCACTAATTTTTCCGTGCGTTGAAAATTGCTTGAATTATAAAACACATTTTCAAAAACCTTCGGTAATTTCAGAAGTCTTTGGTCGAGTGTAACTCTGATATATTTAGTGATGGTTGGTGTATTTTTCTTACGAAATTTGCCGGACAGGACTACACTTGTCACCATTACAAATATGACGATGATATACAACAAAAACATGAACATAATATATTTCTGTTATATTTTCTTGTGAAAAAGTAACGAGCGAACATGGAGGTGCAATTATCCAAATCAAACAATAAGTCGAAGAAGTTCAGAATTACCTTTCAAGACAACACTCGTTTAGACTTTGGGGGAAAAGGATACAGTGATTACACTATTCATAAATCCCCGGCGAGGATGAGACTGTATGTCAGAAGACACGGTGGTGTGATGAAAGATACCTTGTCGGAGCTGCGAGACGACAAGAAAATCCATAAAGAGATGTTGACCGTCGATACGAGTGTCAAAGAAAATTGGAACGCGGACGGTTTCTCGACTGCTGGATTTTGGAGCAGGTGGCTTCTTTGGAGTCACCCATCGTTATCTCAAAGTATCGATTATGTTGAAAAAACATTCGGCATAAAAGTCAAATACAAAAAATAATCTTTTAATTTTCGGGTTAAAATGTTTCGCCTATTAAAATATACGGAATTTAAGCAATTATCATTATAATTCAATAATGATTTGCCTGAACCAACAGTTTTATATATTGACAGACACTGCAACATTACCCAAAAAACCATCGCAGTGTTCGTGTAGAAATCTGATAAATCTCAATTTTCGCACATACGACAATAAACTAGTTTGCTTCCGATTCAAAGAAACAGCAGAAATTCATCGATTGAGGTCAGATGAATTGACCAAAAATTATAGGGTGAATAGAGTCGATTCACGAGATATACTTCAAATACTAGACTGTTTCGATCTAGAATTTGAACTCAAGTGAACAACTTTCGCGGACGGCGAGGATCGAACTCGCGCGGGCATGCCCAATTCATAATTACATGCAATATTGATTGATATCTTAGCAATGAATCGCCTTAACCACTCGGCCACGTCCGCATTCCCCTATTCATGTATGACATAATTTTTTCCTTCATCTGAACGCACGTTTCTCAGACCAAAAAAAACCATTTAAATAAAAGACGCTAATAATTTTTAATGGTTGATATAATTGATAGTGTTATCGATGAAATTGTCGATTCTGTGGTAAGCGAATATAAGCATTGCTCCACATGCGGGATAACTAAAATGAAAAGTGAATTTCATGAGGATAAAGCAAAAAAAGACGGGTATAAAGGTAAATGTAAGGGCTGCATTGCTAAATACAGACAAGATAACAAAGAAACATTAGCCAAAAAGAAGGCAATCTACATACAAGATAACAAAGAAGTAATAGCCAAAAGGAACGCAATCTGGAGACAAAATAACAAAGAAGCAATTGCTAAACAGAGGGCAAGCTACTATCAAGATAACAAAGAAGCGATAGCTAAAAAGAATTCAATATACAGACAAGAAAATAAAGAAGGAATATCTAAACGGAGGTCAATCAAGTATCAGAAAGAAACACAAGTGACCAGAAAGAAAAGAAATAAACATCACGCAAGCTACAAAAGAAAACGTCGCCAGACCGACGAAGGATATAGAATTGAACATAATTTGCGTTCTCGCATGCGCAATGCTTTGAAAGGTACTCGGAAATCTGCCAGTACCATGAAGCTCACAGGACTAGATTCGGGCACTCAAATGAAAGAATATCTCGAACTCGTAAATCCTGAACTGAAAGACGTTAAATGTGACATTGATCACCGCCTGCCGTGTAGTATGTATGATCTCACATTGCCAGAACATCAAAATGCTTGCTTCCATTACACAAATTTGCAATGGTTGATACCAGAAGTTAATCAATTCAAGAAGGGGGCGAAATATCCACCTGACTTGAAGTCCGAATTGGACGATCGCAACAAGTTCAAGGATGAAGCGCCTACTGTTCAAAAACAACTTGCCCTCATCTCGCACATAGAGAGTCAAAATTTAAGTTTCAAACAGGTTGTTGAATTGCAAAGGGCCGGAGAATTGTACGAAGTCGTCGGCTGGTAGACTTAAGCCGACCCGTTGACTTTAAGATCTTCATCATCGTCTTCTTCGTCATCGTCTTCTTCGTCTTCATCGTCTTCATCGTCTTCGTCGATATTATCTGCGGGTTGCCTCGCGAGAATACCGTCGATTGTGTCTTTAAGGTTACCTATGACGCTGGAATCAGCATCTTCGAATTTCTCGGTATTGTTTTTTGATCTTTTCAATATGAATATGGCAATCAGTAAAGCGACGGTGATGATTACGGCATATTTTAATATTGTGGTTCGTTGAATCATTTAATTTAAGACACATTTTTTTTGAAAAAAATCTCCGTAAAAAGCAAATGGATGTCTACAATCTCGCGGTAACTTCTTTACTTATGGTTTTGATATTTGCCGTTTATCATAACAACAAAGACATAAGGAATTTGTCAAATTCAGCAAGGAGCGCGAACCAAGTGTTGGAAAAATCCGAAGTTAATGATTCATACTTCTTCAAATCGAACAATCAGATAATGAATTACCTTAAAAGCCGTGATGGAATGAAGCGGGATATGGAGAAGTTGAAACGGGATGTCAAGATGAACACAGAAACGAACCAGGAACAAGACCAGAGACTTGAGAGGTCTGAACAAATTGACGAAGAGCACAATCGTTTGATTGAAGAAATAAAGAATACGTATAGGTCAGATGTGAATTATTTGGTTAATCTTTCTTTGACAGAAACACAGAAGCATTTCCCAGGTGATTCAGATGAAGAAAATCTGAAGAAGTACAGGGAATTACTTTACTTCTACGTGCTGGAGATGTTCATGTCATTTAGTGACGTTTTTCCTGAAAAAGAGCTTGACGAGTTTCTCGAAGAACATTCGTCTGATGTTTCCTTCATACTTGCGGAGAGTATTTACGAGTACAGGATTTACAATTACTCAGAGGGCTTTCCTTCGACGGCTTTGTTGATAAAGCAGATACAGAAAGAATTGAAAGACGACGCAAAGTCGACGTTCTTCATTAAAACATACTTACCACGTATGTTTAGCTACATAAAAGCAAATAAGAGACGCCTGTTCTACGAGTTTGAAGGAATCCAGAGCTCGACAGTGCAGACGACAAGAAGGTTGTTTTCAAATGACCTCAACAGTGATTACGCGAAATTCGTGTTGAAGGATTCTGGTATAGATTTGGAAACTGTTGACAAGGCAGTCTTGAACTATGTACTTGTAAAACTTCCCGAGTATTTCACCAAGTCTATTTACTATACATCAACCAACAACCAGTACATTCAAGAGCTTGAATCTAAGCTAATTTCAATACCTTTGGATTCTTGTCTCGGGTTGCAAGATTTTTATGAATCTTGGAAAAACTTCAACATAATAAAGAAAGAAAATCTCAATTTGATTCCGGATTCGGAGAAGAGAAAATTATTGAGAGATCTGATGAAAACGAACCCTATATTTAAAAACATCTTCGAGGAGCGTCTGAAGAAATATAATGACGAACTTCACAAACTTCCGGATTGCATACTTCCAAAGCTGCCCACTACGTACAAAGAGTTTTATGACGAGTCTGAGATTGTTTTCCCGAAAGTGGAAGAAAAAAAACAGAGCAGGGAAGAGGCAAGAAAGATTTCAAATTTACTAAACATGCGGTAGACTTTTTTTGATTTAATTGATACGATTGTTATTCGTGTCATGATTTACGAGTTGTTTAGTCGATGCGTTTGAGGCGTCACGAAAACAGATATAAAAAAATGACATCTTATAAATGATATATCATGGCGGGGACACCAATTGATATAGACTTGTTAAATGATCGCTCCCCGAAAGTTACAACGCCGGATACATTCAAAATGAAACTGAAAGAGCATCAGAAAACATTGGTAGCTAAATGCATCGAACTCGAGAATGAGGGTATAGACCCACACGGTGACTATAGTTTGGATGGTATGTATAAGAGCATACGTACTAACATAGGTATCATCGGGGACAAAACTGGATCTGGAAAGACGCTATCTGTTTGCGGATTAATCGCACATAACAGAACCCCTCAGATTGTTTCTAAAATCACCAAGACGCACATGTACGGACATAACAACATATTCGTTGAAACGAAGGATCGCGATGATTATCTGGAAAAACTTCCCCTGACTCTCATCGTAGTTCCGCATAGCATCATTAAACAATGGAAACAATGCATAATGAGTTGTTTTACACCCGAAGAGTTTGAAGTTGTGAACACTACGAAAACATTCAACTCACTTGACGTCTTTAAATTGCGCAAACTCAAAGTTTTGCTCGTAAGCGGTACATTCTATAAACGTATTCAAGAACTATCTGTATGTAAAAGCCTGCATTTGAACCGGGTCGTTTTCGACGAAGTCGATAGCATGAATACACCAAACGCCAGACATATCCCTTCCAACTTTTACTGGTTTGTATCCGCGTCGTACAAAAATATACTTTCACCGTATCCACGCTGGAATTATAGTTATAATAATTGGCAAAATAACTATCAAATTAGTTCCGGAATATCCAACAACGCTTATGCCAAAAACATATTTATGTGTTTTCAAAAGACTAATGTCCCGCATATGACGAGATTGATTAGCAAATTGGTCGTGAAAAACGAAGATGCGTTCGTGGAAAATTCTTTTGAGTTGCCCGAAATGAACATCCAGATGGTGAAATGTAGAGATTCTGGCTTGATTTCCATTTTAAACGGGGTTGTACATTCGAATATTATCAATTGTCTTAACGCAGGAGACGTTGACGGAGCCGTATCGTATATCAATCAGGATAACGTAGATACAGAGGTTAACATCATCGAGGGAGTTCTACAAGGACTCACAATAAAGCTGTCGAACATTAACACTGAATTAAGATATGCCGCTGAATGCATATACGTCAACGAAGATGTTCGCACGAAGAAAATTGACAAATTAAACAGGGAAAGAATCGAGTTAGAAAGTAAAATGCATCTTATTCGTGAACGGATAAAAGCAACCGACATGTGTACCATCTGTCTTGAAAAACCACGTGTGAAAACGATAACTAAATGTTGCAACAACGCTTTCTGTTTCGAATGCCTCGCGGGTTGGCTAAGAAAAAAAACGTCATGTCCTCTATGCAAACACGCACCGCTTAGCATCGAAACAGATTTATATGTGGTCAAAAGTGCTGAAGAGGACCCTAAAATCGAATCTACGACTATAGTAGAGCCAACAAAGCTACAATTCTTACAGGGACATTTGTCGAAAATATCCAAGGAGATGAAAATTTTGATATTCAGTGAAAACGACAATTCATTTGTATCGATTGAAAAGATGTTGATCCAGTCAGACATCAACTATGCCAAACTCAAGGGCAATTCGACAAACCGGGTTGTCGACGACTACAAAAACGGTAGCCTACAGGTTCTCTTGGTGAACTCTAATGCATACGGGTCTGGGCTGAATTTGGAAAACACTACCGACATCATACTGCTTCATAAATTTGATAACGAGGCAGAAAACCAGGTCCTCGGTAGAGCCCAGAGGCCAGGACGAACAAAACCTTTGAACGTCATCTATTTACTCAACCAGAATGAAATGCAGCTCAGCTGAGGGGTCTGATTTAGGGTTAGGATTTTTTTTTTGATTTTTCATAAAATTGTGGTGAAATATCCAAGAAGATGTATATAACACACGTGCACAAAAGAAGTGACGCGCCGCCACACGATGTCAACACATTATCAGTATCCTCATTACCCCACGGGATCCACTGATCATTTGATCCATCAGCACGAGCAAGACATGATCATGCAACTTCGATATGGACAAGTTGCACACATCGTCCCCCCGTGCGGAGGGCTTCCGTGTTATCCATATTTTTATCAGCCGCATCCCTATCCACCGCCGCACCAGTATGTCGATGCCCGCAAGAGTTATATATCAGAGACCCAGATTAATCGCCAGCGTCGTATGGAAGCCAATCGTCAGTCGGCAAGGCGGTCCAAAGAGCGCAAAAAGAATGCAGAGTCGGCCATAGCTGCAAATGCCGCCACACTCAAAGAAAAAAACAAGATTCTTCGAGAACGCATCTATGAATTGTTGCCATGTGCAAGAGAGCTTCTACAACAGAATTATAAACTTCGTGAGGAATTGGGGATGCTTACATCGACCGATGGTCTGTATGAACCCGATATGCCTCCTCCGGTGGAAATACCTGCCAGTACTTTGAATCACATCGCCAAACTTACAAAAGCCAATTGAATATTTAACATTTGTAATACACCAATTTACAACTTTTTTATCTCTGATGTTGCAAGGTTGGGGCGGCTCAACCGAATATTCGGGACATCATAGAAGGTTTAGTATCTACATTATCGACAGGGCTTTTATTTTTATCGCTGTCGAATTCTTTCAAAATACCTTCGTAATCCTCGAGATCAGAATATTTGAGGTTGATCAAATCTGATTTGACGGGAGGTGGTTTCGAATCACCTCTTTCTTCAGGTGCAACTGTGGCAGCATTTGACCCATCTGGATTAGCTTCCCGAGATTTTCGTTCGTTTCTTGTCAAATCCTCGTAGCTGAGTGGAGAGTGCTCCACGTCCCCTACGTCTTCCAAAGACGAAATCCCCTTTATATTCAATTGTTTCTGTTCGTAAATCTTATCTATCAGTTGATTGATCTCATCGCTATATTTGCCGTTCGTGCGTAAAGACTTGTCCAGGTGAATGTTATTTAATCCAATTTTACGGAGTTGTTTAACAATATCTTCTTCTTCACTCAGTCCTTCCCCTTCTATTATTTTTTGTTCAGGTTCGAGAATCGCAACCTTTTTCTTGGCGTTGTCGAGATCATAAAACGTGCACAATTTGTCATTCGCATGTGAATCAATACTTGCACAATACTTCACAACATCATCGAAGCACTTTTCATTAGAAATTATGTTGCCCTGATCTCTCCAATCTGTTGTTAAACAGTTAGGTGTATCGCAAAGTGATTTATCTGAAAAGGGACAACTTGAGTCACTTTTAATATCGGCAATTTGTCTCTTCAAGCCCATTGTACGCGGATCCAGTTCATAACGTGCGCTTCTGAAGTGTTCAAAAGCCTTGGATATATCCGAATATTCCACAGCTTTATTGAATATTGCGAATGCACAGAGATACATATTTAAAGCTACATTGGGAGCCTGTGCACTTGCGACGTCGTCTATAGATGTTGGGTTATCGACGTTGCTATTAAGTGTTATTTTATACGAGTTTTTCTCGTTGATGATTGGATTCTCATCGGATTTAATAATCGTGCTAATTAATGGCGATGTCGTGTGGGTTTGATCATCGAGGATTAACTTGATTTCGTTGTCCTTGTTCTTAACTAGTGAGAAGAGGTGATACCTGTTGTCAAAGAAATTTTTGGATTTATCCGAGTCGCTTGACGAACTCTCAAATCTATATTGTCCTCCTTCAATTTCTTTTCCTTTCCAGTGTAATTTTATAGTGGGGTTTACGTATTCACTCCTGAATTCAAATTCAATCGCGACAATATTAGTAGAATCGTGGACAGGTATGTTAACCAGGTAAACGTGTTGTTTGAAAACATCGGTGTCATACTTCACAGGAACAAATTTACCGTACCACATAATGGTAAACTCCTGAGTGTTGAATTCTATTTCTCTTGGATAAACGGTGGTAAGGGGCTGTTTAAAGTTGATATAAAGTCCATCTCGCTGGTCAATAATGTATTGAACATCTGCTGGAATTTGAACCTTGTTATTTTCGACATCGCCCTTGCTTTTCTTCATATTGTACAAACTGTTGTCTTGTCCAACGTTTCCGCGATCGAATGTTGATGTATAGTACACAAGTTGGGTTCCTGTGAAATGTTTCGGAAACTCGTCCTTAAAACTTTCATCGAAGTTATTCAAGCCAGTATTTTGATCTGTCGCGGTTCTTTCAACAATGGGCGCGTTTTTGCTGTCGTTTTTGCTGTCGTTTTTGCTGCCGTTTTCCGTTAATTTATCAGATGGTTGAGAATCGGCATTTTCGTCCTTTTCCTCAAAACTCTCAACTTGTTTCGTTGTTGCTTGGGTAATGATAACTGCAATCAACGATAATAAAATGAGAAAAATGTTTCGGTTACTTACCGATTGTGGATTTCTTAAAATGACGAATGCTGTAGCGATCACCATCATCAAAAAAATCGATCTGTGAAACATAATTGTATTAATATTAGAACAGATTATTTTTTTCTGCGGATAATGGCGATATTTTAATATGTTCTTACACAAAAAGAAAATATTATGGACAGCAAAGTCGTCTATGTCGGCGAGGAAAGTGATGATGAAATATTGTATGGGGATTCCGTAGAAAGCGCGTCGGGTCAACAAGAAGGTGGCAAGGAATCAAAAAAGCTAGCATCGGATACTGTCAAGGTAGAAAATGAGAGTAGCGAAAGGAAGGGGGCAGTTGGAACCCCTACTGAGGTGCCCGATATATCCGAGGTTGACCCCCCGAAAGAGACGGTACAGGAGGCGAAAGAAGGAGAAAAAAATGACGAAGTAGACGCCGACGCCAAAGTAGACGCAGACGCAGAAGTGGACGCCGAAGTGGACGCCGAAGCAGACGCCGAAGCAGACGCCGAAGCAGACGCCGAAGCAGACGCCGAAGCAGACGCCGAAGAAGAAGCCACCGAAGCAGACGCCGAAGCAGAAGCCGAAGAAGACGCCGCAGAAGAAGCAGACGCCGAGACAGAAACGGAAGTAGACTCTGAAACCGACACAGATGAGACCGACGTAGGCGATTCTGTGTCGGTTTCGGGCGATAGCGAAGGATCGCTTGATACCGAGGCTATATTGAATGTGGATCCCTTGTATTTCCGTTTGACTAAGTTCCTTTCGACACCAGAAACAGACGGCTCTCCAAAGAAAAACATAGCAGAAATTCTCATGCAAATAAATAACAACCTTGAAAAGATGAGCACTCTTGTCGAAAAATTTGTCGAAAAATCATGAGTCCACATTTCCTCTTCTTCGTTTTCTTCCTCTTTGTGGCGCATACACTCTAGCAACGCAGTACGCAGCCCTCGGCTCATGTGAATAGCTTTTAAGAAAGTAAACAAAAAAATGTAAAAAAACGATTCACTAAAAGAAATTCTATCACATGAATTAAACATTCATGTTCTCATTTACATGCAGTTATTGTGGGCAACACGCACCAGGAGATTTTACGGAGAGCGTCATATGTAAAGTAAACGGTAAGTATAGACAAGGGAAATTCTCTCCTTACAACAAGTCCAAGGACGGGCTATATTTTTCGAAGATTACTCTCAAAGACGGGAGTACAATTTTACCTGAATCAGAAGTTATATTCTGTTCTGAGATGGAGAGTTTCGGGATCGCCACAGAAATATATTGTAACGGTATATTGGAAACTTGCATAGATACGACCGACGTCGCGAACCATAGATTTTGTCGCCCTGTACTCATCCAATCTTAGCATGCTCTAGTTTACGTATGATGGTATCCACCGTCGATAGGGCGCTTCTCGAAACACCTACGAGATCTTTGACTAGGGAACATGCTTCGGCTGTAGACATTTCATCCACGGCCGTGGTCACGGATACCGGGTGGGGACCGACTCGTGACTTATAAGAACAACTCATATCGATAGATGTATCGTGTTCTCTATTTTTTGTAATTTCACCTGTATCAACATCATTAATTGAAACCATTTTAGATTGAAAGAATGTCTGTTTCGACAATCCGTCTTTCTTTGATGTCGACTTTTCCCATGTTTCGTCTAGGTGATTGAATAACTCTATGTGTTTGCACATTTCATTAGTTTTCCTACGCCTGTGATTGAAATCTTTGCAAGAGCAAGTGAAAATCTCCAGCGTAGGATAGTATTTTACAACATGTACAGAAGCTCGTTGTTTATATTGTGTATACGGTAAACCAGAGTAATACATGTCGTCATGTCGAGGGAGCGCTTTGGCCATAGTCATATTTTAAATATATAGAATTAAATGCCTTTAAGTCTCTTTCAAAAAAAATATGAACTTAAATAAATGAGTTTCGTAGACTGGATGTTCAATAAGGCCGATATAGATGGTCTCATAATAGCTTTGATAATATCAAACAGCATTGAAAACTTTACCAAAGACTTTTCGAAGGCTATAATTGAACCTTCTGTTGACGCGTTTTTCCCTATGGATGAAAACAGATCTCAAAACTTAAAGTTGGTAAATGGCGTAGAAATAAAACTGAAACTGCAATTCGTTTTCAGTTCACTTCTAAAAGTCATATTCAACCTGGTTTTAGCATATTTTATCGTAAAAGTTATATATAGGCGAATTGACAAATGATCATTCCTTGGCTACTTTTCCTTCGAATAAGTGACAGAATCTGCATAGATGTCGTCAATCAACATGAGCTGGGGCGTGTGTCGATACTTTTGCAAATCGGTAGCATTATATGTTTTGTAAAGTGTATTGTCATGTCTGAATAATTCAATTTTGTTTAATGATCCACCAACGACGGTAATTTGTTTAATAAAACCCGGCTTTGATAAGGTGAAAATATTCAAATCACCTACATCTGTTTCTTGTTTTTTGTCGTTGTCATATAGTATAGTGACTTTCCTTTTGGCATTTTTATTGATTCCGTAAAATACTATCTTGTAAGTTTCATGGCCTCTAAAAATACACTCCCGTACTCCTTCGTGATAGTCGACGCCGGTGCAACCAACTCGCTCGTCGCATAGTTTTTGACATTCGTTAAAATCTGAATTAAGCTCTGTAGAATCTGAATGAAGTACGTCCAAATCCTGTTTTCTTGATGCGTATTTTTGATAGTATTTGTTTACATCACATTTCCTTTGGTCAGTCTCGGAAAACTTTACAGATGGACAACCATCCTGAACAGCACTGTACTTTTTGCACTTGAATTGATTTTCTACATCGTGAAATTCAGTATCGTAATCGCATTGTTCATATTTCTGTATATCGCAAGTATTATTTGAAGAATATGTAGCTGGTTTGACCACAATTTCAGGATGTTGACACATCATCGTAACACTTAGATCATTTATCGAAATTGTCGAAGTCCCAGTCTTTATAAAGTATTCGAATTGGTCGCCTTCGAATATATTAAATTCTTTAAATAACGACTCGCCAGATTCTTTGGTGTTTTTATCCATTTCATAACCAAGTCGCACCTTTTTGTCCAACACCTCGCCGAATTCCTTTTCAGTGCAGTCGATTTCGGTCACATCTTTTTTCCAACTTGAATGCCAAGATAAGGCGGAGTCTTCCGTTTTGTACGGCGACAATACATCAGATTGGTTCATGAAAAGGTTCGTTTCGATATTTGGTGGGATGGATTGTTCATTGCACTTTACTGTATCGGGCTTGTCCATGGAATCTTGTTTATCTCCTACAAGTAAAGACGTCTGACCGCTTTCTCCCAACACAGCTTTTAATACAATCTCTTTGTCCAGTTTCTTTACAATGAACAACGGCCTGATGTCAAGAACATCTTTTATTCCACGAACAGTCAAATTGCACTTGATATGGATTCCTGAACAATTCATGAATTGTGATATTTTCGGAGATTTTGTCACTTCAAGTTTCATGTGGTTATATGCTGGTACGTTTTCGATTTTTTTTCTAAATTCGAAATTTAAGTTAGTATGGAATAATCTATCGCACGGGTTCGCGTCGACACATGTTCTATCCAACACATTTATCCAACGCTGCGCATCGATAGTCTTCCTCGTCGGCTTAACAGTTTCATAAGTATACCCAACGTCGCATTCTGTCATCGGGATTTGAAATTTCGGGTCACCGCGGAAATAAAAGAATTTATCACTATTATATTCAAATCGTATTGTGTAAACATCTTTCAATTCATTGTACTTAAATCTTTCTGGATCAATATCTTCTTGCCTTGTAATAATCGGTTCTCTTGTTGGTATCCTTTTCCCCATGTTGTCAAGTGTCTCGCCACAAAACATTTTAGTTGGATTTGTGACTAAATCCACGAAATTGGTGCGCTTGAAAATGTTGTCGTTGTGTTTTCTCCATAAATTGGGTTTAGTATTAATTTTTGAACAATCCATGACACAGTGTACATTTCTGAAGTCCGTCAATGAATTTATTCCTGAAAGTCGAACAATATCTTTGGTCATGTTATTTTTGTAGACGATCTCGAAAATTCCTTTATCAACCCTTCGAAACAGTCTTGCGAACTTCGAATCATGCAATTGTACCTGTTTCTTCTCGTTGACTTCAGGCTTCACGGCAATCTTACAGAAAGTTGAGCCAATGCCAATATTTTGTCCGAATCCCTGGTCTCTATAAAAATCCGATTTGATTGGTTTCCGAAAGAAAACTATTTCTGATTTTTCCTTGTTCAATTCAACCTGAATGTCGAAATCCTTATCCTCTGTCTCATCATCGTCCGGACCGAGGTAAAAAGCACAATATTCACGAATCAGAGTATCTTTGAATCTATTCTCTGGCTCTATATCGTATCCACCAATCAAGTGCTTGTCATCTTTGTACTTCACTGTATCCCGGCGAACGACTAATTCCCGGCCTTTGATATCTTCAATTATCCGTGCAGTTGATTCAGGTTTAATGCAATGCATATCATCTTTCCTTCCAATTGTAAGAATCGAGCAGTTCTTTGACTCCAACTTAAAAATATCAGAATTCGCTTCAATTTGTTCGTAAAACCACACCTTGACTTTCCTGCATTCCGCGTCGACAGTTGTATTTTTTGGAATACCGTCCGCCATACGCTTTGTTATGACTATTTTGGATTCGTCGTCTACGGGGACACCGTGCTCTCGCTGTACTAAAGACCATGCACTTTTGGATTCTTCGAACTTATCTACTATCGCGTCGTGTCTTGAATCATTGTAAAGTGCCAGCAACACAATACAAGTAGCAATGCACAAGACGAAAATATATACTTTCATGTTATTTATATCATATATTTTTTTCTGATTACAATTCAATGAGGGAAATTATCGTACGTCTCTGGAGTGAACAAAACAAGTACGACGATTATAACTTACATATTAACGAATCAGATACCCTTTTATCAATCATCAATGCACTGAAAATAAAAGATCAAAAGTTAGTTTTTGAAGATATGAGAGCGTACGCCTGGATTGAGAGAAGGCCCAGGGGATCGGACGTCGAGAACGCGCTTCACGATGTGTTCACCGATTCGTTATACGTTGCTAGAAATACATTTGAAAAACGCATTTCTATCAACTTCAACGTACAACACGATTCTCAAAAACACATGATCCACAAATTTGAAGCAGATGAAATTCTTCGAGGGAAAAATGCTAAATTCTGCGTTGCGTTAATGTCTGATCCAAGTACTGATAAATTCGCCAGGAACCCTCTGAACGATAAAAAGTCGTCGTCAGAATCGAATGATGAAATACATATCAGTTTCCACGAACATATTTGCAATTATCAGAATTCCATGAAGGAAGAAATGGTCTTAAACATCATCATATCTAAAGATCCAGATGATAGCTTTATCAATCCCAAATATTTAAAAATAAATAAAATACCCGATATCGAACTAGGTCCAAAATTAAAGGAAGTAAACCCAGATGATAGCGCGATTAAAAATTGTTGTTTCAAGTTCCCTCCTAAACAATTTTCCGGGAGACAAATAGATCTTTCACAAATACTCGATTACTTTCCAATGGAATCAAATATTGCCGCTATTATATACCCGACAACACCTAAATTGACCGGAGTCGCGCGCAACATGCGTATCAATAAGTTATTCGATGGTGAAGTGTTAAACGATTACATAGCAAGTTACATCAATCGATACAGTTTTGCAAATACAGTCTTGAGTAATGATGCCGATTTTGATGAAAATTTCATGTCTATGATTATTGAATTTGTTCCGAATAAGGCATTCATTCATTTGGCAATTGTTCCAAATGGGACTGTGTACGTTCTGCATAATAGATACATGCGACATTCGATATCTGGAAGTATGAAATGCTTAACAGAACGTGTTGGAAGTGTGTTCAAAGACCTGAAGGTTTTCTCTGACATTTTTTTCGAATTTGATGTTGGAGCCCCGAGTGTGTTTCAAGATAGAATTAAGATATTGGAAACATTTAAGATTCAAAAATCGTGCAAATTGGTGCTAAATGTGAACTGTACGAAGATTGCAGAATGTATTAGACAACGCTTAGATGCATCGCCAATGTTCAAATCCATGGGTACAGAAACAGTAGAAAGACACAGAAAAGGTAAAATAATGACAAAACTGCATTTAATTTATCATCCAACAAATGCAAATGAGGATACTGGATCCGCAGATGAAATGGTTTCAGGTGAGTGTAGGAAGTTTGTTGATTGTGTGAAGCAATACGTGAGTGGTAACCGACCAACCGCGTTGCCCAAATTCGAGGATAAATTGAACAACGAGCTGCGGTCTTCTCCGTACAAGTACTTTTTCATCGAGTTTGATGAGAAAGGCGAAATAGGGGAAGGAAATGATTTGAATGTAAATGTCGAATCTTACAACATGATCGGAAACTACACTTCAAGTGTATTCATAAGTAACGTGTTATCCGCGTTGGGAGATATGACGGAGGGCAAACGTGGCTATAGCAAGAAAAGGAAACATAAAGATACTGATACGAGCGGCATCAACGGTGTTGAAAACAAAGATAATAAACAATCCAGACTCGGCGACGAAGGGAATGTCGATACGGTAAATGGTGTCAATAAGGTCGTCGGAACTAAGAGGAAGGTGTCCGAAAGTAACATTGATGAGCTGATAGATAACAGTAGATTGAAACGGGAAAAGGAACGTAAAGACATGCTTGATAAATTGCTCGATTCCGACGACGAAGAGGACGATAATGGAACCCAATCAGGTGGCGGGCAAAAATGTGAAGATGGCACCAGGCATGATGGCGAGAACTCTTATTTATCACGATCGGACCCGAAGTTATTTGTGTGGAAAGTAAATAACGATTCGATTGTGTCAAATCTCAGTAGAAATAAGAACAAGAACAGCGAAAAAACTGAGTTTGAGAAAATGAAAATTAAAGAAAAAGAATTTAGAGATTATAGTCAGGTTTGCCTACCAGACAAACAGGTAAAACTTATTGACGCGACGAAATTTGGAGAATCGTCCGCACACCTAGAATATGGATTGCGAACCGGGAGTGATAAGAATAAATGCCAAGATAATGTATACATTTGTCCGGAGTATTGGTGTCCGAAATCTAGAATCAGTGTAGCAAAAGACGATACATGTCCTATGGGCGAAAATATAGAAGTGCGGGAATATATCTATCCGTACCTAATGAAACCCGACCTTCATCCGAGAGGTTTGGGATTGCCATGTTGCGGGAGGATACCTAAAACGGGCGATGATTTAAACACAGTAAAAGGCACAATAATTGATTCGCCGTCATGTGGGAAAAACTCGACGTTGTATTACAAAGAAACCAATACTAAGGAAATCAAAGCAATATTTCAAAGGGAAAAAATATATCATCTCAAGGAGCCGAATATAGAAAGTGCCTTGATTTCCGCATTTCAATTGGAAGACCCTATTGCTCTTATTCTCGAAAATATCACGATCAAAGACTTCTTGGTAGTTAAAGGAGGAGACAACATTATAGAGTTTTACAATCCAGGACTTACGCTAGAAGATGATAATGTTCTTTCAGAATTTGAAAATTTCGTCAACGAAAAAGACACACAAGAATTCATGCAGAAATTCGAACTAGAACTCGGCGAGGTGAATACGGACGGGTCGGACTCTCAACACATATTGTTCACGATTTTTAATTCGTTCGGAAATTTTAAAGATTACATACAAAGTGACGTGCAAAAAAAATTTGAAGACTTGTCAAGTTTTGTGAATTGCAGTTGGTTCAGCAAAGACACAGGGATATTGTACTTTGAATTAGATGAGCAAAGCAATAAATTACGCGTAGATTTGGATAAAAGTGTGACGGGTCCTAGATTCGAAAACTATTGCTGCTTTCACTCTCATGAAGGATACATCACACCAATATACAGCGACAATAAATCCGGTACACTCGCAAAACTAAAAAAAGATTGTATTTTACAAATTCAAAATTTCATGGAAGATAAAGAAGACCCTGTTTTGAATCATATCTCGACTGAAATGAAGGGGGAAACGCCCTCTAAATATGTATTGGATTACAACATAAGAATTTGCGGGTTTGTAAATACAGCGGGCATCTTCATACCGTTTAAAAAGCAATTCAAAGTTACTTTGAACGACCGAGATTACGTATTTATATCGTCATTAAAAAAACCTGCCATAGAAAACGGGGTTATCAAGAAGGTGTACAAGGAGCTCGGTGTCGATAACACATGGACAGGTGACGGGGATGTTTACCTTGGTGATTGCGATTTTACATATTCCGATAACACAACAGATAGGATGTTATTCGAATGGTTTAGTCCTTCAGAACAACAGTCAAATACTTGTAAAATAGAGAATATTTCCGACGTAAAGACTACACTAGACGACTTATATTATCTTAGACACCCGCTTAACCCAATGGGTAAACAAGATAAACTAAATTACCTAAAGAATTCGAAAAACCACTCAGATGACCTGGCGCGATGCATGTTGGATGTATTCGATATTGACACATTATTTAAAAATACCTTCAAAATTTCGGACAAATTTAACAAGAATACAAAAAAGATAAGATATGACCCCACCAAATTCGATTTCGCAAAGATAATGAATAAATATCGCAACCCTTATATGAACATGTTTGAACGACATAAACATGACATCGTTGATAGTCTGAGATATATACAAATCGATCAATGCGGGGTTAATGAACAGCCCGCCACGAAAAAGGCTGAAGAGCGTGAGGCCAAAGATAAAGCGAAGGCAAAGAAAGCTGAAGCGAAGGCTGAAAAGCTCAAGGCCGAAGCTAAGAAAGCTACCGAGAAAACTGCTAAAAAAGCTGCTACCGAGAAAGCAGCCGCTGAAAAGGACGAGGCCAAAGCTAAAGCGAAGGCTGAAAAGGACGAGGCCAAAGCTAAAGCGAAGGCTGAAAAGGACGAGGCCAAAGCTAAAGCGAAGGCTGAAAAGGACGAGGCCAAAGCTAAAACGAAAGCTGAAAAGAACGAGGCCAAAGCTAAAGCGAAGGCTGAAAAGGACGAGACCAAAGCTAAAGCGAAGGCTGAAAAGGACGAGGCCAAAGCTAAAGCGAAGGCTGAAAAGGACGAGGCCAAGGCGAACTAAGGATCAAGTTTTTTCATCCGAGTCCCCATCTACGTGCCTCGCCTGGCCTGGCCACGTTATCTTGCCTGCAAAGGCTACACCGAATACTCGCATACTCGTGGCGGTCCCTGTCGGTGGCCTCCCCGCGGCAATGTGCGCAAAACTCGTGGCCGCAAACCTGGAGCTTGTACAGCGGCTTGGTCTCCATGCAAATCGGGCACTCTCCATCTCCGGAGGCCGTCATCGGACCCATCTGGTCTTGTGCGGTGATTGCGCAGCTTGCGCTGCACGTCCCGTAGTGAATGCTGAAGCACCATTTTGGACCAAGTCCGCCGCAAACTGCACACGATTCCAGGGTGCAAGTCCCGCACCCACTGGTTGGACATATTCGACATATTGCGAGGGTGTGCTCTCGATGGCCGCACACACACGTTTCGTGCTCGACCTCGATGTCGTCCATTTCTGGGTCAGAGGCTGGGTTGACATTATAACATTCGCAATGACACTGCTTAAAGCAATACCCAAAACCCGGGTGCTTCAAGCACTCTTCGGGAACCTGCGACATGGTGGGCGTGGGCTGTGCACGGGAGTATGGGGGGTGCCAACATTTTTTGAATTTTTGGGTGCCAACAAACAGGGGATTTTTGAGCTCGTCGTGACACGAAAGATGAAGAATATGTGACACGAAAATTTTGGATTTTACACGAAATTTTTTATTTTACGCGATAATCGGTTGGCATATCGTCATTCCCCAACGCGCTACACAAGCCTGGCGCATCTTTCGAAGGCCATGTCCCGCCGCAACCATGTTGCGGATGCGGCCGCACTTAGGGGAAACCTCTTGAAGCGTATCAAACCAAATGCGTGGAAACGAGCGGTAGTAGGCGATCACATCATGTGGACACATCAAGCAGCCGGTCGAACCCTTATCCGCGTTCAGGGGGAAGAAGTTCCAACGGACATCCCCCCACAAGACCCGAAGGAGTTGGTAGAGTATCACCTGGTCAGACGCGCCGAGGCTTTCGACTTTCTCCTCGGCCGTCATGGCGATCTTGCCCATGTCGGCGAAGGCGATGACGATTACCGATTCGTCGGGCAGTGTATAAAAGCCTTCCGCTACGCCAAGGCGCATCACAAGAGTATTTGGGCGGGGGGGGAAGAACAATACGAAACCGATGACCATGTGATATTACCCCCGCTGCCGAATCATGAAGACGAGCTGAAGCGCGTGAAGCTTATTTATGAGCCCGATTCCGATACACGCAGAGTTACTCGACGTGGTACAAAGGGTAATGGCATCCCGGGCGATACACCTACTCTCACTGGAAAGCGTGGACGTAGTGGCCATCCAGCCACGCCAGACGAACCAGAGTCACAGTCGAAGAAACTATCTAGAGAACGGCGGAGATCTCCTTCTCCGCCCGTCGCACTCGTCGCAGGGGACAAATCTCTCCATGATGTAGACGCGCTCGTTTCTGCGGTTGCGAGTGACCCTGGGCCACCGAATGCACCAACCTCTGACAGCTTCCTCTTCGATGGCGCGCTCAACAACTTCGTAAGCGATAATGATCAATTAAAGCTGGAAATTGCGGAGCTCAAAAGAAAAGCTGAAATCAATGATCAATTAAAGCTGGAAGTTGCGGGACTCAAAAGAAAATTTGTAACAGTGTCCGACACTGTTAGCGAACTTGTGGAAGTTGTCAAGAAGCTGAAAGAGCAACAGGAAGGCGGGAATCTGCCTGCACCCCCCACAGGTGTATCTTCCGCAGCTGGCGTTGCCATAGATGCGTCGAATATGCCTGAATTCCTGGTCAAAGCACTTGAAAAGCAGAATACTGAAGGTAAACCGATGAAGTACCAGTCAGGTCAATCGTCGGTCAACGGTGTTCGCATTGCTGTAAACTTTGATAATTCTGTTGGTACAAGTCTGTATCTTAACATACAGGAGAAGCTGGGAAGCGATGGGCGGTGCCAGTTGAACTACGCCGTTTTCAAAAACGAAGAAGAGCAAGTTGAACTTCGGGTTGATAAAAAGAAGCTTCAGTGGTCTTATAAACTCAATTTGGCAGCAACCAAGTTTGACATTTTGCGCGACATTTTGGCTGGGAAGCTCTATGACTTCCATGTAGACAAGCTCAAAAAGTCCATGCCACGTGCTACTTCTGTCCCTCCGGTGGTGACGAATAACGACGCAGTACCTACACCAAGAACGAAGAAAATCCTTTCGCATCTGGGTAGGATGTTGGGGGTGGCGACGGGAACTCCCGTTGGACCTTCTCCCTTGCGGCCCAATGAGGCACGGCCCAAAGACATGCCTCCGCCACCTACTAGGACTCAGTCCACCGGTGTGCGTAGAAGTCCTCGAGGACATCCACAAGTGGGGGGCTCTGAGTTTGGAGGGTTCGTCTCGCAAACGGGATCACCATATGCCAATACGCGCCGGCGTGCGAGCATTGGAGGGACACCCGGTACTTTTACGTTCATGAGGTGAGCGGAGAGAAAGCGTGTATATCGTGTGCATATGGGGCAATGATATTTTGTACATAGGGGGCAATGCGTGCGTACAGTTTTTAGAAATCGACTTAAGACTTATCGTGTATATAAATGAAATGCAAATGCAGTGTTTGATTGAACCATTTTACCTGCAGATGCTGCGACTATATCCGAATAAAATTTTGAATGACAACTATAAGTATCGATCTAAGTTAAGGGGGAAATTCCTCTCAACCAGAGGCATGAGAAAAAATATCGATAGTCATCACCTGATTCCGAAACAACTGAAGCAACACGGAACAGTCATAAATGAGAATTTCGACATAAATAGGTCATATAACCTCATATATTTACCAAACTATAGATTTACAAGCAGTGAAGAATTGCCTCTGCATACTCACCACGGTGGCCACAGAAAATATAACGCATATGTGTTGTGTCAGCTCAACGAAATAGACCAACTAAGTGACGGAGAAGAAAAAAGATATATGTTCTGGTTATTGCTCAAGCATTTGGAACAGGGCATACTTGACAAAAGTCTACCATGGAACTGATATTTGTACCGTCGTCTTTCAATGAGCAATTCGGGTAAGTGATTTCTTTTCCACCTTATCTCGCTCCTCAAAAACTTGATCTAGTATACTTTTGACATGTAAATTTTCAGACAATTTGTCGTAAAGTTCTTCCTTGACTTTTTTTGTCGTAAGTGGTGCTTTGACAACAGAGGTTTTGTACCGAATTACTCCTTGTTTACTGTTGAGTTCGTCGATTTCATTTTGAGCCATGAACGACATTATCGAACTAGATAGCTTTTCGAGTGTGTCCTTTCTTTTTTTCACCTCAAGGTTTAAGAGTTTTATCTTAGACCGAATCTCCTTCAATTCATTGTCAGTTTTACTGTAAAATTTTACGATCGCCTTAAAACGTTCAAATTCATCGTCGTCATAATCTTCTTCCTCGTTTTCTTGTACACTAATGTTACTCGTGTCTACATTTCTATGTATTTGAATCGCGTCCGGATCTAACAGGCGGTCAAGGAAAACGTTTTCAGCCTGCTGATTCAAGTAATTTCGTACAAGCTCTTGTTTGTGCCGGTTCATGCTTTCATATGATTCATTAGACAAGTTTTACCTTTAAATCTTTTTATTTAGGTTATTTTCAGATAAAATATCATAATAGATATAAATGGCGATTGACCAACAAAAGACCGGTGGTAAGGCTGGTGTCAGTAGAAATGCTATCCAAAAAGCCGGTGGCCTCATGAGCTACCTGGGCATAGGTCCAAAAACGGCTCAGGATAAATCCAAGCCCATGACCTGGAATGGAAAACCCATCTCCCAAAAAGATCGCACATGGTTGAAGAGGGAATTTAAAGAGATGAATTCACAATTAGAAGATGGCTCTACCACGACTCCTCCTTCCTCTCCCCCACGAAATCCACCGAAAATCCCGAAAGCTCCTATCAAAGCACCCACGTTGATGACATCACCACCTGTGGCACGAGCCGTACCTAAAACCCCAAGCGCTCCTATCAAAGCACCCTCGCTGATGAGATCACCACCTGTGGCACGCACCGTACCTAAAACCCCCGGTGCTCCTATCAAAGCACCCTCGCTGATGAGATCACCACCTGTGGCACGCACCGTACCTAAAACCCCTGGTGCTCCTATCAAAGCACCCTCGCTGATGAGATCACCACCTGTGGCACGTACCGTACCTAAAACCCCTGGTGCTCCTATCAAAGCACCCTCGCTGATGAGAACACCACCTGTAGCAAGAACCACGGCAGTTCCAGCAACTCCCATGGCACCTTTGAAGCCAAAAAAATTAATTGTATAATTATTTTTGCTCGTTTTTTCACGTTACTTTTAAGAAAGTTGGTTTGAACACAATTGAAAGTACTGATTGATAAAGATTTCCGGAGTCAAAAATGGCAATTTTGAAAACCTTTCTTCGTCGTTGAAAAAAAAACTGAAATACTTTTTGAAAAAAAATGGCTTGTGCTTTTTTTTTTCATGTGGTGGTGGTGGAGGAGATTATATATTGTGTTGATAAATAATCTTAAAATGCGTTGATATTTAATTGTTATTATAAAAAATGCGTTGATCATAAAATAATTGCGTTAAAAATGCGTTGATCATTTTTTTCTAGTTGCGTTGAGAATGTATTGATAAAAATCACAAAAGCTAACAATTAAACGCATTATAATCAATTTAAAGAATATTTTCTCATAAAGGTATAAGGAAACAAAACATGCATGAATGTGAAAGATGTGGATTCAGTACCGGTCGATTGGACACTTTTAAGAGACATGTGAACCGGAAAAACCCGTGTAAAAAACAGGAAAGAGTAGTCTCTGTAGTCTCAAACGTAGTCTCAAACGTAGTCCCAAATGAGGTTTCTGTAGTCCCAAGCGTAGTCCCGAACACAGTCTCGGTAGATAGTTCAATGTCGAAAAAACAAAAGCAAATATATGGCTGTGAAGT